>OGHM01000943.1_pt1 | contig 12895 bp, 10 predicted proteins | sample 1571531 | NCBI WGS metagenome assembly OGHM01 (sample SAMEA2582031, study PRJEB24529) | metagenome | biome: Human gut stool | place: China | collected 2011 | reverse complement strand
GGCAGAATTATGAAATATTGCTCATTCTCAACCACTTGCAGTTCATTTCTCTCATATTCACTTTCCGTTGCTTTTGCTTAAATTGTGCACATGAGCCGCCACTCCTTCGCTACAATGGCATTGGCTCACGACGTGCCTATAGAGAATGTGGCTCGTATGCTTGGGCACCAGGACATCAAGACCACACAGATTTATGCCAAGGTGCTGCGCACCACCATCGAGCGCCATGCCACAGCCCTGCAGCGTTCAATCAGCTAAGACACGATAGAATATTCCCTTTAGTAACTGCGACTTTCCCGACTCATGGAAGGTGGCAGTTATTTTTTCGCATATATACCTCTGTCCACGTATGTAGAACAATGCACGAGGATTAGGTATTGTGTCAGAGAGGAAAGAGAAATGGAACTTCTGCTTTCCGTCAATCTTGTGCATTGACAAGCGCATAGAATTGGCTATGCCGTCTTTCAATCGCAAGGTGAATTGAGTTCTGTTATACCCAAACGAGTCAGTAACCTCCACCTTATCTATTATAGGATGTGGCTGATTACCGCCGAAAAGATAATGTCCACTCCAAAAACCGACATATATAACATCAAAGTATGCAGATGACTTCTCGGTTTCTCCTTTGCCAATCACATAGCTTGCAGTGCCTTGTGCCAAGTCTCCTGCATTATAGTCGACATCATCGTGATAGCGTACCGATGATAATTGCCCTTCATTGTTCGGTCTTTGTCCTATGTAGATGCCAGAAGATGCAGAGCCAGAAGAGCCTGTACCGTCTTCCGATATAGTCCATGTTTCTCTACTGCCCAACTCTCCGCAGTCGAGAAACATACAATTGCCATACTTGTCGTCAGTACCCTCTATCCATGCAGGAACGATTTTCAGTTCAATATCGTCAGCATCATTATCAACAAAATAATCTCCGAACTGATTTACAGGCATCAGACGGTTATAATATTTGTACCACTTCATGCCATTATGCTTGCTGACAAATTCTGATTTGTAGCAGTACATTATAAAATAGGTATCAATCTCCTTGCAATAAAACAGTCTGTTTCCGTCACTTCCAACTGGATAGCCACGGCTGAAAGACTCGCTGTATCCATGTCCGCTATGCCCCGTAGACTTGTAATAACCGCTAATCTTCAACGTCATTGCCTTGTCAATCAATTCCCGAAATGTATCATAGACCAAGGCCTTTGACTTGTTGGCTCTTATAAACCAGTCGCACGAGTAATATGACCACAGAAGCGCATCATTATCAGCGTATTTCAAGTTAGCCGAAGCGATGTACTTGCTTTCATCTTCTTGCGACACCTCTATTGTGTAAGAGTCCAAGACCTTGTTTAAGATTACCTCTCCTGCCGATTTTGCCAGACTATTAGAGAAATGAAACTCGATGCGCTTAGCCTTATGGTTGATATCAAAATCTCCGAAAAGGAAGTTTTCAAGATGCTCAAAAAACTCGTTCAATGTCCAATGAGGCAATGCAATGGCAAAGTTCCACGCAGCCCATGCAGCCGGAAGCGTATTGCAAATCAAGAGATATTTATATTGCGATTGCTCCAGTTCAGCAAAGTTCGCCTCATACCCCAATTGCGAACAAATACGCTTCAAGATATACAATAAGTATGGCTGGAACGAAAGAGTGCTTTTGACATTCTCGAAGCCAGTGATGAAATGGACGGATGTGGTAACAGCATTCTGCAGATTGCCGGAATAGTTGTTTACCCACGGCAACGGCACCCAGTTGTTCGTTGGATATGGTTTGAACGCTTCTGCTGCTATAAGATTATCGCGCTTGGTAGGATATCCCAAATCCATTTCATTGAGATAGATATCGTCAAACGTTTCGTTAAAGTTCTGCTCGCTGCGCCCCTCCAGAAACTGCGTTTTTACTTCTACGTCCGATATTTCCGTTATTGTGATGGAGCCAGACTTCATAAATGCACCATCACGTATGTCGCAGTCAAACACCACCTTCGACTTGATAACATCCGCTCTGTGGATGTGCCCGAAGATGGCTATGTTTCGGGCGCATCCCTTTAGTGGAAACGTAATTGTCAAGGTGTAGCTGTCACTACCCGTAAACAGACGGTTCTCGAAGATGAAGTCAAACGAAGTGTTCTTCTTCAAAAAAGCTTGTTTGCCATTGATTATTATTTCCATTTTTATTACTTTTGCAAAATGAAACATACACTAATTATAATATTCGCAAGTTTGACACTTTTTGTTGCAAGTCTTGTCTTTATTGACTATTGGAATTTCGATTTTCCACACTTGCTCATATTTCTTATTGCAAGTAGTGTCGTACTGTATATTTTAAGTAGATATGTGAAAGGTAAGTCTGCAAGACGAACACTTGCCACTTTATCATACATATCGCTTGCCACATGGATTTTGCTCCTAATATTCTTATTTATTGCTATGTATGTAATGACAATTGGCGAGGCTCACCATTAACCAGAGGTTACTCACTTTCTCCTACTCTTTGGTGTCTTGTTACGGATTAGTGTGTCATACTCGTCCTGCGCTTGCTTGATGCCAGTGTCACCCGTGACCGTGTTCACCGTGACGAAAGGCTCGCTCAATCGCTTCTCCAACTGCTTCATCGTATCAGCATAACTCTGCATAGCCTTTGTGTTCTGCACGATTGCAGCCGTAGCCAGTCCGTCCGGCTGCTGCTGCTGCACGATTATAGGCTGTTGCTGTTGTGGCGTGCTATATGCTACTGGCGCAATAGTCCGACTCACATCATCGGCTCGTAAGGATCCGATGGTGTTAGTCCGCTGCGCATAGTCCAGGGCGTTGATGATAGGACGCGCAACCGGGTTGGCAAGTATCTCCTGCGACGCCACCCATTCCCCGGCATGAACCACGCCCACTTCCTCATATTTACTGCCATTAGGTGTGAAGCCACCTTTGGCATAGCCATGGCTTTCACTCGCTTGCTGCTGCTTTTTGATTGCAGCAATCTGAATAGCTCCTGCAGCCACCGCCATTGCAGCAGCCACTGGTGCCAGGATATAACCCACAAGCGGAATGGCCGCTGCCGAGCCATACGCCGATATGGCGTTCTGTGCCGTCTGCGCCACCGCTTGTATCACCTGCATGGCAAACATCTTTTTGTTCGCCTCGTTCTTTTTCTTTGCCAGCTCCTTCTGCTTCTGTTCTTCGAGCTTCTTCACCTTGTAGTTGTTGCCCTCCGCTTGCGATATCTCCTTGTCATACCGCTTCTCGATGGCAGCAGTCTGTATCTCCAGCTCCGCCTGAATGAGCGAAGTCATGCCCGAAAATATTGAAGACATACCCGACGTCAGCGTGTCGAATGACCCTTGCACCGCCTGTCCGAGGTCCGAGTTCAGCCACTCCGTGATGTCCTCCGTCATGTTTTCGAGGAAGTTCTTACTCGTGTCGTTATACTCCTGGCCGTACTTCTTCGCCAGTGCCACCTTTGCCTTTTGATACGCTTCCTCGATACGCAGCTTCTCCTTAGCATCGTCGCCAGCAGCCTTTATCTCCTGGGCGTACACTTCATCCAAAGCGGAAGAGTCCTTATCATACTTATCCTTCTTCTCCGACTTGTTATCCCCGAAGTAGTCCTCTTTTATTTTGGCAAGCTCTTTCTGATGCTTCTTTTCGTTGTCCTCGACGGTCTTCTGATTACGCTTTTGGTTTTCAACGAGCTTATTCTGATAATTTTTCTGCGCTTGCAGCTGCTCCTTAGAGCCTTCTGTGTAGACCTTAGTCAGACGGCGCAGATGCTCCAACTCCATGAGTTCAAGCGCATCATCAAACGTCTTTTGGTCTACCTTTCCATCAATGTACCGCTGTTTCTCCGTAGCAACAAGCTCATTGTAATAGTCGTTCTCCTGCTTAGCCGACTGCACATTCTTGTCATCAACGAGCTTCTTCTTCGCCTCATAGTACGATGCTTCCGCCTCCATCTTCTGCTCCATCGATGCCTTTTTGTTCGCCATGACCTTCTGATTATACTCGATATCAATTTCCGTCATGCGGTTCGTGTACTCCTCGAAGTCCTTCTCGCCTTTGGCATACGCAATGCGGTTGAGAGCTTGCTCCCTGGTCTTCCAGTCCTTCTGCGGTTTCAGCACATCCTCTGTCTTTGTCTTCTTGTCCGTCTTAGGAGGCGTGTATGGAGGGTTCTGCGTCTGCTGTTCCTGCTTCTGTTCTTTCTTCGCGTCATTGAGTGCCTCCTTCTTGATGTCTTCGCCATATATGCCTAAGATGTTCGCCTCACGCTGGTCGAGTTCCGCCAGGTCCTCCTTTGTCTTGGCAAGCGCACGTCTGTTCGAGGCACGCAACGAGTTGACACCCAACTGCACCACCTTTCCCTCCTGACCAGGCATAACCGTTTCCGTCCTTGCCTCCATCTCATCCATGGCAACGACACGCTCCTGCCTCTGCTTTTCCAGATTAAGGTCGACACGCTGCTTTCCTATATCACGCAACTTATCCTTAGCACCCTCAATCTCATACTTGCGAGTCAACGACTTCAAGTAATCATCAAGAGCCTTCTTGTTCTCCTTATACTTGCCCGTAGTATCATCCAACTGGGCATTATAGTTCGGGATAATCTTGTTGAGCGCATCAATCGCCGTATGTCTGTCTTTCAGCGACTGCGTTTCATCGCGAGCCACCGCAATAAGCGCATCAATCTTGTTCTTCTCGTCGATGATGCCCTCCTGCCCACGCTTGCGTATCTCCTGCAAGTCCTTTTCTGCTTGCGACACCTCCGTCATCTTCTTGTACAGCTTATACAAGACCGCTCCGAGAGCGATGGCTCCGGCAGCTATCGCACCATAGCCCGATGCAAGAAGAGCACCCTGCTTTTTGAGGTCCGACATCAGCCACGACTGGCGCACCCAATTGCCCTGCAGTTTGGCGAGACCCATCTGCAACAAAAGGTGTGCTGCGTGCAATGTGGCGACCGTAGTCTTGTATGCCGTAGTCGCAGCCTTGGAAATAACAAGCCACGCATAATGCGCCTTGAAAGCGATGTTCGAAGCGTTCACCGCAATCTTATAGGCAATGAAAGCAGCAGTCAGCGAAGCCAAAGTAAAAGCGTTCTCCTTTATGAACGTGATTGAAGTAGACATGAACTTCAACAACAAAGTGGTGGAAGAGATGACATGCTTCATTATCGGCTGCAGCTGCTCACCAAGTGCCACCGCCATCTCCGTCACGCCCTTGCGAGCCTTGTCAAGTCCTGCCTGCACCGTAGTATTCTGCACATTGAACTCATTTGTGACAGACGTACCCTCCGCAAACGCCTTAGTAGCTTCCTCCTGCTCCCACCGCACCATATCGAGGTTGCCAGCAAGAGCCGAAATCACCTGCGCAGCACGGGCACCATTCTCGCCCATATCCTTGAATACTGGAGCCAGTACGTCGATGTTGCCCAATTCGTGAAGACGATCCAGCAACATCAGCAGTCCCTCGTTAGTGCTCTTCTTCAGCGTTTCGTTAAACTCCTTCGCATTAAGTCCCGTAGCCTTGATGATTTTGTCGTTCTCCTTGAACATATCCATAATGACTTTTGAAACAGCAGTTGCCGACATCTCCACCGCCTGTCCCTGGCTATCCAGCACCGCAGCGAAGCCCATGATTTCCGGGATAGTCATCTTCGCCTGTGCACCCACGCCAGCCATTCGCTGTGTAAAGTTTGCGAGATAAGGAGCAGAAGCCGTGCAGTTCTGTGACAACTCATTAATAACGGAACCCACGGCAAGCAGAGCCTTCTCCGTGCCGAGGCGTTCCTCGTCACCGAAGATGTTGGTAAGTTTACTCAATGTAAGCGTAGCCCCATCACCGAGGTCGTCCAAAGCCACATTGATTTGGTCGGCAGCTTTCACGAAGCCCAAGACATCCTCCTGCGATGTTTTGCCCAATCGTCCAGCTTCCTGCGCCAACTTATTCAACTCCTCACGCCCCGTTCTGGTGTCAATTTTCTGGAAGTCCTCATTCAGCTGCTCCACCTCCGAAGCGTTCATACCCGTAAATTTGCGCACATTCGCCATCTCCTGGTCCATATCCGCAAAAGCGTTCACCGCCGAGCGTCCTGCCATGATGATACCCGTGATGGCAGCAGCAATGCCGGCAAGAGCCGTCTGCCAGTCGTTCAACTTTCGGTTCATCCGTTCCCACAGACTCTCATTCTCTCGCAACTGCGAGTTCACTTTGGCAATCTCCGCCTTTACACGCTTTATCGCCTCACATTGTCTGTTCCACTCTTCGCTTCCCCGTTCAAGCCCATTAAGGTTTCGTTTCAGCTGTGCCAATGTTCGGTTCAGTTCCTTTAGCGAAGTTTCATCGAGTCGTTGCAGAACATGCTCGACCCCTTTTGCAGAATTTTCAATCTGCGAGATTTGGCGATTAGTTTCCTTCAGTTCACGCTTTAGCTTCGTGAGCTGCTGTTTGTTTCCTGCTGCAGCCGCTTTCTCAATGGCTTTTTCGAGGTTTGCAGCCTGAGATTTCAGTTTCAGGAGCATATCTTCCGCCTGTTTTCCGTTTACAGTGAGCGTAACGGTCGCATTGGTGTTTATATTCGACATACGTCTTTCAATTTTATTGGTTTAATGATACGCAAAAATACCACCGCTCAAACACCACTCAAAAGACGAGAAATAAGGCAGTTTCGCCCGATTTAGGCACGCTGGCGCCGACAAAAACCGACGAAAATTAAGCGATAGAAAAACGAAAGGCTTGTGTATCAAGCCGTTAAGGGATTGTTAAGGGATTTTCCCTTAACCCGTCTTGATAAAGACCCCCCGACCGCCCTGTCCTTGCTGACGGCTACGACCGCCCGACCTTTGCGGAATATGTAAACAAATGTTAATATTTAGTTTCTCACACACGCAAAACCGCCTTAGTTGCGCTAAAAGGCGAAAAGGCGGAAAGTGACGAAAAAGGCTTGCAAGTTTCGCTGATGACGAAAGCGAGCCGAGGTTTCACGCTGATGCACAAACCCTCCAAGTTCCACGAAAAACGAGGGTTTCGGCTTGAACAAATAAGGCTGAAACAAGCAAAAGGTTTCGGAAAAGCACCGAGTTTCGGCACGACATAGGGTTTCGGAATGAGCAAATAAGGCTGAAACAAGCAAAAATTTTCGGAAAAGCACCGAGTTTCGGCACGATATAGGGTTTCGGCTTGAACAAATAAGGCAGAAACAAGCAAAAGGTTTCGGAAGAACACGGAGTTTTCGGCACGATATAGGGTTTCGGATGCGTCAAACGCTCTATTTTCGGCACTTTAAGCCTCCAAGCCGAGCAACCCGAGGGTCTTGCCGTACCACGAAAGGCTATTGGGTATCGGATGGGCATCAATGGCTTGCGGATGTTGCAATATATGCGAGAAAAAACGAAGGTTTCGGCTTCATACTGCGCTCTTTCGTGCTACTGAACCACCGCCCACCACACCAAGCGAGCCACCACGCCACGCCCGACCCATCGGGCGGTAATGCGGCAGTGGTGAGGGATAAAAAGGTAATGCGCCTGTCGGTCTTGCCCGACATTAGGCGCACTACCTTTTCTATCCCATACCTCTGCCATACCTATTTGAATAAACGAGAGTGCTGTCAGACTTATAGCAATCTTGATTGCCATAAGTCAGACGGCTTTCTCGCATTGATAGATAATAGAAAGCGCAGCTTTACCAAACCATGAAGACATCGCCTTATAGGAAACAGAAGGCTCTGCCTTACCCGAAGCGAATGGGTATGAAGTGGAATGTAATGAAGTGGTAATGTAGGACTTCTCCATGGCTCGCAGAGTCATAGAGAAACTCCGGAATGATAACGTAATGGAATGTAGCGCAATATCCTTTCGCAACAGTGGACGGAAGGATGTGGCGCATAACGGACGGCTACGGGAGTGGAGAGCCACTGCCTTTCGGCTGAAGAAGAGAAGATTGAGCGAAGCGAGATGATAGACAATAGAGCGCAGCTGCACGGACTTATGCGCAATGCAATGGAGCGTGTGTCCGTACCTATTAAGAAAGGTGAAGGGTGTGCAACACTTTTCAACTTTTATGATGATAGATAGACATCTTTGATGTGCAAAAAAACAGAATGACATCGCAGATGTGGAGAAGAATGACGGAATGAAATGACGTGGAAGACGGATGACGCTTGCGTGTTGATGATTGACGAGGAGGTCAGACAAGCTCGCTGCAAGCGTTGCTTGGCTGGGTGATGCGTCAATCATGTGCGTAGGTGGTGCATTGTTCGGTGGCGAGGACTGGCGCAGCCGTGAAATTGTGGGGCGTGTAATGAAGTGGAGGGGCTTTGGGCTGACGTGGAGAAATGTGTATGTTGCTTACCCCGTACCGTGACTCGTGTGCTTGCACTTTTCTCGAATGTATGGAGGACTATTCGACTTCAGGCGATTTGTCCTCCTCACATCCGAGAAAAAGAGACATGGTACGGATCAGGGAAGTGGCATACTTATTTTGCAACAGAAGCCCAAAGCGACGGAACGCAATGGAACACCACACAATTTCACTTAGCCATGCAATGGCTTGTCCTCGCCACCGAACAATGCACCGCCGGAGCTGCCAGGCAATGAATTCGGGAGCCTGTGACCGAAGTGTCGTCGTCTGCCGGCGAGATAGCGACGGATAAAGAAAATGACGGCTACTGCCGTTATCATCATCAGGACGGCAATAGCGAGCTTTGCCGTGAAGGGAACTGAAGACCTTGACTTGATGATTTCCTGCGACTTGTCGGATGAAGACTGCTTCGCTATTGCGATGCTGTCTTCCACCTGCTGTGCAGCTGCGGACTCCTCCTTTTCCTCTTGGGAAAGGTGAAGTCCGTAGAGCTTGAGAGAGGACGGCTTGCCGTATCTTATAGCTGAAGGCTTGCCGTGGTAAGATGGAGGCTTTGCCTTGTCATTGGACAGGGGCTTGCCCGATGGATAGCTTAGGTCGGAACATTGAGGGGTTGCCGACGTGTCGACACCCCCGAATGTGAAGACGCAGCTATCGAATGAAAGGGCGGTAAGCCTCTGTAGGGAACTGAATGAAAGATTCTGAGCGGATCGCCATTGAGCTTGCGAAACGGCGTTTCGCTCACTTTCATTGGATGATGATGCTGTCTTTGTGCTCTTGCACGCCAGTACAAATGCACAAAGAATAAGGATTAGGATATGTTTCATATCGTAGGGTTTAGATGTTTGCATACTCAGCAGTGGCATCGAATGATGGGCACGCTTTGGCAGCGAAGTCGCGATGTCCTCGGATTTTGGCATTGGGGAACTGCACCCGGAGTTTGCGAAGAAGTGCCACCAATGCGGACTTCTGCTCTTCCGTGCGAGAGTCCTTAGGGTGTTTGCCGTCGGCGGTCAAACCACCGATATAGCAGATGCCTATGGAATGGGCGTTGTGCCCTTGGCAGTGCGCTCCCACTTGTGCGAGCGGTCTGCCATGATGCACAGAGCCGTCGCGGTAGATGACGAAGTGATATCCGATTGAGGCAAAGCCTCGCTGCCGGTGCCAGCGGTCGATATCTGCCGTGGTGAAATCCTTGCCTTCAGGCGTGGCAGAGCAATGGACGATAATGAGATCAATCTTGCGCATCCTTCTCCTCCTTCCGTTTCAGTTTGTCATCGAGGTACGAGCGTAGTTCTGCATACTTAGTCTGTATGTAGATAGTGACGCCGAAGATAGACCCGGCGTAGATAAGACACTCTGCGAAAACGCCCAGGACAGACTCGTGGATTTGTCCGGTGGGCGGTACGATGAATCCTGCGACAGCGAGTAGGAATCCACCGATGAGCATAGCTATGGCAGATACAATCTGCACGTTTTCCTTAGTTTCTTTTGTCATAATGAATTGTCTTTTGAGAGTTAATATGATGTGGTTATCTTTGCGATTGAGTTGTGGTCGATTGGACCATTGCTCTTTGGCAGCGTGGTGTCGCGAACACCATTTTGCATCCGAGCTGTGGTGGACTCCTTGCGGAGAAACCATGGCTCATTTCGTTTACATACTGAAATTGAAGGTGACGTTATAATTGTTGCTACCATCAACTCTATCAGCTCTTGCAATTACCCTGAACTCAGCGAGGTTAGTTCGGAGTTCACCGAACTGGAACGGACCGTAATCTTTAGACTTCTTGTAAAATCCGATGGCGAAGCGGAAATGGCGGTTGATGCCGAGAATGTTATAGGAGCGTTTGCCAAAGTAAATGCGCACTTCCGAAAGCTGTTGCGTTTCGGGGTCGATGATAGCACGGCAGTCGCCGAACAACACACCAGGTTCAGTAAAAAACTTGCCTCTGTTCGGGTCGCCCTCCTTATCCAGACGGAAAGAAATCTCGTCGCCATTATTCACACTAATCTTTCGGTCGTCATAAAAGCGGTTCCAGCCACGTCGCCGTGGAAGATACTCACGCACACCGTTTTCATCCTCCTGCTTGCGACTTGTACGCACCGAGTGTCGGAAAATGACCGGTGTAAGCCCTTGCCGGATATAACGGTAGGCATCCTGTATCACAAGAGTACTGTCAGTGATGATACATTCAATGTGCATCTGCGTAGCTTGCTTCATCGTGGCAAACTTCTGAATGTCAGTCTGCAACGATTTTATCTGCGACGCAAGCGATTTGAGGTCAGATTGAAGAACTTGTATGCTTTCAGCGTTGTTTCCGATTTCAATGTTGTTCTTTGAAATGCGCAGGCTCAGACTCTGAGTAGCCTTTTGAAAATTCACAAGAGCCTCCTGCACCTTATTCATAGAAGCAATGCATGAAGACAGCTCGGACTTGCACTTGTTCAAGTCCTGCACCTGCTGCGCACGCATGACACCGGCACGCTCGGTAGTGGCTTGGCGGATGAGAATGGAATTGTTTGCAATTTGATTGATTCCAGTAGAGAGGTTCGCCTTTCCCAATGTGAAATACACGTTATTGCGGTCGTCCGAACCGATGGTGAGCGATGTCAGCACATAGCCGATGCGTGCAAGATCCGAGCGCCAATTATCAAGGCGACTCACGTCCGTCTGCAGAGCAGCTTTGCCCAAAAGGTCAGCGATTTTCTGCAACAGTGCGCCCAGAACTTCGGGCGTTATAGCCTCTTCGCGCGTCTCGCTGCGAAATGAGGTAATGAGAGATGTGATAGATGAAATGTCAGCCATACTTTTGCTTGTTTTTAGCAAAGGTATGGCTGACTTTTAGATGGAGAAAAGACATTGTTAGTGATTATAGCGCACATACTTGTCGTCAAGTGCCTGGGCGACGACACCAACGAACTCATGAGCGATGTTGTAGGAGAGGAAGTCACGGAGGTTCATGACGGAAGCGTAGTACTTACGGCTGAACCAGGGCTTCTTCTTGCGCTTGCGTTCACGGCCGATGTCGCCATGATTACCTCTTGGAATCTCTTTGCCCGTACCGAAGTTCTGCCAAAGGCCATATTCGAGGAAGGACTGGCTTAGTCCTAACTCAATGAAACGACCATCCGCACGGACAGGGAGGGACTTGGGGCTGTGAAGCAAACGTCCGGTGTCGATTACACCGAGGAGAGTCATTTGCTCACGCCATATTTTGAGCATTGTGTCGTTGAAGGCAAGAACGAACTTTTCACGTTCTTGCAGTTGTTGGTCATTGCCATTCAGTGGGGTCATAGCGTAAATCGGTATAAGTGTCAACGGCGATTTGGAAGAAAGCACAGGCGCAGCCTGAGAAGAAGTATTGGTCGATTTCCTGAAAGGAGATACGAGAGTCGAGATAGATATTATGCTGCTCCTGCTTCGTCTTTTCAAGGATGAGCTTGCTCATAAACTGTCGGAACAGCTCGCGCATGGTGTCCATGCACTGCTGGCGTGCTGCCATGTCATCGATGGCGTGGCGCATGGCGAGGAAGACCGTCTTCACTCTTCGAGTGTGCGGACTGTTGTTCACCTCGATATAGCCCTGGCTTATGTCGCTGACAGCGATGATAGCCGTGGCGGATTGCAGCTGCTGCAAGGCTTCCTCGAAGCCATCGAGTCCGCTGATCTTTGCGAATACAAAGTCATGGGCCTTGGCGAACTTGTTTGTTTCTGTGAGGGATGCGAAGAAGGCTGTGGCATCCCAATTGATGTTCTTGTCTGTCATTTCGTTTGTCGTTTGATGTCTTCTACTTCTTTAGCCTTAGCGTCGAGTTCTGTGAGTGCTCGCCATGTGTCCATCGAGAGCACCGCTTCCTCTTTGGTGATGTCTCCACCAGTGAGGGCACGGATCTGTGCATTCATGGCAGTCCGCAGCATCTCGCCGATGGGCGGTGCATAGCCAAGTAGGTTCTGCTCGTCGGCTGGCATCGGCTGCAAGAAATGTGGAAACAGTCGGGCGAAGTAATGCTTCAGCGACGAGAACCAATAGAAGGCGTTGAGCAAAAGCGGTGTTGTCAGGTGTCGCGACTTGACCTTTGGGTACAGAAGCGTGGCGAGGTCTTTCAATAAGGCATCGTTCTTGGTGTGGAGAAAGCCCTGATAGTAGTTGTCGGCAGATATGAATGTCGAGAATGGCACTCTCTGGAAGTCGGCTTCGACGGCTTTGGCTCTTCCGATTTTTGTGATGCGAACCGGCAATGGAGCGAATTGCCGTAAGAAGTCCAATGAAGCCGTGGCTGCTTGCATTTGTCTGATGGTGAGCGTAGCCTCCTGCTTGGACGCTTGGCGGTGCTTTACGAGATAGCTGCCGTCATGCGTCTTGCACAACACTCTTAGGTCTGCCCATTTGAACAAACAGAGAGTGAGTATTTCTTCCATTGGCAGATCATGCGAGAACTGTGTGAAGAAATACAAGAGTTGGCTGTCAGAGAGTGACTGCCAATCAGTGGGTAGGGATAAATTGAAAAATGCTTCCATACTGCGAAAGTACGGAAGCATTTG
>OGHM01000928.1_pt1 | contig 13083 bp, 10 predicted proteins | sample 1571531 | NCBI WGS metagenome assembly OGHM01 (sample SAMEA2582031, study PRJEB24529) | metagenome | biome: Human gut stool | place: China | collected 2011 | reverse complement strand
GATGGATGGCTTCGTCATGATTCTCTGCAAATTTAAGACTGTCCTTTACTACCAGTGCCAGATAACCACCGCCACCGGCTCCCGGCATCTTCCATGCCAGAACTTCCTTCATGTTGCTGTAGCGGTCAATCATCGGCTGTACACTTGCCTCCGGTTCTATCACACCGTTGATAGACGGATTCACCATACCCGGGAACATCGCAATCTGGGCCTCGAAAGATGCCCTGTATGCTGCAGCAAAGGCATCAAGGTCGTGCGCCAGAATCGCCTTCCAGCAGGCATCAGCTGCATCAGCCAGCGCCTTCACCTTCTCAGTCGTGATATCCTTACCTTCCACCACACTGCATCCCGGCCGTCTCGGTTCCATCGGAATCATCACCAGATGGTCTTCCAGGAAACGGAGAGTCATCTCATCCTGCGTACTCTCTATCTTCTCCGGCCAGAAATTGTTGTCATAATAATGACGTGCCAAACCGGGCACACAGATACCGATAGAATCCTGAGCACCCGAGATGATACCATCGTGACGCTCCGGATTGTTCTCGAAGCAGACCAGAATGTAGCAGGTCATAGCAACCGCTTACAAAAACTTTTTTCTTCATTATGATTATCATTGATAATCGAAGTGCAGATAGTCATCCTCATCTAGCTGATTACCTATCTGCATCTCGATAAACATAAACAAAGTTATTTCAATTAATTATTTGATTAATTTATTTTTTATATTTTAGCCTCCAGAAGAAGTGCCAAGTACGGAACAAAGGTTCACAAAGCGCTTCAGCAGGATAATATCGAACGAAGTGCATATTCCTCCATATTTTCAGGAAATACTTCTTCCCCATACTCTGATGCGTAATAGCTTTTCTTCCCTTATCTGGAGTTCAATATCTCTGAATTCAGGTGTATTCATCACCTCTTTCTTCAGATGCTTCTTGATGACTTTTTTCAGATAGCGTCGCCATGCCTCCTTGTTTTCTTCGGTAACAAATAGCGGGCATTGCTCTCCGTAGAAGGTGTGCCAGGTGAATGGCTCGAAGTCGAGGTGCCACAGGAAGGATTTGTGTTGTGGATTTCTTTGTTCCATAATTTTTAGGGATATGCTTATACTTCTTAAAATTAGCCTTTCTTCCAATAGCGTACTAAACGCTCATTGATTTTCTTATTTGGAGTAAATTCTTTCAGTACCCTAATGTCTACACTTGTATTTTTTAGATAATCAACCAATCCTCTACTCAGTATCTTGCATTTATCCCATTTATCTATAAAATAGGATATAGAAGTAAAGCAACTAATTCTATTCCAATTTTTTTCGTCCAACTGATTTTTGCTTAGCGCAATATATATGTGATAAAAGCTATGCTTAAGCATTTCTATCGCTATAACATCATGCCAATTGTGTGCAAGAATATATAGGTATATATAGAAATCAATGTTCTTATTTTCATTGTCTTGATTCAAAAAAGCTTTCCATACTGATGAAGAATTACTTTTCAAATCATAATCATTTGGCTCTATATTATATAACAAGAATCGCTCAACTCGTTCATTAATGATTTCTTGCGAGTTCATCCATATGAATATATCTTGCTTTTTTAACAAACAAGCCTGCAATAAAGAAGACGATACAAAATGGTGGCTATCACTATTTGCAGCTTCAAAGATAATCCTAACGGCATTTTTTGCCTTCTCTATGATTTTTTTTGAGACATCCTCACCAACAAGAGTTTCTGCATCAATAGCCTTATTCAGCAATCCATCCCAATATATGAATTTATCAAATAGTTTTTGGCTGAACAGTAAAAATATGGTATTAAATTTATCATTAGAAACTTTAAGCCACCAACCTGATTCAAAGAATCTATCGTTAGAGCTAATAAATGGCAATAATTTTTCCCATTCTTTGTCAATGAGATTATATAATTCTTGTTCTTCCATATTATTAATGGCATAGTGCAAGGCTTTACAAGCGGTTTCATTAGGGTGAGGCAATGCTGCAATCTTGGTGATTAAATCTATGTAACCTGCATGGTCCTCTTTATCCAACTCCATTAAACGACTTTCAAACTGTGTTTCTTCTGGGTATAAAAAAGAATCATTTTTCAATGATGCAATTTGATAAAGATAATCTTTTTCTGTTCCATATAAACTGGAAATTTTCTTTGACAAGAAATTACACTTCAATCGAACTCCATCGTATATAGTTGGAAATGATTCTTCTAACAAATGAAGAACCTCCGCATATTGTTCTGCCCCAACATTCTCCGTCAAAGCTGTATCAAGTTTTTTCATTAATACAGCAAAAGCCATGAGCTTATCTTTATCTTCACGTATATCCTCACGAAAAAGCCTTATCAAACTAGGAAATGGGTCATTTAATGTTTTTGATTGTTCAAAGATATATTGCAATCCAATATAAAAGTTCGTCTTATCAAATTTTCCGTTCCATGGAGCATTAGACAAAGATATATTGGCAGTATTGTCTGTGAATTGTATGGAAAAGTCTATGTCTCCAATTTTTCTCTTAGAAACAGAACCTGTGCTCAGTCCAATGTTTTTCAGCATATCCAAAGGCATATATTGCAGTAGATAAAAGCACAACACATCGTATACCCCGTGGTCTTTATCCATGTATATAAATAGATTTTTATTGTTACCAAGCAACAATAAATAGAGAACCATCAAAGAAGTATCATCGAATTGCTCAAATACAGCATTTGAGTTTCCATTCTCAAATGTGTCTATTTCTATTTTTTGGTAATAGAAGTCATATTTGTCTTTTAGAGGTCGTCTGAAATAATTTTCCAGAGTTCTAAAGTCAAAATTCCTATCCAACTTTTTTAAATCAACAATAAGTGTATGCGTCCAGACACATCCAGGACGTTCCATTTCCTCGGCATACCAAGTTTTAGCAAACGCATACTTTTCGCCATTAGACAGAGGATAGAATGTCATATACGAGTCTTCTCCTAACTCATTTCTATAGCCAGTCCAATCACTTAGGACTGACATCAAAGAAGAATCATCATTAGGTTTTACCGGAAATGAACTCGCCAACAATCCATGTCCTTTGTTATAGCCGTGTAAAGTCTGTTCTATTATCATTCCTTTATAAGTAAATATAATGGTAAAGACAAATCGTGTATAATATCATCTCCAACCTCAACAAAAGATCTTTTACCTTCTCTTGTTTTCGCTTTTATTTCCCTTTTTGTTGCTTCGTAGCTTTCTTCATTTTCTTTTGGATACTCCAAACCTTGTGAACTCAAGCCAATAATATCAGCATTTGGAATATAGTATTCTATGAAATTATATAATGCTGGCGATTCATCTCTAAGATAATCCTTTGGATTTTTTGGTATTGTTCCATTTGCAGTATTTTCATCCCACCAAGAAAGTACAATTACGACTTTTCTGAATTTCTTTTTGCTCAACAGAGATTTCAATACCATGATATTCATTGCTACAGCGGAAATATCTGTAATGGTAAATGGAGCAATATCTTTAGCAGGCAATGGTTCTTCGTCATCTTCTGGACCATGGTCATCTTCGAATTCTGGCGGAATGACTTCGTTCATAAAATATACTAAGGTATCTGTATTCTTCAACCATTTAGAAACAAGTTCTGATTCTTTAAAAACAATAAAATCGCGAAAGTTTTCTCCAAGGAAATCAGGTATTTCCACTTGTATTTTTTTATCAGAACCTGCTTCTTTAAGATTTATCAGAACGGTCTCATTTTGATTAGAATAATTGCGGTCTATAAGCTTCATATTCTTATAAGCTTCACTCAATCTGTTTAGCACTGTAAGATCATCTGCAAGATTCATCTTATCAGCAACTAATTTTATATTACCGACTTTTTCTGGATGCATCAGACAATACCATAAAGCACCTATATATGTAGACTTGCCCGAACCAGGCAATCCTGCTATCATACATTTAGTAACACTCATACATTCTTTTTTATTCGTTCAACAATGTTTGTACCCAATTCGTTTCTGCTTGTTGACATATAATTTGACCATTCAAGGTGTTTACAAAATAGTCAAAGACATGATTCAACTCTTTGTCTTGCATGTTGTTTGCTGTAATTTCAAACCTATTCGAGAGATTGATACCATAATCATTCTTCAGCATATTCTCCAATTCTTGACTTTGCTTTGTGTACAATGTTTTTTCTTCATCAGTTGAATTCAATTCGATCTTGTTATAAATTATATCATACACTTTTGAAATTGCAAAAACACCAGCAGATGCCATGCGTCCAAGTAACAACTGAAATTCATCACAAAAATCGTCGTAATCATCTTCATTATTAATTGATGAAGAATCCACAAAGAAAACTATGTGGTGAGAATTAATAAGTCCTTTGTCTTTCTGAACATCAGACAAGTTATTCTTATAGTTATTTTTATACATTTCTCCAGCGCGGTCTGAAATAATCAATTTCTTTATTTTTTCATTCTTTGTCAGTGTCAATGTCAAAAACTGACCTTCCAAAGTGGTTGTTCTGGAATTTCGCTTAGAAGTTTTCAAATCTTCATTCCGAATATACGCCCTGCGTTCAAATCCTATATAAGTATCAGAATCAATAAACTTGTATCCATCAATTTCTCCTGTAGACATAACTTTATGATACAAAGAAGCCACAAATGTTGATTTCCCGACTTCGGAAAAGCCAACCAATGTTATAAGATGCGTATCACAATCTCCCAAAACATCATTTATTTTTTCATCTGTCAGCGCATCACAATAATACTGCGCAGATTGCGTAACAGCATTATCTATGATGTCATCAGTTTGTTTTGGTCGTGTAACGCCAGCCAAACTTTCTAAAATATCTTTTTTGTCTTCCATTACTTTAATCTTTTAACAAATCTTCTAATAGCAGTTCATGATAGAGATAAACAAAGAACTCTTTTGGACTCAGTTCGAAGTCTTTCAGATGATCACCATATTCATTATCCCTTGCATTTTCAATTTCATGCAATAGCAAAGATGAATCTGATTTGATTTCATCTACAAGGCATACGTCCGTTTCCGCCAAGTTTTTAAGAATTTTCTCTATCTTTTGCCTTTGCCCATTTCCGCCACGTGGAAAAATACGTTGCATTAACTCTATAAAATCTTCTTTTTGAGGTATCTGCGGCTTATTGATAAAATAATGTTCCAATATCAATTGAATTTTCAAGAAATCATTTGTTTCCTTTAATCCTTTTATGAATTGCGACATTTCTGCATCCCAGGCCATCAATGCCAAAGACTGTATTTTATCAGACATATCCTCGGAGATAGTCTCACCTTGTCGAAAACTATCAATAAACATTGATTGAACAAATTCTCTTGGATATTTCTTTTCACCGATTACTTCTCCCTCTGCATATTGATTATATTTAAAATATAGCTTATAGAGTACATCTTGATAATTTAATTTCTCCCAATTTCCATGCACTTGAATCATAACGTTTTGCAACGATAATGATCGCAATGCAGCTTCCTTGTCATCTTCGCATTCTTCTATAGCCAAATAGATGCAATAGAAAACAAGTGCGCATTTTATACGTTTGGGAAAATTATAGTTTCCCAAGCCATTGTTTGAAATGTATTCTGTCACGAAATCGTTCAACTCTTTACATTCCCGATTTGTCACATAGCAATCAGCCAATTCCTCAAAATCACCGAAAGAGAACGACTCATTACCAATGTATTCGGAACAGGCTTTTGCCAATACGTCTGTTTCAGTCTCTTCAAGTGGTACAATAAGACCACATTGCATGAGAATTTTGTTTAGTACATTATTCATCACTTTATCATGTTATAAAGTTCAACCCACCTGTTGTCTTTCCTAATTTTTTCCAAGAACACCTGATTTCTCATATAGGCAGAGCCTGTACAATCAATCTGTGGGTACATTCTTTTTATTATCTCTTTTGAATTTGGACATTGTTTAAACATGTGTCTAACATCACGTTTGGACAATCCGTCTGGAAGTTTCTGTTCCATGGCTTCCGCAGTTTTATTACAATCTTTCCAACCGTCATGTTTTTTCAATGTAACCTTGAATGGTTTGGATTGTTCTTCATCCTTCACAAACTGTTCCCCATCATACTTCTGAACCCTCAAATCCACTTTCAATACATCGTTTTCATTATCATGCTTTTCAATGGAGAGTTCTATGATATTATAGACTGGTTTATATGTGTTATCATTCACATCTCCAGGATTTAAAGAGCCAGAGTATATATGCACTGCATTGTTATTTATGTCACTGTTGGCTATATGAACATGTCCATATAGCTGCAAAGCATACCTTTTATCCAAATCTTTGGCTATTGTATCTTTATTCAGCAAGAAATCTAATGGATGATGACACATCAGTATGTTAATGATACCATCCTTACATTTTGCACCACGATACGCTATTTGGGGAAGGAAAAGACGATGGCCTTCTTTTCTATTCGGAGCTGGGTCATAATCATTTAAATCACTAATCAATGCTGAGTTCACGCCATACAAATTGACTTGATAGCCTTCAAGGTCATCTTCAAATTCAGAATGCCAAAACATTTCTGCATCATTATGTTTATCAACATCCATTTCTAAAGCTCTAAGCATAAAAGGTTCAGCATTGTCTCTCTCGTCATTACAGAAGTTATTGTATTCTTTAAAAGGGGTATACAATTTCTTGATGAAAGAAAAATCTTCGTCAATCATCTTATTCCACAACCAATCACAATCATTCCCGCGATTAGATATAGCTTTATGAATGAATTCTCTCACGCATTTGGGATGTTCATTTACATTCTTGTCATGGTTGCCAGGAACGGTATAAACTTCTTCGCTTTTACAAGCAACAATTTTACACAGGTCTCTGATAAATGAATTAGCTCGTTTATACTCATCTGCAGAACCACTGAATGCGATGTCTCCACAAATGAGGATTTTATCAAAACTATTACCTGTTTCTTGACAGTAATAATTCAAATCCTGTAACATTTTGTCTCTGATGTCAGTATAATCATCAGCAGCATCACGTTGCTTCTTCCAATGAATATCTGAAAGTTGTAGTAAACGTATTGTTTTCATACGTAAATTATTATCGTCCTACATTACTGTAGAACATATGTTTTACACTATATTTATATTTATGTGAGTATTAGACACAAGAAAGAATAGCACTCCTGTCAAATAACTCGTGAAGGTGTCAAAAGTGCGAGTCTCCTTACGAATGCCTACACCATCAATTTTTGCCACCACCACCTTCAAGTGGACGTCGATACCACACCTCGCTGGGTCAACTGAGGGAATGTTACGTTAGTCATAATTGCTCAATGTTGGTTTAACGTAACAAAGATAGCATTTTATTTCCAATTTACATTCGCTTTGGCATGATTTTTTAGCTTATGATTATTTCATTTTCTAAAATTTATATGATTGATTAATGTAAACTCAAAAATTCCTCATGACAAGCAACTCGCATCAAGAAATGTTTTTCTTTATATCTCAGCATACTTGCACTTATAACACCTTCCTTAACTATGGTCGCAAGGAAAAGAATGTCACCATCAATGTGTACATTTTCGTTATCAGCCTTTCGCTTTAATAATTTACTAAAGATACCTATAGCATACGAGACAGATGGGATAACAGATAATACAAATCTGCGAACATTCTTTAAATGGTCGTTTCCTTTTGATTGAGGTAGCAATTCCGATATATCATGAAAGTTTTTACCTTCCATATACGCAATTGTCAAATCTTTCAGTTTGTCTATATCTAGGTCGCCTATGTAAGGCGAGTTTTCCTCTTTTATTTGAAGTATTCCTTTTATCACTTCAGCCACAGTTGGATTTGCCATCAGAGATTCAAGAATCCCATCACTTGTTTTGGTTAATTCAAAGAAAGCCCCGACCAATTCTACAGGACGCATTCCCATCAAATCGTCAAAAGTCTGTGCATCAACCCACTTCTGAATAAATGAAAGCGAATCCATATTAACACCATACTTTACAGATACATTCTGTAAAAAGTTATCTTTCTCTTCTGACTGTACCAGTCTGGCTAAAGCTTCGGAATCATTCTCCAAAGGTTCCTTGTTCTCTTTTCGTCTAAGATATGAGCCAAAAGAATAAGATAGTTTTCTCTTGATGTTTTTCTCGTCATCCCCTAAACGATACAACAAAATTTCTTCATCACGATTTACTGCTTTACCATAATTTAGGACCTCACCTACCATCCGCTCAATAGGATCTTTGATGACAAAACATTGATCTCCTCCGGCAAATACTCCATCTTTGATTTCTTGCCACTCATTTCCTATAGTGTTATCTTGCATGGCAAGCACATGGTTTGGAATCAAAATTACTGCACCGTATGAGTTGAATCCAGCACGACCGGCACGACCAGCTGCGTTTAAAATTTCATGCGCTTCCAAAGTTTCTCTACCGCCAGTATTGACATCATACCTGTCATAACCAGCAATAATAACAACATCAGCAGGAAGATTAACACCTTGAGCTAAAGTTGGAGTTGCAGCAATTAAATGCACACCATGTTCTTGGCGATAACTTTGTTCCATCAGATCACGTTCTTCTGGTAAAAGTAAGCCATGATGCACTGCACATGAAGTTTGATTCAACAAATACGAATAAGAAAAATCTCCAAGTTCCAATGTTAATTGATCAATCTTTGCTTGATTCTGTGCAAATAAAGCAGACAAATCCACCAAAGGTATTGCATCTTTAGCATTCTTTTGGATAGACTGAGCACTTCTTGGTGTATCTACAAATATCATCACTCTAAGCCCATTTTGCACAAAGGCTGAAGCAATCTGGCAAGCAACTTGATTTCTATTAGGAGTTAATTTTCTTGTTTTAGAGCTTATTCCTAACGAGATTTGATGATTCAACAACTTCACTCTACTATAATCCCTTACTTTTTGTGAATCCCAAACCGTTTTCAAACAGAACAAACTCCAAGGTGTTGCAAGCATAGAAGCCACCAGTTTTTTCTTACTTTTATGCTGAGGATTAGTGCGAGCTTTATTTTGCAACTGTTTGATTTCAGTTTGTTCATACACCAAACACCCTTGCAATTGACGGGTTGGTTTCCACTTATCATCAAACACCAAGCACTCCCGATGCGTCACACTTTTCAGCCAATCCGCTATGTCATGGCTATTCTTGACCATAGCAGAAAGCAAGACAAAATCCACCTGAGGTAACTTTTCAAAGATTTCCAACATAGTAAACATGGCTGTCAGACTCCTTGAATCGTTGCCACTTTCCTGAGCTCCCATCAGATGGAACTCATCAAAAACCACCAACCCTACATCATTGAACTTATCTGAAGCATCTCCCAATACTGTCAGACATCTTTCTGGAGTCATCACCACGATACTTTGCTTATTCTCCTCTTCAAAGTATTCAGAGAATTCTCCTCCTGCGAACATTTGTTGAGAAAAGTTTTCTTTGAATATAGCAGATAGTTCTCGTTTCATTTGGCTTTCCAAAGCATGGGTAGGAACCAATACGATGACACGCCTATCAGCCAAAATTGAAGAAGCAATTTTTAACTGTACAATCGTGGATTTTCCTGCACCTGTAGGATAGGTGAAGATAGAGGATACTCCCAAATCTAAGAAACGATTATATATAGCAAATCCGTGATTTCTCCAAATAAAAGGTCTTCCTTGCATACACCTTTTATATAAGAAACTTTTCCATTGGTCTGCATCTACCCCTTCTGGCACAGGAATATTAATGAGGGCAGCTCGTTCCAAATGCTTTGTTACCCCCAATAGGAGCCTTGCGATTTTTCTGATGCCAACATAAGTATCTATTTGGTCAAACTCTTCTATTTGATAACTCGATAATAAAAGAACTTGTTCTAAACGCTCAGTAGGTTTTATAGTTGTATTTCCCAAGAAATGAAGAGCTACATCCTTGATGCCCTCGCATAATTCATTCATCAGAAGATTGATGGCATACTTTTGATAATCACCATGAAATTCTTCTTTAGTAGTTTCGCTTTCTACTATTTCTTTTAATTTACCTTCCGCCAACACTCGAATATAGCGTAGCAAACTACCTTGAATATCATCAGCCGTATGAAACTTTCGTGCCACTTCTACAGCATCTGTTACAGCATCAGCTATCAAGTAATGCAAAACTGTACTAACATCAGAAGAAATATAATCCATAGAGACTACACTTTCTTCTTGTTGCTGTAAAAGCATGTTCTTCAGGGAATAAGCTGTCGCTGTCACAAAAGCAAGCGATTCAACATGCTTTTGATACAGGTCTTGAATCATCAATGCTTCAAGTCCAAAAATCAATTTGTTTAGCGTTCTAACTGTTTTGTCAAAGTCACCTATCAAAAAAGGTAACTGTCCATTGGCAAGCTGTGATTTTGCACTGACAATATGAGCATAAACACTTGAAAGCAACTGAGGCAATCGCTCAACATCAATATCATCAAACTGAGGAATATCTTTTATCAGTTTTTCTGTAATAGGATCAAACATAGGCTTAAAGAGCTTCTATTTTCTTTATAATTTTCTCAGAGAAAGCTTGCATCCACTCCCTCAGATTGTCAATATAGGTAGAACTGCCTGTACGTCTTTTAATATCACCGCTAACATGCTTCTCGTAATCTTTATAAAGCTTAGCTATATTTTCACCATCCTTATGAGATGCATCACGAGTCACGCAGATGCGGTAAACCCAATTAGCAGAATCGTTCACCTCATTCTGCAAATCAGCATATTTATCAGATATTTGTTCGAGTAAAGTTGTCGCAGAATCAAAAATCGCCGTCGTATCTTTAAAATTTTCATACTTATCGAACTCAGGAAAAACTTGCTGGGTGATTTTTCCACGTGGACTTGTCGTACACTTATCCTCGGTAATAAGAATCTTTTTCAGATGTCCATCCTTCACGACAACAGCAAATCCATCAATGCCTTGCTGAGCAGGATGATGATGAGGAGCTTGTTGGCGGAAGTTCTCGCCATGATGATTGAGATATACTATAATCCAAGAAATCATTTGGAAGATCCAACCATCTCTTTTATCTACCGTCATGCCTTCTTCCAACCGCAAGATGGAAATAATTGACTTCTTTTGGTTTTCATGAAACTGAACAGCCAGGGTAGAGTCCAAAGCATCTAGCACCTTACCAACATGACGATATTGTCCCATTAACAATTCAGCTACATGCTGTGCCAAGGTATCTTCATCTTGGATGGTAAAGTTTTGTTCTTTACATGATGGTGAACAATCAGAATCTACGAAATTAAAAAGATCTGCCATAAGCTTATATAATTGTTTTATAAAACTCTATATACTTCTCTGTAATGACTTTACGACTTATCACCCACAAAGTTTATCTGCCGTTTCTCACGTTTTGCTTCATCTTTGAGTAAAGCGATGATGGCATTGGCAAGGGCATCAACCTCCTCGCCACAAAGAATGCGAGTAAGGATATCCACAATGTACTCACAAAAGTTCACTTTGTTCAATTTGCAACTTTTCAACACCCCGAACATAAATGCCAAATTCTGGGCAGAGAAGTGTCTTCCTGTCTGAAGCCAATTGCGTCTTCCCATAGCGATATGTCTAAAACATCTCTCTATCACCTTATCAAAAAGTTGTGATAACTTGTATGAAAGCATCTTGCGATGGTTCCTGGTGTCTTTCCTGTAAAGGATAGTTCTTCTTGTACTGGATGAGCCAGTCATAATCGACTGCTTCATCTTTGCAATACTTACGCAGGCTACGTCCTTTTCGGTTCTGGTTGTAGTCCTGCATCACCTTTTCAAAATATTCTTTGCTTTCCATTTTATATGAATTTTAAAACGGTTGCAAAGATAATATTTTTCATTCAACCCCACCTTACGCTGTATTGGTGGTTTACTTGCGGAAATAAGGCTTTTTACTTTTTTACCTTTAAATTTATACGTATGTCTCCAGGAACTTCAAGGTTCCTTCTATCTTCAATGTCTGGGTGCTGGCAGGAACAACGATGCTCTCGCCGCCCTGCAGAGTAATCTCGTTACCCTCGTTGTCGGTAATCTTAGCCTCACCCTTCAAGCCAATCAGAATCACGAAGCTGTCCAACTCTGAATAATCCAGTGTCATTGGCTCATCGAGATCATAAACGGCTGTGGTGAAGTAAGGGCACTGTACCATGCTTACACCCTGATTCTTGGCAGGAGTGTAGTGCTGGCGATAGTCTGGAAATACGGTGTAGTCGATGCACTCAGCAGCCTCCTTGGTGTGGAGCTGACGATAGTTGCCATCCTTGTCCTTGCGTTTGAAGTCGTAGATGCGATAGGTAACATCGCTGGTCTGCTGAATCTCGACAACGAAACAGCCTGTTCCGATGGCGTGGATTCTGCCGGCTGGGATAAAGAAGCAGTCGTCCTCCTTCACGTTATACTGAGCCAGGGCATCGGTGATGGTATCATTCTCTACCATCTCCTTGTACTGCTCAGGAGTAATCTGCATCTTCAAGCCGTTGTAGAGCTTGGCATCCGGCTCGCATAGCAGCGCATACCACATCTCGGTCTTGCCGCGTTCCTTACTTTGCTTCTTGGCAATTTCATCATTAGGATGCACCTGGATAGAGAGGTCGCGGTTGGCATCGATAAACTTGATGAGCAGTGGAAACTCATTGCCGAAACGCTTGTAGTTCTCTTCTCCGAGGAAGCTTCCCTTCCGTTCTGCAACAACCTCGTTGAGGCTCTTGCCCTGCATCTCGCCATCGGCTACGATGCTTTCATTTCCTGGTACTCCAGAGATTTCCCAGCTTTCTCCCACATTCTCTTGCTTTACGTCGAGATGCTTGAAAGTGATAATCTTACTGCCACCCCAGATGGTGGATTTTAATAGCGGTTGAAATTTTAATGGTTTCATTTTTACCTATATTTAGTTTATAAATGTACTCTTCTGTATATGGTTACCCGAAAACAAACTCATTATAAGCATTTCCTAAATTCATCACTCTTTCAGCCCCTCTCGACATCTGTCGAAGAGCATCTCGGCATTGCAGCATATGTTCCAATCACCCCATAACATACCA
>OGHM01000926.1_pt1 | contig 13124 bp, 6 predicted proteins | sample 1571531 | NCBI WGS metagenome assembly OGHM01 (sample SAMEA2582031, study PRJEB24529) | metagenome | biome: Human gut stool | place: China | collected 2011 | reverse complement strand
TCGGGGGGTCCGGTAGCGCGCCTGTATCAGGAGCTTAGAAAGCTTGGAGTTGATGTTTAGCGAAGTCTTTTTTTAATAGCCGGTCCGATAAGCATGGCAATTATCATTTTTATCAGGTCGCCCGGGATAAATGGGAACACGCATATTGAGAGTGCACCGCTGACTGTACTTTTGGCCTCAAAGCAGAACCATGCTGTACCGAGCACATAGCATATGATAGTTCCGACAATCATACCAATGAGCTGGAGCCAAGGCTGGTGGAAATGATCGATTACAAGTCCTGCAATAATTGCCATGGCAATAAAACCGATGATGTATCCGCCTGTAGGGCCGGCAAGCTTAGCTGGGCCACCGGTGAAGCCTGAAAATACAGGGATTCCGACAAGTCCGATAAGCAGGTAAATCAGGTAGCTTATAGTTCCACGTTTCCATCCGAGCAGATATAATGAAATATATATGGCCAGGTTTGTCAGTGAAATCGGTACCGGACCAATCGGGATAGATAATGGTGCAAGAATACATGTGACAGCTGTCATGAGCGCTGTTACCGTTATGGCATAGGTCGTTCCATGCTTGTAGTCTATAGTTTCTGTCTGGTTCATGATAAAATCTCCTTTTTGTAAATTTCATAGTAATTTTTGTACGGTTAACACATTAACATGAAAAGACGTCAATTGTCAACCGTAACCGCAATAAAGGTTTACAATTGATGGCGGAATACTAAAAAGATGTTTCGTTTAATTTCGGAATACATATTAAAAATTATCGAAAATGTGCGAAAATATTATAATAACTACACATTTCTGATAATAATGATATTGTAAATTGCTTTAGGTTCGTTATAATTAACATATAAAATGTAAGTTTAAAGAAAAATCAAAGGGAAAGGAAAAAGAAGTATGAAAAAACGTACAACATATCTGCTTAAGCGATTGGCAGCCGCGTGCTTGGCCTTCGGAGTCGCTTTTACAGGGATGCCGGCAAGCAGTCTGTACCCGATTACACAGGTACAGGCAGCAGAAACAGCGTCAGAAAGTACTTTAGCTACAGCTTCACAGGCTGCGAAGTATGGACTGGCCGATGACATTCAGGATGGTGCTATTCTGCACGCCTGGTGTTGGAGCTTCAACACAATCAAGGAGAATATGAAGGACATAGCAGCGGCAGGCTTTACAACTGTCCAGACCTCTCCGGCGAATGAGTGCAAGGACACTTATTCAAATATGAAGCTTATGGGAAATGATGAGGTAAACGGTACAGACGGCTGCTGGTGGTGGCAGTATCAGCCGACTGACTGGAAGATTGGTAACTATCAGCTGGGCACAAGAGATGATTTTAAGGCGATGTGTGCCGAGGCTGATAAGTATGGAATCAAGGTTATTGTTGATGTAATTCCAAACCATACCACACCTGATCTGGCAAAGGTATCTGATAATCTTTACAATGCAGTGGGTGGCAAGGACAATCTGTATCATGCAAATGGTTTTAAGGAGATTACACAGTGGGGCAATCGTTATGAGTGTACCACAGGACAGATGGGCGGACTTCCGGATGTAAATACAGAGAATCCGGATTTTCAGGCATATTTCCTTAAGTATTTAAATGACCTGATTGCATGTGGTGCTGACGGCTTCCGTTATGATACAGCTAAGCATATCGGTGTGCCTTCAGATCCTCTTGATAAAAAGAGCACCAGAAACAATTTCTGGCCTGTTGTGACAGGTGAGGAGTCAGCAAATGGTGTTACACTGAGTGATAAAAATGTGTTTACATATGGTGAGGTATTACAGGGCGACAATGTACCTGAGTCAGAATATGCCAAGTATATGCGTATGACAGCCAGCAGCTACGGTGAGAGCTTAAGAGGAGCCGTTACCGGTAATTCCTTTGATGTAGATACTATTTCAAACTGGAGACATGCTTCACCGGGCAGACTGGTTACATGGGTAGAGTCTCATGATACATACTGTAATGCAGGTGTTTCATCAAGGATGACAGATGAGCAGCTTCGTCTGGCATGGGCAGTAATTGCAGCAAGAAAGGATGGAACTCCGTTATTCTACAGCCGTCCGGATGGTTCCAATGGAGCCAGTGGCAACCGTTGGGGCAACAATGTACTCGGTGCCAAGGGAAATAATGAGTTTAAATCTACTGAAGTAAGGGAAGTAAATCTCTTCCGTAATGCCATGGCCGGCAAGTCGGAGTATTTACGCAATCCTGGTAAAGATTCACAGATTCTTCAGATTGACCGTGGTACTGAGGGAACTGTTATCATCAACTTAAAAGAAGAAAGTGTAAATATTAATTCCGATACAAAGATGAATGACGGAACCTATAAGGATCAGGTCTCAGGCAGAACCTTTACAGTATCAAACGGCAAAATTTCAGGTACTCTTGACAAGAGAAAGGTTGCTGTTATTTACAACAAGGATCAGGAAAGCGTTGGTATTTCTTCTACAACAGGCTCAAACAGCTTTTCAACAGATACACTTGATGTAAAGCTTTCGGCTAAAAATGTGCAGAACGCTACATATACCACATCTGAGGGAGCTTCAGGAAGCTATACAGACGGAGAGATTATCGCAGTTGGTGCAAAGAGTCAGATTGGTGATACAATCACTGTAACAGTAAAGGGTACAGGAACAAAGGGTGAGGTCACTGACAGCGCTGAGTTCAAAAAGACAGAGAAAGACCCATATCTTAAGTATATTGATGGAAGCTATGATGTATACATCAAGAAGCCTGACGGATGGGGAGACAAAATAAACTGCTATGCATATGTTGACAAGGATACAAACAACGGAAAATGGCCTGGCGTAGAGATGAAATATCTGGGCGAGGGTGTGTATGCATACAATTTACCGGATGATTTCAAGAATGCAAGTATTATTTTCAATGATGGTGCTTCACAGTATCCGGCAGCACAGCAGGCGGGACTCGAGTTTACAAAGGGTCAGTCAATGGCATATATCAATGGCAGCTGGACAAAGGTAGAGAAGCAGACTAATGATATCAAGATTACTTCTTCTCTTGCTAATGGAAGCAGCTTCAATACTGACAGTACAACAACAACCATCACCTTAAAGAATGCAACAAAGGGAAGCTACAGTGTGGACAATGGCCCTGTGAAGCAATTTACAGGCAGTGCAACAGTTACTCTTGGAACAGGAAAGATTGCAGACAGCGATGTAACACTTAAGGTGACAGCGTCTAACGACAAGGATTCAAAGACGGAGACATTCACCTTCAAGAAGAAATTTGATGCAGAAAAGAATGGTGGCTATGTTGATTATGAGGGTGAGACACTCGCAAAGGCTTCAGGCACAGCAAGACAGGCAGTTGGAGGCAAATATGCGACAAACCCTGACAAGCAGCTTGGAAAGAATAAGACTATCAAGAGTGCAGCGGATTTTGATGATTCGATGATTATTGCACAGGGTGTAGCAAATGATGACGCACGTAATTTCAGAGGACCACATGAGGGACCTGTATACGATAGCTATGCACTTTACGGAGCATGGGATGATGAGAATATTTATCTCGGATGGCAGTTTGTAAACGTGGCTGATATTACATCGCCAGAGCAGACATATCCTAATTCAGATAACGGCAAGCCAACCAATGGCGATATACCACAGGTTATTGCACTTAACCTGGGAACCGGAAAGACCGGAGACGGTACACTTGACAATGGTGGCAATATATGGGGCTTAAAGGTTAAATATGATACACCGATTGATGCAATGCTCTGCTTCTCAAGTAAGAGTGGCGTTGGAACTCCGGCTTTGTTCCCTACAAATACATCAGGAGAGTTCAGTTATGATGCACCATACTGCACAGGCTTTAAAAAGGCAGGTATCTCATTCAAGGCAGAGGATGGATTCTTTGGAAAATCACTGATTGGTATCAATGCCAATGGATATACAGGACTGACAGTTGACCAGCTTACAAGCACATCGTCAAACTGGGGAGATTTCCTAAGCCTTGGTCACAAGACATCAATGGATACCTTCTACACAATGACAATTCCTATGTCAGCGCTCAACCTGACAAAGGCAAAGCTTGAGAAGAACGGTATTGGTGTAATGCATATCTCTACATTTGGAGAGAGTGGTATTGCTTCTACTCCTATGGATATGTCAATGGTTGATAATGCAACAGAGGAATACAGTACTGATGTATCTACATCTAAGGAAAAAGAGGATACTGATATAATCACTGCTCCTCTTGCAAGACTTGGAGCAGAGGGCGGCGATGATCCTGACCCACAGCCTGACAACCGTATGACAGTCAATTTTGGAGCAGACCGAAGTGCACCACAGGCTACAGGAACAGCACTGACACTTAAGGCTGTTGCTGACGGCGGAGTTGGAAGCTACAAGTATCAGTTTAAGATTGATAACACAGAGGTACAGAGTGGTTCAAGTGCTACATACTCATGGAAGGCAGCCAAAGGCGCCCACACACTGCAGGTGGTTGTAACCGATTCACAGGGACATCAGGTAACTGTCAGCAAGCAGTTCACAGGTGAGGGTGGTACAGGAGTTGATGATAATGTACTTACTGCAAAGAGCTATTCATTGACACTGGCAGAGAATATCAAGGCTAATATCTATGTATCACTGTCATCAGATATCATGTCAGATAAGGGTGCAAAGCTTAGAATTACATATCCGGACGGATCTTCTAAGGATAAGCTGGTAAGTGATTACAGCACTGTGAAATATAATAATGAAGATGTGAAGAAGATTACATATGAGACAGTTCCGGCAGAGCTGACATCACGAATAAACATCTGTGCAGTCAGAAGCAACGGAGCAACAAGCAATAGCTTCTCATTTGCACCGACAGATTATCTGTACAAGTGTATAGAGCAGAAGCTGCCGGAAGCTAACCTGGCCAAGGCATTACTCAACTATGGTGCATATGCACAGTTGTATTTTGGCATAAATACATCTGACCTGGCTAATAAGAAGCTCACAGACAATGTAGTTGCTGCACTTAGTGTAGATACAGTGCTTAAGAACGCACCTGCAGATGATGCAGCTGCATTAAATAATGAGGATATAGAGTACATCGGCTCAGCTTTGGTATGTAAGAGCGGAACAGACATGAAGCTTTATTTCAAGAATAAGAACAATCTTACACTTGAACAGCTCAAAATAAAATATGCACTTGATGCGTACGACATCACACTTGATGAGGGCATGCTGTGCATCAGAATAAATAATGTTTATCCTGGAAACCTGTCTGCTAAGTATACAATAGTAATCAATGGAGCCAATGGTACGATTTCCGGCGACATCTGCCCAATGGCATATGTCAGAAAGGGAGTTCAGAGCTCAGATACAAAGCAACAGAATTTATGCAAGGCAATGTACCTGTACAATAGAGCCGCATTGGAGTATTTGGGACGATAGTCAGTTGAATCAGTCAATTAAATAAATGCAGTTCAATAAGAATCCGTTAACTATGGCTGTGAAGCTGTGGTTAGCGGATTTTTTGTAGAAAAATAAGAGAATATGTTTATTTTTTTGTATTGCATAATTAAAAGAGAAATAGTAATATAGAACTATAAAAACGCTGTGATATTAATTAAACAAGGAAATCTGGGATAGCAGTGCTTTGTATTTAAGGAGAAATGAAATGAAAAAACATATAATAAACACGGTAGTTATTTTAATATTTGGAGCAGTAATTACGGTAGCAGCGCTATCTACAAAAAATTTGGGAGCCGATGAAAAAAAGAAAATCGACTCGTTAACAGCCACAGAGGCAGTGTCAGCTACGGGTACAGAATCTGATACAGAGGCGGCAGATACTGATGATGCGTCTAAGAAGGCAGCAGATTCAAAAAAAGATAAATCTAGCGATAAAAAGAAATCTGACAGCAGCTCGACAGATTCAAAGAGCAAAGCAGATTCAAAGAACTCATCTGCTGTAAACAAAGATATATCTTCAAAAGATACATATGAGACAGATATCATGAAAAACGATGAATCGACGGCTACAGATGATGTAAATAAAACTGATACTAAATCCGATAATAAAAATAGTACTAAATCTGATAGTAACAAAGATAATAACTCTGTAACAGACAATACAGATACTAATGGTTCCGGAAACAGTGACTCAAACAGTGACAATTCAGGAACCGGCAGCGATGATGATAATAAATCAGATAACGGAGTGATAGAGCTTCCGATTATACCGATAGATTAATTAATAGGTTACCATATGGTTTTACATTGTGGGATAGAGTATTTATTAACAATAGAACATGCCGGGAGGATTATGTATGCACAAAAGAATAATTAGTCTTATTTTAACTCTTATAATGTTGATTACAATGGTTCCATCAACTATTGTAGAAGCAAGTGAAGTAACGACAATGGAAAGCGTCAAAGCTTCAAGTAACCAATCTGAGAGCAACCAATCAGAGGTTACGAAACCGGAGGAAAATACTATCTATGCGGTAAATCCGCTGTATGAGGATGTTATCAGCATTGATGATTTAAAGAAAAAACTTGACTCATCAAATGATGAGCAGCTCTTTGGGGCATCCACAGGACAGTATTTTTCGGATTATGACAGTGCCGTTTCATACCTCAGAAAGCAGATGGTTAGCAGAGAAACGGAAATAACCTTGAATTTCCCTGAATCATGGTTTGATTCTCACAAAGATGGGGTGTATTGGGATTTATTATATGATGCAATTAAGTGCGATGAAAGCTCTACCGGACAGGAGGGGGATGCACTTTTGTATGGATATGCAGGCTGTAATGTTTCATACAGTACTGCAGGATATATAAAATATACCATGTCATATCATTCTAATGCAGAGCAGGAAGCAAAGCTGACAGAGGCTGTGGCTATGGCAATGACTGAACTGCAGCTTAATGGTCTCAGCGAAGCCAAAAAGATTACAAAGATTCATGACTATATCTGCAATCATGTCGATTATGAATACAATTCAAAAGAAGAACAGATATATACAGCTTATGGCGCTCTTTGCACCGGAAAAGCTGTCTGCCAGGGATATGCTGTGCTTTTCTACAGACTGTGCAAGGAAGCAGGGCTATCGGTCAGAATTATCAGCGGTACCGGCAATGGAGGAGCGCATGGGTGGAATATAGTGCGAATCGGCAGTAAATACTATAACGTGGACTGTACCTGGGATGGACAGGATGCGACCACCTATAATAAGTACCTGTTGAAGTCAGAAGCAGACTTTAAGGATCATACCCGCAAATCATGGAAGGTGGCAGGTAGCCACTATCTGGACTATACGTCAGCTGAGTTTAACGCGCAGTATCCTATGACTGAAAAATCATGGGCTGAGTCGGATGATAGCAACGACTCAGCAGAAACTACATATGCACATAGCGAGGAGGACACATCGGGTGGTGTGACACTAAAAGCAGAATGGAATGATCCGGCACTTGGACAGCCGACCACATTCCATGTTTCTGCAACAGGCGGATCAGGAAACTATAAATTCAGAATGGATGCACCGAGCTATTCGGATCCAAATCAATGGGCGTTTGAATCAGTAGCGGATCCAAGTCGCGGTGAGTGGATTAATTATACATCAGAGTGTGCCTCAAGCGATTATACATTTACCATGACTGCTACAGGTACCTATAACTTTAGATTTTATGTGATGGATAAAGCAGCAAATGTATATTATCTGCGTTTGAGCTTCAATATAGGCGTATCTGATAGTAAATACCCGAGTGTTGACTCGATTGTCCGGTCTGCAGTAGCTGAGTGCAACAGCAAGACTGATGGCTCAGAGTATGAAAAAGCTCTGTGGCTGCATGACTGGCTGCTTGACCAGCTTGAGTATGATAAAACCCTGAAATGGTCTTCGGCTGAGAGTGCGCTGACCAGAGGGCTTGGCACCTGTCAGTCGTATGAGAGTGCATATGCAAAGCTCCTTACTGCAGCAGGAATAGAAAACAGCGAGACAAGGGATACCTATGATGGACACACCTGGAATGCCATGAAGCTGGACGGACAGTGGTATCAGACGGACTGCACCTGGGATGACAGTAGCGATAACTGGTATAGCTTTGACCAGAGACGTTTGTATTTTGGCCTGACTGATGAGCTGATGGCCATAGCACATCCGGGTCATAGCAAAATTTATACCAAAGACGACTATAATACACGTTCAACAAGCCTTGCCGACAACTATTTTGTCAGGACAGGAGATGCTGCAAAGTGGGCAAAAGCATACTCAGACAGGATTCAGAAAAATCTGGATGCAGAAAAGACCGAGTTTGAAATAACAGCTGACAATTCTTCTTATCCGCCGAGTATTTCAGGTATTCAAAATGGTATTATAGCGTATGCTATAAATCAGCTGGCATGGACGACAGACAAGGCAGCGGTAACCTTAAATGCAACAGGAAGTGCAAAGAGCTTTACATTTACAGCGGAATACGCTTCAAAGAGTCCTGAGGTCAGCTTGTATGGCAGAAGCATAACCCTTAAAGACAACATCGATGTAAACTATTACATGGAAATGTCTGATTCGGTGTTTGAGCATGATGCTTATCTGGAATTTAAAATCGGTGGTCAGACATATAAGCTTAATGCGAGTGACGCCGCTGAGGTAAATGAGAATGGTAAAACCTTATACAAGTTCTCATGTCCGGTGAATGCGGCACAGATGTCTGATACTATCGAGACAAGAATAGTGATTGATAACAATACTAAGGAAGAGTATTCCTACAGTGTAAAAGAATATGCCACCGAGCTCCTGTCAAAATCAAACGAGTATCCGGTGGAGACCATTAAGCTTGTGAAGGCACTTTTAAACTATGGAACCGCAGCGCAGAACTTCTTTAAATATAACACTGATAAGCCGGCAAATGCTATTTTAAGCGATACCGATAAAGCTGTAGGTGTGGCTGATTTTGACGCATATAAGGCTGTTATTAAAGCGGATAGTGCAAATGGTCAGAATGATGGACTGACATATTACGGAAGCTCTCTGATATGTAAGTCGGAGATGACGGTAAGGCATTATTTCGTTTTAGATAATGGCAGTGATATTAATAATTATAAGTTCAGCTATATAGATACAGATGGATATGAGGTCAGTTTGACACCGAAAAAGGCTTCAGACGGCGGGGTATACTGTGTAGATATAAGCGGAATAATGGCATGCAGCCTGAATAAGAACTATATATGCAAGGTTACAGGTATTGACAACTCACAGACCATAGAGCTTGATTATGGCCCATTAAGCTATGGATACAGTGTTGCAAACAGTAAAGACTCATCAAAGGAATTAAAGAATCTGATGAATGCGCTGTATATGTATTCTGAGATGGCGAGTAAAGTAAATGGTATCTAAAAAACATTTGACAAGAATAGCAGGTTCAGCAATGGCGGCGGCACTGCTTATATCAACCACGCCGGTGGCAGCAACGGAAAATCTGTTGCCGTCATATCAGGGAGGGTATATAGAGAGTGAGCTGGACAGCAATACTCCTGTATATGACTCGGAAATTTCAACCTTTGCAGAGCTGCCTTCGGCTTTTCCGGATGATGCTTCAGTGTTTGATACCATGTATCCGCAGACTAGGGACCAGAATCCATATGGTACCTGCTGGTCATTTGCCAGTATGGGTCTTGCAGAGTATGACCTGATAAACGACGGAGCCGTGGATAAGAATGTAGACTTCAGTGAGCTTCAGCTTGCGTATTTTGCATACAATTTTGTGACGGATCCGCTGGGCGGTACTGTAGGGGATGTGGCTAAATACCATAATGAGAATGGACTCTCATACCTGCAACGAGGTGGCAATTTTGTATACAGTTCAAGGCGTCTGGCACAGTGGATAGGTCCGGTTGATGAGTCTGTGGTGCCATATACTCGGGCTGCCGGTACACTGGATAGCGGACTGGATGATAAATATGCATACTCATACAGCAAGGCTCATCTGAAAAATGCCTATGAGATAAATATCCATGAAAATGCTGATGAGGTGAAGGCTAATATTATGGAGCATGGGGCTGCCGGTGTGATGTATTATCATAATGACAGTGCCATGAGGTTTTATTCATTTGAAAGCGCAGGGCATTATACATACTATGATACTGCAAAAAGAGGGTCAGGACATGCAGTGATGCTTGTGGGATGGGATGATAATTTTTCAAAAGAGAATTTCCCGGAGTCAATGAGACCGGAAAATAATGGAGCCTGGCTCGTGCGAAATAGCTGGGGAACATATTGTGATTATTTCTGGATGTCGTATGATAATGAATCACTGTTAGATACGGCATGGGTATTTGATTTCTCAGATGATGACGGATTAGACCACAATTATCAGCTGGATGGTGGGATTGAGGTATACAATACTAATCTGACCAACAGGCTGGCGAACGTATTTACAGTACCAAAGAAGGCTGATGGAGAGTATGAGAAGCTGAGAGAGGTGTCGCTGTCATTTACCAGAATAGCGGATGTTGGATATACAATAGATGTGTATACAAATCTTACGAAACCGTCTGATCCGTTAAGTGGAGAGAAACAGACTCAGGCTACAACGACAGGCAATACAGCATTTGCAGGTATATACAGTGTTGAGCTGGCAGAGCCGGTGTATCTGGAGCCGGGAAGCACCTTTGCTGTAGTAGTATCGGTTGATAAGAGCGCCCTGGATTATGAGCAGGCAACAAAGATAGCAACCGGAGACACTCTTATTTGGGACAGACAGGTGAGTCTGGGGAACGGAAAGAGTCTGTATTATAGCAGTGGCAGGTACAGAGTATATCCATATGGCAATTTCTGTGTTAAAGCATTTACATCAGATGAAACCAGGCATGCAGAGCCTGAGAATGAGCTTACGCCAGAGGGCTATTCTGTAGATTTGACAGCGCTTGTACGAGCTAATCTATATGCTGCTTTTTCGGCAGATATTATGGAAGATGCAGGGGCAAAGGTTAAGTTTGTATATCCGGATGGTACTTTCACGGAGGAGCCTTTGTCAGCGTTTGAGACAACTGAGTATAATAATACTAAAGTAAAGAAAATCACATACGAGGCTATTCCTGCTAAGCTTGCTGAAAGGGTTGAAATCAGTGTCATAAAGAGTGATGGCACAAAAAGCAATGGTTTTGCCTTCGCGCCGGCAGATTACCTGAATGATTTAATCAAAACAGATTCTGATTCTGTGTCAAAAAATATAGCAACGGCTCTTTTAAATTATGGAGCATATGCGCAGCTATATTTCAATGTGGATACATCTAATCTGGCGAATAGGGAGCTGACAGATGATGCAGTGGGGGCTTTAACGACTGATGAAATCCTTAAAATGACAGTGGATGAAAACATTGCGTCAATGAATAATGATGATTTGGAGTATATAGGCTCATCACTTGTATGTAGAAACGGAACTGATATGAAGCTGTATTTCATTAATAAAAACTCACTTACACTTGATGAAATACTGCAGAAATATAATATTGATGTGACTAATGAGAAAACAGGCAGACTTGGCAGCAACGATTTTTCAGCTGAGATTGATGGAAGGCTGTTTTGTATCAGAATAAAGTCAATTTTGCCGAAGCTTCTGTCAACTGATTATACAATTACATTTTCAAATGGTGACGGAAACAGTTATGGAGCTGTGAGCCCGTATTCCTATATCAGAAGCGCTGTACAGGGGGATGATATACAGCTTCTCAATCTATGCAAGGCACTTTTCTTATATGGGCGTGCTGCTTCGTAATATGTTAAGCGGTGTGATATTGGAAAAATCATTAAAAACAATCGACATTACAGTCAATAAACGCTATAATAGATACATTAGGATAAATGTACTGGGACTTGTATGCTCCACAGCCATCATGCGGTACGGCTGTCGCGGATAGCGTCAGGCCCGGGAAGGGGAAGCATATGCAGGATAAAAAGCAAAAAAAGGCAAAAATACAGGTTATATTTCTAATTCTTATTTCCACGCTGGTTCTTTTGGCGGATTTTTATGCGATAATTAATTATCCAAAGGAATACATGCTCATTGCAGCAATCACAGTTATCTTTATGATTTGCCTGTGGGGAGTGATAAGTGGATTTTTCTCACTGAGTGCTATAAAGGAGGACAGGAGAGAGGAACAGTATGACAGTATTTTCAAGTCTGAAAAGGCATCTTATCTCATGCTCAGGAAGTACTTTGATGAGATAGAGGAAAAGATTGAGATACTGCAGAAGGAGTCAAAGATTCCGACTGAGGATATCATCAATGCACAGAAGGGAATCGCAAAGGTTGTCATCAACAGGAATAAGGAAAATGCTGATGCGATTATGAACTCTAATGAACAGCTTATGGAGACGTTTGAGCAGCTTGAGAATAAGTTCAAGGAGAGCAATGATTTCATTATTGAGAGCCAGAAAAATGTGATTTATGATAACCTCAAGGACATTATGGAAAAGCAGCAGGTTCTGTCTGACAGCATAAAGGATATGGAAATCCGTCTGAGTCATGCAATCACAGCAAATCCTATTCAGTTTACGGCAAATGTTGAGATGCCTAAGCAAACGAACGACGCACCACAATCAGCACCGGCCATGGAGGCGATACCTGAACCTATTCCGGTAAATGAGCCGGAGCCTGTAGTTGAGATACCACATGTACCTGAACCTGAACCTGTAAGTGAGATACCACATGTACCGGAACCGGTAGTAGAGCCAAGCCCTGCTGCAGAAGCTGTTGCAGATACGACAAACAGCGATCCGAACCGCCAGCTGAGTGCAGATGAAATAGCAGCACTTTTTGCAAGTGCAAACGCAGGTGCGACAGAACCTGAATCAAAACCGGCAGAGAAAGTGATTACGGAACCGGTCACAGAGGCACCTCAGGCACCTGAGCCGGAGCCTGTAAAGTCTCCAGTTGTAGATTTGAATAACACAAATCGTAATCTGACACCGGATGAGATAGCCGCTTTATTTAGCAGTATGTAGTATTTTGTAAAAAAATGAAGAAATAATATTTTGTAATTATCTCACAAATATGTTAAAGTGTGCATGTTATAAAAATATGCACACTTTATTTTTTGATTAAAGGGTCAAAAGGTATCATCGATGCATGCTTGCATGCAATTCGATGTAT
>OGHM01000923.1_pt1 | contig 13139 bp, 9 predicted proteins | sample 1571531 | NCBI WGS metagenome assembly OGHM01 (sample SAMEA2582031, study PRJEB24529) | metagenome | biome: Human gut stool | place: China | collected 2011 | reverse complement strand
AACTGATTGGCGGTTTCATCCTTGAGTATGATACTTACAGAATGGATGCGAGCGTGAAGACTAAGCTCAACAACATTCTGACACAGCTCAAAAAGTAAAACGGAAAGAGAACGGAAAGGGTTACTTCTTTATAATAAAGGTAATCATCAAGTTCGAATTTCAAAGTTCAAATTTCAAAGTAAATAAACAATGTCAGATAAAATTAAACCAAGTGAGGTGTCTGAAGTGCTTCAGCAGCAGCTCCAGGAGGTGAATGGCTCTCAGCAGTTTGACGAGGTAGGTACCGTGCTTACCGTCAGCGATGGCGTGGCTCGTATCTACGGTCTTCGCAATGCAGAGGCTAATGAGCTTCTTGAGTTCGAGAACGGCACGATGGCCATCGTCATGAACTTGGAGGAAGACAATGTAGGTTGTGTCCTCTTAGGTCCTACTGCTGGCATCAAGGAGGGACAGAGCGTGAAGCGTACTCACCGTATTGCTTCTATCCGCGTGAACGACAACTTCTTAGGTCGTGTCGTTAACCCTCTGGGTCAGGCTATCGACGGTCTGGGTGATATCGATCTCACCGGCGCTTTCGAGATGCCGCTGGATCGTAAGGCTCCTGGTGTGATCTATCGTCAGCCAGTGAAGGAGCCTCTGCAGACAGGTTTGAAGGCTGTGGATTCCATGATTCCTATCGGTCGTGGACAGCGTGAGTTGATCATCGGCGACCGTCAGACCGGTAAGACTGCCATCGCAGTGGATACCATCATCAACCAGAAGAGTTTCTATGAGGCTGGCAAGCCAGTATATTGTATCTATGTAGCTATCGGTCAGAAAGCATCTACTGTTGCTGCATTGGTACAGAACCTCAAGGAGCATGGCGCCCTGCCATATACCATCATCGTAAGTGCTACCGCTGCCGATCCTGCAGCCATGCAGTATTACGCACCATTCGCTGGTGCTGCCATCGGTGAGTACTTCCGCGACCGTGGTTACTCAGCCCTCGTAGTATATGATGACTTGAGTAAGCAGGCTGTGGCTTACCGTGAGGTATCATTGATCCTCCGCCGTCCATCAGGACGTGAGGCTTACCCTGGTGATGTGTTCTATCTCCACTCTCGTCTGTTGGAGCGTGCCGCTCGTATCAACGACCAGCAGGAGGTAGCCGAGCAGATGAACGACCTTCCAGAGTGCATGAAGGGTCACGTTAAGGGTGGTGGTTCTTTGACAGCCCTCCCTATCATCGAAACACAGGCTGGTGACGTATCAGCATACATCCCAACCAACGTGATTTCCATCACCGACGGTCAGATCTTCCTTGAGACCGACCTCTTCAACCAGGGCTTCCGTCCAGCTATCAACGTAGGTATCTCCGTATCTCGTGTAGGTGGTTCTGCCCAGATCAAGAGTATGAAGAAGGTGGCTGGTACCCTGAAGATTGATATGGCTCAGTATCGTGAGCTGGAGGCTTTCTCTAAGTTCTCTAGCGATATGGATGCCGTAACAGCGATGACACTGGACCGTGGTAGAAAGAACGACCAGTTGCTGGTTCAGCCTCAGTATCGCCCTATGCCAGTGGGCGAGCAGGTGGCTATCCTCTATTGTGGTGTGCACGGACTGATGCACGACGTGCCAATGGATAAGGTACGCGATTGCCAGGATCAGTTCCTCGACGCTATGCGCAGCCAGCACGCCGACGTAATCGAGACTTTGGCTGATGGTAAGCTCACCGACGATTGCATCGCGGTGATCAAGGATACCATGGCTAATGTAGCAGGACAATATAAAGCGTAATAGCCTATGCCGTCGTTAAAAGAGATTAAGACTCGCATCGCCAGCGTCAACAGTACCCGTAAGATTACGAGTGCGATGAAGATGGTGGCATCCAGCAAGTTGCATCATGCTCAGGTAGCTATCCAGAATATGCTGCCTTATGAGAATATGCTGGAGCATATCCTGAAGAGCTTCCTGGTGAGTACTCCGAATGTGGACCATGAGTTGCAGGTGGAGCACAAGGAAATCAAGCGTGTGGCTCTCATCGTATATAGCTCTAACAGCAGCTTGTGCGGTGGTTTCAACTCCAACGTCATCAAGATGATGATTCAGGCGGTGGACGAGTATAAGGCTCATGGCATTGACGACATCACGGTATATCCTATCGGCAGAAAGGTGGCTGAGAAGGCACAGAAGCTGGGTTTGAAGATTGGCGGTAACTTCTTGGATCTTGCCGATCATCCTAATTCAGGCGCTTGTGCCGACATCGCCCGCAAGCTTGCCAAGCAGTATGCAGCTGGTGAACTCGACAAGGTGGAGATGATCTATCACCACTTCAAGAGTGCCGGTTCGCAGATTCTGACCCAGAAGACTTTCCTGCCTATCGACCTCAGCACTGAGGCGATAGGAGAGGACAACGACCGTGACCTCACATCGAATGTGGCTACGGCGAAGGCTCAGGAGTATCTGCGCAAGAAGCAGGCTAGTGAGGATGAAAGACAGCGTGCAGAGGCGCATCCTCTGAACGATGACTTCATCGTGGAGCCGGATCTGGAGACTGTTTTGGGAGTATTGATTCCTAAGCAGCTTCATCTGATGGTTTACACTGCTTTGTTGGATAGTCAGGCGAGTGAGCATGCAGCCCGTATGGTTGCCATGCAGACTGCTACGGATAATGCCGATGAACTCTTGCGTGAACTGAATCTTCAGTACAACAAGAGTCGTCAACAGGCCATTACGAATGAATTGTTGGATATTGTGGGAGGTAGCGTGAATAACTAAGCTTCCCCGTTAGATATTATGGGAGGAAGCTAGAATAATTAGCTTTCCAAGCCGTTGTTTCTGAATCAAGAGGTAACTTGTTGGCCCAGGTTACCTCTTTTTTTTTATTTGCCTGTATATTTCTTGATGGCTTTGATGAAGGTATCGCCGTATTTCTTGATTTTGAATTCGCCGATACCGCTGATGAGACCGAATGCCTGGAGGGTGGTAGGCTTCATCTTGGTTAATTCGTGCAGACTCTTATCTGATAATACGATGTATGGAGGATAGCCCTGTTCATCGGCAAGATTCTTACGGATCTTACGCAGATACTCGAAGAGCTTCTTATCTTCTACACCCGACATCTCTTCCTCGAAAATCACACGCTCGGCATGAACTACAGGGATGCTGCTTCCTCTTGAAGGTCTGTTGACCCTTTGCTGACGAGGAGCCCGCTCTTCATTCTCCATAATCGCCAATGAAACCTGATGTTCTCCCTTGAGAACCTTCCAGCCCAATGGCGTGACCTTCATCTGGTTATGCATATTATACGCCACTTCGAAGAAACCCATCTGCAGCATCTGGAGCATGTATGCCTGCCAGTCGCGGACGCTCACATCCTTGCCCACACCGAAGGTCTTCAACTCATTATAGTGGTTTCTCGCCACGGCAGGAGTCTGCATGCCTCTCAATATCTCTATACAGGTGCCCACGGCAATCTTTTCGCCCGCTCTTACCACGGCACTCAGCGCCTTTTGGGTAAGCACGGTACCATCGAAGGTACGGGGAGGATTGTTGCAGACATCACAATGACCACAATCCTTGCTGGAGGTCTCTCCGAAATAATTCAGGAGGATTCTTCTTCGGCAGACTCTCGATTCGGCGTATTCTTCCATTCTTCGCAGTTTTTCCAGATTCACCGATTTCTGTCCGCTTTCTTCGCAGAAAGAACGGAGGGTGATGATATCTGCCATCGAATAGAACAATACCGTATCGGCAGGAGCGCCGTCTCTTCCGGCTCGTCCTATCTCCTGATAGAAACTCTCGATGCTCTTCGGCATGTTGTAGTGAATCACCCATCGCACGTTGCCCTTGTCGATACCCATTCCGAAGGCGATGGTAGCGCACACCACTTCTATCTGGTCCATCTTGAAACGTTCCTGTACAGAGGCTCGCTGTTGGGCAGAGAGTCCGGCATGATAGGCTTCTGCCTGTATGCCATGCTCCTGCAAAGCCTCTGCCACCATCTCCGTATTCTTGCGCGAGAGGCAGTAGATGATGCCTGCCTCGTCTGGGCGACGGGCGATGAATTGGTAAATGAATTTCAGCTTCTCCTTCTTCGTACTTTCCTGGCGCACGGTAAGACTGAGGTTCGGACGGTCGAAACTGCTCACGAAGGTCTGGCCGTTCAGATGCAGCTGGTTGATGATGTCCTCTCGGGTAATCTTATCGGCTGTAGCCGTGAGCGCCATCACCGGCACTCCATTGAATTTCTCGTGTAGGAGTCCGAGCTGGGAATACTCCGGACGGAAATCGTGGCCCCACTGACTGATACAGTGGGCTTCATCTACGGCGAAGAGCGAAATCTTGATGTTGCTGAACAGATAAGGTATCTCGCTGAGGAGTTTTTCGGGCGAAACATAGAGCAGTTTCAGTTCGCCCGCTTCGCATCTTCTGCGGATGATGAGATCATCGGTTACATCGTTGCCGCTGTTGAGAGCTTCGGCTGGAATGCCGTTCGCCTTGAGGGCTTCCACCTGGTCGTGCATCAGACTGATGAGTGGCGAAATGACCACTGCCGTTCCCTCCATGGCCAGCGCCGGAACCTGATAGCACAGACTCTTTCCACCGCCCGTCGGCATCAGCACCAGACAGTCGTTACCTTGCATCACTTCCCGGATGATGGCTTCCTGGTTGGGTCGGAAGGAATCGTATCCGAAGTAAGATTTCAATATCTCGTTGATTTGCATATTTCTTAACTATATTTTCTTCTTTTTCGTTGGATATTCCTGCAAAGTTACGTAAAAAACGGGAGATTTATTACATTTCTTTCAATAAAATAAGAAAAGTTGGCAGAAAAGTTTGAAAATCCAAATAATTGTCGTACTTTTGCGCTAGAAATAAAGGTTTAGAACATGGCAAATTGTAATGTAAACACCCACGAGCGCTTTGCCGACATCCAGATGCTGCGTTACGAGCTGAAGGGATTCGATGCATTGTCGCTCAATCAGAAATTGTATATTTACTGCCTGGCAAAGGCTACCCTGATGGGACGTGACATCACGTTCGACCAGCAGGGAAAGTACAACCTGCGCATTCGCAAAACCCTGGAGGCAATCTATCGCCATTACAAGGGTATAATCGGAGAGGCTATCGAAAACACAGAGACAGCAAGCGATTCTACTACTCAAATCGAAACTTCTTCTGTATGCGATTCCGAAGAATTCAAGGCTTTCGAAGTATATCTGAAGCGCGTATGGTTTGCCAGCGGCATTCATCATCATTATGGCTGCGAGAAATTCAAGCCGGGATTCTCTGAGGAATTCTTCTATCAGTTGATGGAGGAAATCTCTGAGGATGAGTTGCCCCTCAAGAGAGGAGAGAGCAAGGAAGATCTCCTCGCTCAGCTCGTACCTGTCATCTTCGATCCAGAGGTGATGCCGAAACGAGTGAACCAGACCGATGGCGAAGATCTGGTAAAGACTTCTGCCTGCAACTTCTATGAGAATGTGACTCAGGCGGAAGTGGAGAGATTCTATGCCCGATTGAAGGATGCTTCTAATCCGACACCGCCATCTTACGGACTCAACTCCAAGCTCACCAAGCGCAACAACGAGATGATTGAGCTGGTGTGGAAGGAGGATGGACTCTATAGTGAGCCTATCAAGGAAATCGTGTCCTGGTTGCTCAAGGCGCAGAAATTCGCTGAAAATGAGGGACAGAAGCATGTCATCGACCTGCTCGTGAAGTTCTATCGCACCGGTAATCTTGAGGATTTCGACCGATACAGTATCGCCTGGGTAGAGCAGCACGAAGGTATGGTGGATTTCATCAACGGATTCATCGAGGTATATGGCGACCCATTGGGATTGAAAGGTACCTGGGAGGGTATCGTGGAATACAAGGACCTGGAGGCTACCCAGCGAACCCAGACCATCAGTAAGAATGCTCAGTGGTTTGAGGATCATTCGCCTGTGGATCCACGTTTCCGCAAACCGGAGGTGAAGGGCGTTACTGCCAACGTAATCTGTGCGGCGATGCTCGGCGGAGAGGAATATCCTGCTTCGGCTATCGGCATCAATCTGCCTAATGCCAACTGGATCCGTCAGGAGCACGGTTCGAAGAGCGTTACCATCGGCAACCTGACTGATGCCTACAACAAGGCGGCTCAGGGCAATGGATTCAGAGATGAGTTTGTCATCGATGAGGAGACTGTGGCGCTGATGAACCAGTATGCTGATATCACTGACGACCTGCATACCGACCTTCACGAGTGTCTGGGACACGGCAGCGGTCAGCTTCTTCCTGGCACCGATCCTGATGCCCTGAAGGCGTATGGCAACACGATAGAGGAGGCGAGAGCCGATCTTTTCGGTCTGTACTATGTGGCTGACCATAAGTTGGTTGAGTTGGGACTGACTCCGAATGATGAAGCTTACAAGGCGCAGTATTACAGTTATCTGATGAACGGTTTGCTCACCCAGACTATCCGAATCAAGGAGGGTGACAAGATAGAGGAGGCGCACATGAGAAATCGTGCCCTCATAGCCTGGTGGACCCTGGAGCATGCCGAGGGATCCGTGGAACTGGTTACTGAAGAAGTAAGCTATGCTTCTGCCGAGGATGCCCTGAAGGATGCTGAGGGAAATATCGTAACCACCCGCACCTATGTGAAGGTGAATGATTACGGGAAGCTCCGTCATCTTTTCGGAGAACTCCTTGCAGAGATTCAGCGAATCAAGAGCGAGGGAGATTTCGAGGCAGCACGCCAGTTGGTAGAGAAGTATGCCGTGAATATTGATCCAGACTTGCATCGCGAGATTCTGGCGAGATACAAGAAGTTGAACCTGGCTCCATACAAGGGTTTCATCAATCCAAAGATGACGCTGGTCTATGATGAGGAGGGTAATCCTATCGACGTAAATCTCGATTATGAGGAGAGTTATACCGACCAGATGCTCCGCTATTCTGAGGAGTACGGAACGTTATAAATAATAAATAACGTTATAATAATAGATAATGACAGATAATAAGAACGAGGAATTTCCGATAGTAGATGAAATGGGTAATATCCTGGGTGCCATCACCCGAGGGCATGCCCATGATGGATGCAAGATATTGCATCCTGTGGTTCATCTGCATGTATTCAATAGTAAGGGAGAACTGTATCTCCAGCACCGTCCGTCATGGAAGGATATCCAGCCTGATAAGTGGGATACTGCCTGTGGCGGACATGTGGATTTAGGCGAGAGTGTAAACCAGGCGCTTCATCGTGAAGTGAGGGAAGAGCTGGGTATCACCGATTTCGAACCGGAGTCTTTAGGACATTATGTCTTTGAGAGTCAGAGAGAAAAGGAACTGGTATATGTGCATCGCTGTGTATATGATGGTGAAGTGAAGCCGAGCCAGGAAGAGTTGTCTGGTGGCAGATTCTGGAGTAAGGAAGAAATCAAGGAAAACATCGGCAAGGGTGTTTTCACTCCGAATTTCGAAAACGAATACCAGAAGTATTTCATGTGATATTCTTCATCATGTGATATTTTTCGTCATGTGATATTTTTCATCGGAATACGCAGAGTTATCGGAAACATTCTTGCTTTTCGGATTACGCACTGAATTTAGACGGAAAGCGACCTGTTCGGTCGAGGAACCGGAGCTGCATGATGTATAGTCACGCAGATTTCGCAGATGACGCAGATTTTAGGTCAAAAATCTGTGTATATCTGTGAAATCTGTGTATATCAGTGGAATCTGTGGGACATAAAAAGAGTCTATCAAAAAAATCTGCGTTATCTGCGAAATCTGCGTGACCCTATCAAATGTGGTTTCAGCTCCCTCGACCGCATAGGTCGCTTTCCGTTTAATCCGTGCGTAATCCGAGAAGCAAGAATGTTTCCGATAACTCCGCATAATCCGATGAATAAAAACTCCGCGTGAGATCCGGTGAATGATTCTACGCAGATAAAATTATATCTCAAAGATACCCTTGAGTGCCCCCTTAGCAATCTTTTCGAAATCCTCTCCGAAATCGCAGAAGCGCATGACGGCATTGGCGGCAGCATGCTTCACTCCCATATTATCACCCTGCAATGCCACGGCAGCCTGATCCAGGAATTCATTGATTCCACGATCGTTAGGCTCCTTACCATTCGCAAAGAGGCGGGCAAGAAGCTGGAATCCGGCAATCTCATACAGCGGTTTATTGCTTGCAATCCATTGATATGCAATCACGGGCGCATATTCCACATATTGCAGCAGATTGAAGGCAAGCATCTCAGCCATTTCCTGGCTCTGCACCTGCTCCATCCAGATATCCGTGATTTCAGCCAGCATCTTATCGGCGGGCATGATGAGGGTAGCAAGAATCTTGCACTCCCGGATATCCTCCTTCCAGAGTTCGATGGCGAGGTCGTAATCCTTGCCGTATTCCTGCGCCATCTTCTTCAATTCATAGAAGGGTACACCCCAATTCAGTTTATATCCCAAGCCCTTGTCTCGCATGGATTGCGAACCCGGACCATTCATCAACAAGCGAAAGCTTCGCTTGATAGTCATCAGTTTCTGATGTGTTTCTTCGTTCATTATAATATTTTAAATCTAAAGTTTTAATACTTTGCAGAACATTCCTTCGAACTGCTCCTCGATATTCGCAGGCTTATGCTTGAAGATACCGAAGATGGCACTGCCGCTACCGCTCATGGTTGCATATGCAGCCCCCAGATTATAGAGCTTCTGCTTGATTTCTGCTAACTCTGGATGCATCGCAAAGATAGGCGCCTCGAAATCGTTGACAAGCTCATCTTTCCAGGTCTCGATAGGCTGGCGAACGATGTCGCGGCAGCATTTCGCAGGCTTCTTAGGAGTGATGGCAGCATAGGCATCCTTGGTGCTTACGGCGATGTCGTCGCGCTTCACCACCACAATGTAATATCCCTTCATGTTATCTCCAGGACCGCTTACCGGCATCAGTACATCGCCGATACCCTCTGCATAGCAGGCTGTATCTCCATTCTCCGGGTCCGCACTGATGAAGTAGGCACAGTCGGCACCCAACTTGGCTGCATATCGCTCCATCTCAGGAATACCGATGTTCAGACGGAAACGCTCATCGAGCAGACGGATCATGTAGGCAGCATCCGCAGAGCCGCCACCCATTCCAGCCTGAGATGGGATTCGCTTGACGAGATGCGTATGAATGCGGGGAATCTTGAAGTCGGCAGCCAGCATATTATATGCCTTCACCACCAGGTTTTTCTGTTCATCGCAATCCACGGCATTGCCTGTAATCTTCAGGTCGCATGCTACCTCGCTAGGAAATTCTTCTCCCATCAGCTTGATCTCCAAGGCATCAGTCAGGGGGATAGGGTAGAATACGGTTTCCAGGTTGTGGTAACCATCAGCGCGCTTGCTTACTATATTTAAGCCAAGGTTAATCTTGGCGCATGGAAATGTAATCATAATCAATCATTGTTTAAGAGTGATACATTAACGATGTGCAATCTATATGCAATCTACTTGCAAAGATATAAAAAATATCCCAAACCCGGTGCTTTTCATCAAGATTATTTTCTTACTTGCATTAAAAATATTAAAAACATCCATATTCTGCAATATCTTTTGTACCTTTGCAAAGTGTATCCTCATTTCAGAAAGAGTGTTTCCGCTTGAGGGAAAATAGATTTTGAGTTAAGGATAGATAGATGATTAGATAAAAATAAAAAATTAAATAGAAATATGAAGAAAGGTGATAAAGTAAGATTCCTGAGCGAAGTGGGCGGCGGAAAGGTGGCTGGCTTCCAGGGCAAGAATATCGTGCTGGTAGAGGATGAAGATGGTTTCGAGATTCCGATGCCGATCAACGAGGTGGTAGTGGTAGAGCAGGATGACTATGCCATGGGCAAGATGATCTCTGCCAAGATGGATGCCAAGCAGAAGGCAGAAGAGCATGCCAACACCGAACTGCATCAGGACAGCAGAAGCATCAAGGCTATCCTGAACGAGCACGAGAATGATGTGGATATGAACGTAGAGGAGTATGATGCTGCCGACCGTGAGATTACCTTCGTAAAGCAGATTCAGGAACGTACGGGCGGCAACAAGCTCAGCGCCTATCTTGCCTTCGTGCCTATCGATATCAAGGATGTGACCAACACCCGCTTCGAATCGTATATGGTGAATGACAGCAACTACTATCTGCGCTACACCTATCTCGTAGCCGAGGGCAATGCGTGGACCCTGAAGGCGGAGGGCGAAATCGAGCCTAATACCAAGCTCTTCATCGAGGAATTCGGTCGTGAGGCTTTGAATGAGATGGAGCACATCGCCATCCAGATGATTGCCTACAAGAAGGACAAGCCATTCCTGCTGAAGCCAGCTACGGATGTCCAGTTCCGCCTGGACCCAGTGAAGTTCTACAAGCTCCATCTCTTCGAGGAGAATGATTTCTTCGAGACACCAGCCTATCTCTTCACCATCGTGGAGAACGACGAGGTAGCCCGTCCGCTGGTCATCGATTCCAAGCGATTGAAGGAGCAGATGTACAAGGACGAGAAGGTGATTGCCAACACCAGCAAGAAGAAGAGCAAGAAGGATGACGGTACCCTCATCATCGACCTTCATGCAGATGAAGTGCTTGAAACAACTGCTGGAATGAATTCTGCTGATATCCTTCATTATCAGATGGATATCTTCAAGAAGACAATGGCAGAGAATAAGAAGAATAAGGGGCAGAAGATTATCTTCATCCATGGAAAGGGAGAGGGCGTTCTGCGCCAGGCACTCATCCATGAGTTGAATTATCGCTATAAGAACTGCACCTATCAGGATGCTTCTTTCCAGGAATATGGATATGGTGCCACACAGGTTACTATCCGATAAAAGTAATCATAAAGTTCAAATCTCAAATCTCAAAGTTCAAAGTAACATGAAGTACGGATTTATGAAGGTGGCAAGTGCCATCCCTGCCGTCAAGGTAGGCGATGTAATCTTCAACACCCAACAGATAGAAGATCTGATAGCCCAGGCTGAAGGCAAGGGCGTAGAGATCATTACCTTCCCGGAATTGTCTATCACAGGCTATTCCTGTCAGGACCTTTTCCGCCAGCAGATGCTCCTGGAATCATCAGAGCAGGCGGTGATGATGCTGCTCGATTTCACCCGCAAACTCGACATCATCTCCATTGTCGGCGCTCCGGTAGTGGCTGGCGATCTGCTGCTGAATTGCGGTATCGTGATCCAGCACGGACAGATCCTGGGCATCGTGCCTAAGACCTATCTCCCTAACTACAGTGAGTTCTATGAGAAGCGCTGGTTTGCCTCTGCCCAGGATTTGCGCGACTGCGAGGTCCGCTATGCCGGACACAAGGTGAAGCTGACCCCGGATGTGCAGATTTTCCGCACCTATGACGGCGTGCAGTTTGGCGTAGAGATATGCGAGGATGTATGGGCTCCGGCTCCTCCTAGCAACAAGTTGGCACTGGCTGGTGCCGACCTCATCTTCAACCTCTCTGCGAGCGATGAACTCATCGGAAAGCACAACTATCTGAAGAGTCTGCTGAGCCAGCAGAGTGCCCGCACCATGACGGGATACGTGTATAGTTCCTGTGGTTTTGGCGAGAGCACGCAGGATGTGGTATATGGCGGAAATGCCCTGGTTTATGAGAATGGAGCTTTACTTGCACAAGGTGAGCGTTTCTCTCTTGATCCTCAGATGGTTATCGCACAGGTTGATGTGGAGAAACTCCGTTCGGAGCGTCGCACCAATTCCACCTATGTCAACGCCCAGCGTAACATCAAATATTCGGTCCTCGGCGGACAGTTCAACATCCGTAACATCGATGCTGATCCTACCGAGAACGAACGCGAGTTCGTATTGGAGCGTGAGGTGAATCCTCATCCTTTCATTCCTACCAGCAGCGATATGAATGCCTCCTGCGAGGAGATTTTCAATATCCAGCTGATGGGTCTTGCCAAGCGCATCGTACATACCCATGCCAAGACGGTGGTAGTGGGTATCAGTGGCGGACTGGATTCCACCCTTGCCCTGCTCGTCTGTGTGAAGGCATTCGATAAGCTGAAGATGGACCGCCGTGGCATCCTGGGTGTTACCATGCCAGGTTTCGGAACCACCGATAGAACATATAATAATGCCATCTCGCTGATGAGGAGTCTGGGCATCACCATCAGGGAAATCAGCATCGCCAAGGCGGTGACCCAGCATTTCGAGGATATCGGTCATGATGCCAGCGTGCATGATGTAACCTATGAGAATTCACAGGCACGCGAGCGTACGCAGATTCTGATGGATCTTGCCAACAAGATGGGTGGTATGGTGATAGGCACCGGCGACCTTTCTGAGTTGGCTCTGGGCTGGGCTACCTATAATGGCGACCACATGAGCATGTATGGCGTGAATGCCAGCATCCCTAAGACCCTGATCCGTCATCTCGTGAACCATGTTGCCGAGAGTGGGGTGGATGAGCAGAGCCGTATCACCCTGCGCGACATCATCGATACACCAATCAGTCCGGAGCTGATTCCTGCCGATGAGAACGGAAACATCAAGCAGAAGACAGAAGATCTGGTGGGCCCATACGAGCTGCACGATTTCTTCCTCTATTACTTCCTGCGTTTCGGATTCCGTCCGTCCAAGATTTACATACTGGCTAAGAAGGCGTTTATCGATACCAAGCTGGAGCGTGTGAAGATCAGCGATAATGATCCGGATTCCTACGATGAGGAGACCATCAAGAAGTGGCTCAAGACATTTGTTCGCCGTTTCTTCAACCAGCAGTTCAAGCGAAGCTGTCTGCCTGATGGCCCGAAGGTGGGAAGCGTGAGCCTCAGTCCTCGTGGCGACTGGCGCATGCCTAGCGATGCCGCATCCACCATCTGGCTGCAGGAGGCGGAAAATCTGTAGTTTTCCTGCCAGCCTTAACAGAATATTGATTCCCGATTTGAGCATTCGATACTATTTTGATGCTCAAATCGGGATTTTTAATAGAAAAATTATTAATTTGTTACCTCATTATTAGGGAAAAACATATTTTTTTTGTAACTTTGCGCCCAAAAGTAAAAACAATATAAAATTTAAATAGATAATATGGCTAAGAAATTTGCCGAGCACAATGGTCTGAATTTGACTCAGACAAACAATGACGTACTAGCAGCGTGGGAGAAAAATG
>OGHM01000920.1_pt1 | contig 13185 bp, 12 predicted proteins | sample 1571531 | NCBI WGS metagenome assembly OGHM01 (sample SAMEA2582031, study PRJEB24529) | metagenome | biome: Human gut stool | place: China | collected 2011 | reverse complement strand
AATCGAGTAGGAGGCGGTGGCTAACCGCCGTCCTCTCACACCACCGTGCGTACCGTTCGGTACACGGCGGTTTCAATAGTTGACGTGCACAGACTGATAGGCTGTGGCTAAATCATAAAAGCCACTGTTTATCAGTCTTTCTTTTGTCATTGCCATGTTTACTGCAACTGTATGCGTTGCGAACCAATGTCCCCGTCGGGTATTACCCGCTTGCATTGCCAAGTCTTTGGGTACTCCCATCTTGATAAGGTTACGTACCTTCGTCCTTGGTTTCTTCCACTGTTTCCATATACACATACGTATTCTGTGATAGAGCCATCCGTTGATTTCATCTATGTTGTTCTTCATGCTTGCAATTCCGTAGTAGTTAAGCCATCCCCTCGCATACACCTTGATTTTCTCAAGGTTTGGCTTGATTGACTGACATCGCTTACGGGAAGATAACTCCTTCAGTCTGGACTTGAACTTCTTCCATGACTTCGGATGAACTCGGACATAAATGCCCTCTCCGTTCCTTCCCAATGCAAAGCCAAGGAATTTAAAATTTCGGATTGCAAACACGCTGACAGTACGGCTCTTTTCCCGGTTGACTGTAAGTTTCAGCCTCTCCTCAAGATATTTTGTACTGCTTTCCAAGAGTCTCTCTGATGCCCGCTTGCTCTTTGCAAGAAGCACGATGTCATCTGCATATCTTATGCATGGAACACCTCTTTTCAGGTATTCCTGGTCGAACTCATTGAGGTAGATGTTTGCCAGCAATGGTGATAGATTTCCACCTTGTGGTGAGCCTTCCTCTGTGTCAATGACCACTCCGTTTTCCATTACACCGCTTTTCAGATAGCGCTTTATCAACTGTACTACACGTTCATCTTTTACATTCTTTCGAAGAAGATTGATGAGAATTTCGTGATTAAGAGTATCGAAGTACTTTGACAAGTCAAGGACTACAGCGAATGTATAGCCTTGTTCTGCATACTCCTTAACCTTAAGTATTGCATCTTTTGCACTTCTGTTCGGACGATAGCCATAGCTACCATCTGCAAACAGCGGTTCATAGATTGGCACTAACTGTTGGGTTATTGCCTGTTGAAGTGTACGGTCTATCACTGTTGGTATGCCAAGCTTTCGCACACCACCATCTGGTTTGGGAATTTCAACTCGTCTTACTGGAGACGGAGTATACTTTCCACGATAAATGCGGTCAGTTATCTCTTGTTGATGTTCCTTTAGATATGGAAGAGCCTCTTCAATGGTCATGCCATCAATTCCCGGCGCTCCCTTGTTTGCCTTAACTCTCTTATACGCTCTGTTAAAGTTGTCTTTATACAGTATCGTTTCCAAAAGTCTCGGCTGTGCACTGTCTCTTTCTTTCCATATCCGATTGAATGACCTGGACGCTTTCACATACCCTTCATGTTCCGCATTATCTCTTTGCGAACAGCCATTGTTTTCAATGTTTTCTGCCATAGACGGTCATTCCTCCTTTCTCGGTCATACTCAAGACTCCTACTGATTCGGTCCTTCACCTCTCGGCTACTATGACCTCTGCTGACTTCTGTGCGTTCAGCATTGCTTTATGCAATGGTTACCTCTTTCAAGGCATACCGCACAGACCTCCCTAGGTACCACACGTTTCTTCCTCTCCATCCATCTGCCTCATTTATCATGCATGATTCCGTGTAGTTATCGGGCTTCAACATGGCTTGCTGCCTTACCCACATGCATGACCTCATATGAGATTTCTATTCGTCAGACCAGAGATTTGCCCGTGAGTTAGTATATTCCTCACATCCAGCTTCCTTCAGATTCCATCTCACGATGGACACCCTTGCTTTCGGCTATATCCTTCCCACTACCGGGCGGATTCGGGACTTTAACCCGTTAGAAACGTGCGCCGCTAGGCGCACAAGACAAAAAATACCGTCAGGGAACATCGCCCTGACGGTATTTTTATTTGACCTGATTTATTTTTACAGTGCCTTGATTCTCTCAAGTGCCTTTACTGTGTTCTCATAGTTTCCGAAAGCAGTCAATCTGAAGTAGCCCTCTCCGCTTGGTCCAAAGCCTGAGCCAGGTGTACCTACCACATTGGCATTCTCAAGCAGGTAATCGAAAAACTCCCATGATGTCATCTGATCCGGTGTCTTGAGCCAGATGTATGGTGCATTTACTCCGCCGTATACTGTAAAGCCTGCCTCTGCAAGACCTGTCTTTATTGTCTTTGCATTGTTCATGTAGTATGCTACCTGATCCTTAAGCTGTGCTTTTCCGGCATCTGAGTAAACTGCCTCGCCTGCTCTCTGCACGATGTATGGTGCACCGTTGAACTTGGTTCCGTGACGGCGTGCCCACATAGCATGAAGTGATACATCACCACACTTAAGCTCCTTAGGTACTACTGTGAAGCCAAGACGCACGCCTGTAAAGCCGGCGTTCTTTGAGAAGCTTCTAAGCTCGATGGCACATGTCTTTGCACCGTTACACTCATAGATTGAATGTGGCACATCTGCTTCGCTGATATATGCCTCGTAGGCTGCATCAAAGATGATGACTGAACCATTCTTGTTTGCATAGTCAACCCATACCTGTAACTGCTCCTTTGTAAGAGTTGTTCCTGTTGGGTTGTTTGGCAGACACAGATAAATCATATCCGGTACTTCCTTTGGAAGCTCCGGAACAAAGCCGTTATCTGCTGTTGAAGGCATATAGATTACATTGCTCCAGGTCTCTGTCTGAGCGTCATATGTACCTGTTCTTCCTGCCATGACATTGGAATCAACATATACAGGGTAAACAGGATCTGTAACAGCGATACGGCTGTTTGCTGAGAAAAGCTCCTGGATGTTGGCTGAATCGCTCTTTGCTCCGTCTGAAACAAAAATCTCATCTGCTGAGATATCGCAGCCTCTTGCCTTGTAGTCATTGTCTGAAATTGCTTTTCTGAGGAATTCATATCCAAGGTCAGGTGCGTATCCGTGGAATGTAGCTGCACTTCCCATCTCGTCAACTGCCTTGTGCATAGCATCAATAATTGCAGGTGCAAGCGGCTGTGTTACATCGCCGATTCCAAGCCTTATAATCTCTTTATCCGGATTTGCCTCCTGATAAGCTGCAACCTTTTTAGCTATTGTGCTGAAAAGGTAGCTTCCCGGTAATTTCTGAAAGTTATCATTAATCTGAAACATGTTTATCTCTCCTTTGTTACTTTACAATAAGTCTAATTTATCACTTTACTATAAAAGTGTAAATATATTTTTTTATCATTATTTTTTATAGTAACTGTTCAAGCCTTTGCAGCTACTATCATACGCTCTTCTGTCCGGCTTCATAAAGCGCACACTACACATCAGTCATAAGGCTTAGTATCATCTGTGCTGTTTCCACAAGACCGGTGCCGTTATCCATGCTTCGCTTCTGGATATACCGGTGTGCTTCCTCCTCTGAGAATCCATTTCGTTCCATCAGCACAGCCTTTGCACTGCTTAGCATCTCCTGATCCTCCTTTGAACGTACCTTAGGCCTTTGCCTGAGCTTTTTCCTGCGGCGCGTTATCGTGTAATCCATCATCTCAACAGTCTGCAAAAGCTCATGCACCTTAAGTGGCATGGATAATGACATCAGATTATCCACATTCTTTTCCATGATACCCGCTGCCGACGCTATGAGAAGCATCTGAAACTCCTTAGGCATATACTCGTATATCTCACTGTACATCATGTCTGAAAATCTGTATCCGCATATGATGATTCCCATATTCAGTCCATTCATGCTCGAAAGTGCCGTAGCTCCTGTATTTGCAACCGCCGTGACTGTATAACCGCTCTGCGCTAATATTTTTTTAATTGAATTGGCTACTTCCTTTTTAGGAAATGCTATAACAATATTATTCACGGTTCGTTACATCCTTTAAAATTTGTACAGATATTCATCTATTTCCCATTGGGTAACCGCAGCTCTGTAATCGTTCCACTCTGCCTCTTTTGCCTCTATATACTTGTTGTAGATATGCTCTCCGAGTATCTCGCGGATAAAATCATCTGACTTAAGGCACTCGACCGCCTCATGTAAATCAGCAGGAAGTGATTCAATTCCGAGTCTCTTTTTATCCTGTTCTGTGAGCTCAAATACATTCTCACGAAGCTCTGCATCCGGCTGTATCTTGTTCTTTATGCCGTCAAGTCCTGCTGCCAGGCACAGTGCCAGAACCAGATACGGATTTGCTGAAGGATCAGGGTTTATAAGCTCCACTCTCCTTCCCTCGCCTCTTGATGCAGGGATTCTGATAAGCGGACTTCTGTTTGTAGCTGACCAGGTGATATAAATCGGTGCCTCATAGCCCGGCACAAAGCGCTTATATGAATTGACGATTGGATTAGTGATGACCGTCATGCCCTTCATATGCTTCATGATACCGCCTATGAAGTAGTATGCCTCCTCGCTGAGTCCAAGCTTATCCTCCTCATTGTCAAATATATTGACACCATCCTTTGAAAGTGACATATTGATATGCATTCCCGAGCCGCTCACACCATGCTTTGGCTTTGGCATGAAGCTGGCAAAAAGTCCGTGCCGCTTTGCGATTGTCTTTATAGCAAGCTTAAAGGTCATGATATTGTCGGCGGTATGAAGTGCCTCCTCATACTTGAAATCAATCTCATGCTGTGCAGGTGCCACCTCATGGTGCGATGCCTCTATCTCAAAATCCATATCCTCAAGAGTTAGAACCATGTCTCTTCTTGCGTTTTCTCCCAAGTCATTTGGACCCAGGTCAAAGTACCCTGCTCTCTCATGTGAGATGGTGGTAGGCTGTCCGTTCTCATCCAGGTGGAAAAGGAAAAACTCACACTCCGGACCTACATTAAACATATAGCCCATCTGCTTTGCCTTTTCAATCTGTTTCTTTAATATATAGCGCGGGTCTCCCTCAAACGGTGTACCATCCGCCATATAGACATCACAGATGATTCTTGCGACCTTGCCCTGCTGTGGTCTCCATGGAAAAATCATAAAAGTGTCAAGATCCGGGTGCAGATACATATCTGACTCCTCTATCCTCACAAAGCCCTCTATTGACGAGCCGTCGAACATACACCTGTTGTCGAGTGCCTTCTCAAGCTGGCTGGCTGTAATTGCCACATTTTTTAATGTTCCAAAGATATCCGTAAACTGTAAACGGATAAACTCAATATCCTCCTCATCCACTATGCGGATAATATCATTCTTACTGTATTTTGCCATTTTAAATCTCCTTATTATTGCAAAAAGCTATAACCTTATCGTACTCCATCTCACCGCCAAACAAATCAAGAGCACTGCCTATTGTCACATTCAGATGGTTCTGTCCAAGCTGCCTGATGCATTTTAAATCGTCAAAGGATGACACACCGCCTGCATATGTGACCGGTATCCTTCCCCAGCTGCCAAGCATGGCGACAAGCTCCTTTTCAATGCCGTTCACCCTGCCCTCAACATCCACTGCATGTACCAGAAACTCGCAGCAATATGAGGATAGCTTATCCAAAAGCTCTGTGGTCACTGCCTCATCCGTGAAGTTTTGCCAGCGGTCAGTCACTATATAATACTGTCCATCCTTTTTGCGACATGACAGATCAAGCACCAGCCTGTCACTGCCCACGGTATCTTTAAGCCTGCTTAGATTTGCATAGTTTATCCTGCCGTCCTTAAATACGTATGATGTCACAATAACTGCTGCGGCACCGGCATCTATAAACTCCATCGCATTGTCTGCGGTGATACCGCCTCCTACCTGTAAGCCCTGCGGATACGCTTCAAGCGCCTTAACAGCCTGTTCCTTTGTAGCCTCATAATACTCGCTGTCCACAGAATTGAGCAAAATGATATGACCGCCCTTTATGCCGGATTTCCTATACATATCTGCATAAAACCGGCTGTCCTGCTCTGAGACAAAGTTCTCACTGGCAAAGTCGCCCCTGTCTTTTAATGAACCACCGACAATCTGCTTTACTTTTCCATTGTGAATGTCGATGCATGGTCGAAATTCCATATTTTTCTCCCTTGTTTTTATTATGATATGAGGGTCAAAAGGTATTTACCCCTTTAATCATATTATTGTGGCTAAAAAATCGTCACTGTCCACGTCTTAATGCGACATGCTAATATTGCCGTAAAGCCACTTAATATAAAATATAACATAATTTTCACTTTATTTGTAAAGGACTTACATTAGTTTTACTAATAAATAATATAATAATTTCATATCGGGCTTATAACTGCTTGACACTCTCTCTTTAATTTGCTATCATCATACAAATTACATTAGTATATAAAGTATACCAGTATAATAACATAAGAAAGAGAGGAATTTAAAAATGGGTACTATTATCGGCGAAGGAATTACATTTGATGACGTTCTCTTAGTTCCACAATATTCTGAGGTAACACCAAATATGATTGAGCTTCAGACACATCTTACTAAGAAGATTGTCCTTAACATTCCTATGATGAGTGCTGCAATGGATACAGTCACAGAATCAAAAATGGCTATCGCAATGGCCAGACAGGGTGGTATCGGAATCATCCACAAAAATATGTCTATTGAGGCACAGGCAGACGAAGTCGATAAGGTAAAGCGTTCAGAAAACGGCGTTATTACCGATCCGTTCTATCTTTCTCCAGACCATACATTACAGGATGCAGACAACCTTATGGCCAAGTTCAAGATATCAGGTGTGCCAATCACAAAGGACGGCAAGCTTGTCGGCATCATCACAAACCGTGATCTGAAGTTTGAGACAGACTTCACAAAGAAGATTTCAGAGTCTATGACTTCTGAGAATCTCATTACAGCTCCTGAGGGCATCACTCTCGATGAAGCAAAGAAGATTCTTGCAAAGGCAAGAAAGGAAAAGCTCCCTATCGTAGACAAGGACTACAACCTCAAGGGACTTATCACTATAAAGGATATCGAGAAGCAGATTAAGTATCCTCTTTCAGCAAAGGATGATCAGGGCCGTCTCCTCTGCGGTGCCGGAGTAGGTATCACAGGCAACATGATGGAGCGTGTTGATGCTCTTGTTAAGTCTCATGTTGATGTCATCGTTGTTGACTCAGCTCACGGACATTCAAAGAATATACTTGAGGCTGTTAAGAAGATCAAGGCTGCTTATCCGGATCTTCAGATAATCGCCGGAAATATCGCAACAGGTGCTGCTGCCAAGGCTCTTATCGAGGCCGGTGCAGATGCAGTAAAGGTTGGTATCGGACCTGGTTCTATCTGTACAACACGTGTCGTTGCCGGTATCGGTGTACCACAGATTACAGCTATCATGGACTGTTACAAGGTTGCTAAGGAGTATGGAGTTCCTGTTATCGCAGATGGTGGTATCAAGTACTCAGGTGATATGACAAAGGCTCTCGCAGCCGGTGCCAACGTATGTATGATGGGCTCAATGTTCGCAGGCTGTGATGAGGCTCCGGGAACCTTCGAGCTTTATCAGGGAAGAAAATACAAGGTTTACCGTGGTATGGGATCTATCTCCGCTATGGAGAACGGAAGTAAAGACCGTTACTTCCAGGAGAATGCGAAGAAACTTGTTCCGGAAGGTGTCGAAGGACGTGTTGCTTACAAGGGAACACTTGAGGACACTGTTTTCCAGATGATCGGTGGTATCCGTTCCGGTATGGGCTACTGCGGCTGCCCAACGATCGAAGATCTGAAAGAAAAAGGTCAGTTTGTCAAGATCTCTGCTGCAGCACTCAAGGAGAGCCACCCTCATGATATCCATATCACAAAAGAGGCTCCTAACTACAGCACAGACGATAAATAAACACATTTATTAATTCATATAACGAGGTAAAATATTTGGACGCTGACGACATATCGCAGATTATATTCTTATTAATACTATTAGCACTCTCCGCATTTTTTTCATCTTCGGAGACTGCTCTTACTACCGTAAACAAAATACGTATGAGAACCCTGGCTGAGGCTGGCAACACAAAAGCCAAAAAGGTGCTCAAGGTGACTGAGAACTCTCCAAAGATGCTCTCAGCCATCCTTATCGGCAACAACATCGTAAATCTTTCAGCATCATCGCTCACCACATCGCTCGCCATCAAGCTGTTTGGCAGTGTCGGAGCCGGTGTTGCAACCGGAATACTTACATTCCTCATACTGATCTTTGGAGAGGTCTCTCCGAAGACACTTGCGACCATAAAGGCTGACAGGATTTCACTCTCAATCGCAGGCTTTATATCAGTGCTCATGGTAGTGCTGACACCTGTAATATTTATCATCAACAAGCTTTCACTCGGAGTCATTTTCCTCTTTGGAATAAGACAAAGCGATGCCAAGCGCGTCATGACCGAGGAGGAGCTTCGTACAATCGTTGATGTAGGACAGGAGGACGGTGTCATCGAGGATGAAGAGCGTGATATGATTCACAATGTATTCGATTTTGGAGATGCCGAGGCCAAGGAGGTCATGGTTCCGCGTATTGATATGACGTTTGTCCATGTTGATGCTACTTATGATGAGCTGATTTCAATATTCAGAGAGGATAAATTCACCAGACTCCCTGTGTACGACGAAAGCACTGACAACGTAATCGGTATCGTAAATATGAAGGATCTGCTGCTCCTTAAGGATGAGGATAAAGAGCATTTTTCCATCAGGAATATCATGCGTGAGCCTTACTTTACATATGAGCACAAGAATACAGCGAATCTGTTTCTCGAGATGCGCGAATCATCTATATCGCTTGCCATTGTCTTAGATGAATACGGTGTCACAGCCGGACTCATCACACTTGAGGATCTCTTAGAGGAGATAGTCGGTGAGATTCGTGATGAATACGACTCTGACGAGCAGGATGATATCACAAAAATAAATGACTACGAATACATAGTTCTTGGCTCTGCAAATCTCGAGGATGTAAGCGATGAGCTTGGTCTGCACCTCGAATCAGACGACTATGACACAATCGGTGGCTACTGCCTTGAAAAGCTTGACCACCTGCCTGAAAAAAATGAAATAATCATCACTGATGACAATATTCTTCTCCGCATAGAGGCTGTTGATAAAAACCGAATCGAAAAGGTCTATATCAAATTGCCAAAGCCTTCCGAAGAAGAAAATTAAATTCAGGATCGTTTAACCAGCGGGAGTTCTCCATGAGACCTCCTGCTTTATTTTTGCCGTAATACTTTTCGCTTATAAATCTGATCTTTCCAAATGCTTTGGTTCTCTCCTTGACCTGAGTATCTGTAAATGTGATGGATATAGTCTTTTGCGTGATATTTCCATAGCTGTCCTTTGCCTCAAGTTCTAACTCTATGATATCCTTGTCACATGCACTTTTTATTTTATGCTCGTCAAATTCTTTTACTTTCAGATAATTTATCCCGTTATCGCCATACGCAATATCACCATCCTCCACATCCGTTGCAGATATAAGGCTTCCTATCAGCTGCTCTGTTATACTGCCATTTCTTGCCTGCTTTATCGAAAAGAACATATCATCCGCCTCTATAGTAGGCTCATGCTCCCAAAGTGCATACATATGTATGACCGCCTTATCTGTATACTCTATCCCCAGTATCCTGCATAAATCAGCTACCTGTATACTCTCTCCCGGTGTATATTTTATATCAGGATACGCTTCTCCTAAAATCCAGCCTATGCACATATGCTGGTTTGGCAACGTCACCGCGTCACTATACTTCACAGTTGCAGATGCACCGGTATCATATTCTATGATATACTCGTTTTCCTGCCATACTGCGTATATATTCTTCGATGGTCTGTTTGACTCAATCCAGCTGTTTGCCACACCACACAGTAGCGGATATCCGGCAGTCTTATCATATGAATTATTTCCCCAGCCTGTCATATGATATCCGGCCATCTGCCATCCCACAGCAGGAAAAGCCTGATTGATGCCTCCATATATGTAGCTCTTTGTAGTCTTTTCTGAATCCGACGCACTCGTGTTCCGCCAGAATGTCACATCTATATTCCCGGCCTTTGCATATGCCGTATAAGTACCACCCGAATTCACATAAAAACCATATGATGATGAGCTCATAGACGAATCATTGTTCCAATTCGTGAAATCATATCCGGTAGAGCTGCTCGCACTGATTGTCACATACGTACCATAACAGTATGTACCTCCCCCTGATACACTGCTAATGCCTGTAGATTTTCTGACATCAATTGTATGAAACAATCCTCTCACGGTCTTGCCATAATACGAATACAGTGCTGTGAGTGCGCTGTCCGTCCAGTTTGCCGCTTTGGATATACCTGCATAGGTAGTATAAACCTTTCCCCAGGAAGGACCATTATCATTCATGCCACCCTTATTCTTGCCATTTACTCGAAGTACCATGCAGGCATCGAGGACGATGGTGCAGGAGCCGGAGCTAAGGGCATTGAGGGACTGTGTACTCAATCTCTTTCTCATTACATTCAAAGAAATTGAATACATAAGATATTCCTTTCCATTTGATTTTACCTGATACTTTAGTTTCATATACTTTCCAGGCATTTGGTAATAAACTGTCTGAATAACATTTCCACTGGTATTTTTTACACTAAGCTTATATCCAATTGTTCTATATTTTGTTCCTGAAGTAGATATATTTCCCGCCGAACAAAAATAAATTTCTCCATCAGATATACCAGTCGGTTTAAAAACTGCACTATTACCATATGTATTATAAAACTTGACAGGCTCGCTCCACTCATCGGCAAAAATATCATCGCAAGAAAAATTAATAAGCATGAACATTAATGCAAATATCCCTGCTATTACTCTTATTATATAATTTTTCATATTTTTCCTTTACAAACGTTAATTATCTTCCAATTAAAATATTCCAGCTTCCCACATATAACAAATTAGATAACCATACTCATCATATTCGCCTTTAGTGTACAATCCGGTAAAATTATAGAATCCATTACTTTCATCTAATGCTGATTTGTAATCAGGAATATCGTTCTTTGAAGGATAAATACATCTGTAAGCCTCTGAGACACCTGCTGAACACATCTCTAATCCCCATTCATTTTTTACTTTTTGAGCAAATAAATCTGCCAGTTCTCCCTCAGATATACTTCCATCTGTCCACTGTTTCACCAACGAATCTATATATGCCTTCTGCTCCCCACTCATGCCATTTCCGGCCTTACTGCCATAAAATATCCATCCCGGTGCAACATACTCATTTTTAGGCGCTTGTGGCTGCGCGGGCTCACTTTGAGCCGGCTCAGGTGCAGCTGTCTGATTTGATGCTTCCGGTTTTGAATCGTTACCGGCAGGTTTTTGTGTATTATTGCTGTCTGTCGATGTCTTTTGACCGGATGCAGTTTTGTCTTGTGATGATTTATCTGACGCTGTATTTGCATTATCCGAATTACTGTCAGCTGCTACAGAATTATCATTGGTATCTGATTTAGTACCGTCGTTTTGCTTATTATCTTTATCCTCTACATTTGATTCCTTCAAAGCATCCTCTTTCACCAGCTCAAGCATCTCGCTTTCAGCTACAATATCCTGCTCATTTTCAGTCACACTGACAGACCGGGAATCCTTTTTATTCCCCTTATTTCCTGATTTTGAGCCTACTGCCACTGCTATACATATGATAAGAATTATTGCTATTATCACTGCCGGTATAATGAATAAAAGTCTCTGTTGTCTTTCATTTTTCATACGCTAGTTATCCTCCATTGGCTGATCTGCTACAATAGTCTTTTTGCAGCTTATTTTCTTTGTTACACCTGTAGGAAGCTTAAACTCTTCCTCTATTCCTGCTGAAATAATGCCCTTTTGCATATCACAGACATAAACTGTGGTACTTGCATTACCGCCTGCTGTAAGCCTCTCATCAATGTCCTCTATGACAGCTTTTTCCACATCATAGCTGCTGACAGGCTTTTTATCCACGATATACATATTTGGCTCGTAATATCTGTTCATAGCACCTGAGAGTGCTAATGACAGACATTTCTCCATCTGGTTCTCCCTGACTGTCACATTGTATACACTAAGCCCAAGCATAGCTGTATACACTACAATAAGACAGCCAATTATTCCAAGCACTACATTTTTCATTTTATAAACCTACTACCTTTCTATTAATCGGAACACTTATCCTAACATGATCCTTTGTGCCATTTTTGCAGGTTATCCTGACATGCATATCATACACACCATAATCCGGAAAGCTGAGTGACTGGCCATCGGCTGACACGCTGTGAGTACAGTCATTTCTGCCTGAATCATACAAAGCATACACCTCAAGCTTATCCAGATTGTCCTCATGCGCTGTAACCTCAAGCAGGTCATACACACTGTAGCTTACAGCATTCTGACGCATTTTCTCCTTTAGCTCAATACCCGGAACCGGTATGTTTTTCATACCGTCATAGTTGTTGTTTGCGCTATTTTCACTCAATATATCCTGTGGAGCAAACGCCACACTCATTTTATTCTTCAGAGCCCCAAATCCCGACAGCAGCGCAATTCCCACAACCACCGCCACTATCATGGCTCCATATGTCTGCATTATCTCCTTCATCTATTGTCTCCCGGTTATCTAAATCGCACTGTTGCCCCATATATCTATGAGCCGCGCAAGCATGCCTCCCTGAGCCAGCACAATGTTTCCCATCAACACAAGAAATGCACTTGTGGCGGCCGCTGCAATCAGCACGCCTCCATACTGTCTGAATACTTCTTTCATGTTCTCTTACCTTTACATACTTTTTAAGTAACTGTTCACGTTACCTTTTTAATCAATTCAGTTGTTATCACAGCAGAGTAGACACATACACGAGCACACCGATTACTCCACTGCCTAAAAGAAGCATAATAACGCTTCCTCCCAATTCTTCTATTAATAGCTCCATCTGTTTTGCCATTTCAATAATATAACTATTTGGAACAAAGTTTTCCGCAACCACAATAACCGCACAGCCCTTTGCCATACTCTTGATCATGCTATCTTCATGATCATTCAAGACCATAATAGCCCCTTTTAAATCTCTTTCCATCAAGCGTTTGTCCGCAATACGAACAAATCCACTTCTTTCAAGATTTCCCTTTAAAATAAAAGACCCCTTTACACTGGCCACTAAATTTTCTAAAGGCGTTTCTTTCAACAATTCACTTGTAATATTTAAATCCTGCATTT
>OGHM01000918.1_pt1 | contig 13203 bp, 10 predicted proteins | sample 1571531 | NCBI WGS metagenome assembly OGHM01 (sample SAMEA2582031, study PRJEB24529) | metagenome | biome: Human gut stool | place: China | collected 2011 | reverse complement strand
ATGCACCATGGCCTGCTACAAAGGAAGAGTTGATAGATTATGCAACTCGTTCGGGTGCGCCTCTGGAGGTTCTGGAGAATTTGCAGGAGATAGAAGATGAGGGTGATGTCTATGAAAGCATTGAGGACATTTGGCCCGATTATCCTTCAAAGGATGACTTCTTATGGAATGACGACGAATATTAAAAAAGTCGATGATAGGGCTGCTCAATTTGGGCAGCCTTTATCGTTTGCACTTTGTACTATCTTGTGTTTCCCGTATATAATATATATATAAATAGGTATATAAGACATGTTGTTACTATAAAAAGGTAATCTTTCTTTAGTGTGGTTATTATTATTCAGTTTGCCTTATAATGATATGTGGTAAATCGAATATTGCCTATATACAATAAAAATCGTATTATTTCGTTATTTAATTGTGTTGAAACGTCTCATTATATTATATGTCCTGTTGCTGGGTGTTCTGTCTGTGAATGCTCAGTACGATCCTTCGTTTAGTCATTATTTTGATATGGAGCCTTCTTTTAATCCAGCTTCAGTTGGAAAACAGGCTAAATTGAACGTAACGGGCGCTTATGCCATAGACCTGGCAGGTTATGAACACAACCCACGAACAATGTATGTATCGGCTGACATGCCTTTTTATCTTTTGAAAAACTATCATGGCGTAGGTCTTCAACTGATGAACGATCAGATAGGCCTTTTCACCCATCAGCGCCTGGCAGCCCAATATGCCTTCAAGCGAAGACTTTTTGGTGGAATGTTGAGTGCAGGTATACAGGTAGGTTTTATCTCTGAAAGTTTCGATGGAAGCAAGGTGGATGTAGAGGAAGGCAACGACCCTGCTTTACCGAAGACTAACGTAAATGGAAATTCTGTTGATATTGGTGCAGGTGTTTACTATATGCATGGCGCTTGGTACGTAGGCGTTTCTGCCCAGCACCTCACTTCTCCCAAGATAGAGTTAGGTGAAACCAATGAAATAGACATCTCTCCTGTATATTATTTGACTGGAGGATACAATATTAAGTTGAGAAATCCGTTTTTATCAGTGAAGCCTTCTGCTCTTGTGAAGTATGACGGAGTAGCTTGGCGAGGAGATGTTAGTTGTCGTCTGGTGTATACTCATGAGAAGAAGATGCTCTATGGAGGCGTCTCTTATAGTCCCACCAATTCTGTGACCGGCCTCATAGGTGGCCGTTTTCATGGTGTTGTGTTAGGTTATAGCTATGAGTTCTATACTTCAGCCATCTCACCAGGTAATGGTAGCCACGAACTCTTTGTAGGTTATCAGACCGATATCAATCTTGTTAAAAAAGGAAGAAACAAGCACAAAAGCGTAAGAATATTATAAGCAAACATGAATATGAAGAAATGTATATTATCCCTCTGTTCGGCAGTAGCTCTCTTGGCATTAACTGGATGCTTTGGAGCCAAGTCAGCCTCGGTCTCCGGTAGAGGCGGTGAGGTAGTGGGCGTCGGTGGAAGGAATTTTGCAGAACCAGCACCTTATGGAATGGTAAAAATCAATCGAGGATTCCTGAAGATGGGATTAGAAACAGAAGATTCGCTGTGGGGAGAGAAAACACCTCGCAAGGAAGTTTCTGTAGATGGTTTCTGGATGGATGATACCGAAATCACAAATTCAGAGTACAAGCAGTTTGTATCCTATGTGAGGGATTCTATTCTTCGTACCCGTTTGGCAGATCCCGCCTATGGTGGCGATGAAACCTATATGATTACTGAGGACAAGCAGGGTAATCCTGTAACTCCGCGTGTCAACTGGAAGAAACAACTTCCCAAGAAACCTAACGAAGATGAGCAGCGGGCGATAGAGAGTCTTTATGCTGTCAATCCTGTTACGGGGGAGAAATTGATAGACTGTCGCCAGTTGAACTATAAATATGAGATTTATGACTATACAGCTGCGGCTTTGCGTCGCAACCGTATCAATCCACAGGAGCGAAACCTGAATACAGATATCAATATTGATCCAAACGAGGTGGTGATGATATCCAAGGATACAGCTTATGTGGATGATGAAGGAAAAATCGTCAGTGAAACCATTAACCGTCAGTTGTCGGGTCCTTGGGATTTTCTCAACACCTACATTGTTAATGTATATCCCGATACTACTTGTTGGGTCAATGATTTCAGAAACTCAGACAATGAGACTTATCTGAGAAGCTATTTCAGCAATCCAGCTTATAACGACTATCCCGTAGTAGGTGTTACCTGGGAACAGGCCAATGCCTTCTGTGCATGGCGTACAGATTATCTGCTGAAAGGCTTAGGCCCTGAGGCAAGGTTTGTTCAGCGTTACCGTCTCCCTACTGAGGCAGAATGGGAGTTTGCCGCTCGAGGCAAGGATCAGAACGAGTTTCCATGGGACAACAAGGATGTAAAGAACGGCGATGGTTGTTTCTATGCCAACTTTAAACCCGATCGTGGTAACTACACCAAGGATGGCAATCTGATAACCAGCAAGGTGGCTATATATTCACCCAATTCCAATGGTTTGTATGATATGGCCGGTAATGTGGCAGAATGGACCAGCACAGTATTTACAGAGGCTGGAGTTGATGCAATGAACGACCTGAATCCTACTCTTGTCTACAATGCAGCCAAGGAAGATCCCTATCGTCTGAAAAAGAAGAGTGTACGCGGAGGGTCATGGAAAGATCCAGAGTCATTTATCCGTTCGGCATGGCGTTCCTGGGAATATCAGAATCAACCACGGTCATATATAGGATTCAGATGTGTGAGAAGTCTTGCTACCACATCGAGTGCTAAACAAAAAACAATAAAAATAAAGAAAAGGAGATAATAGCCATGGGCGAATATAGTAAATTCAATATCGTATACCGTCTGCAAAGATGGATGGACAGTGTGCCTGGTCAGACCTTTCTGAACTATGCTTACAGTTGGGGTGCTTCTGTCGTTATTGCTGGTGCGTTGTTTAAGTTGACCCACCTGCCTGGAGCTAATTTCATGATGTTCCTTGGTATGGGAACCGAGGTTGTGGTATTCTTTCTTTCCGCCTTCGACCGTCCTTTCGACAAGACTGCTGACGGGCGAGATATCCCTACTCATGTGACTGAGGAATATCTCGAGACAGGTAAGGTGACCTATGAAGAAGGACGCGTTGCTTCCTCTCAGGCTTCACCTGTTGGTAATGTTCAGCCTTCTGTCGTTGTCGTAGGCAATCCTCAGGCCTCTTCTTCTGCATCAACTATCAGTATGGCAGATCCTGAGGTAAGCGATTCTCTCGAGAAGCCTGTTCAGACAGTGGCCTGTGGCAGTGATGATAGCACGCAGCAGTCTGTAGCCAATGGTGTCTGGATAGGAAGTCAGCAGAATACTACTCCCGAGATGGCCGAGGCTCAAAGCAACTATGTGGAAGAGTTGAAGAAGTTGGTAGAGACCTTGGAGAAGGTGAATGAGCAGAGCAACCGACTTACTCGTGACAGCGAGGAGATGGAGAATCTGAACCGTACTCTTACCGGTATCAGTAAGGTTTATGAAATGCAGTTGAAGGGTGCCAGTCAGCAAATTGGCACTATCGACCAGATAAATGAGCAGAGTCGCAAGATGGCTCAGCAGATAGAGCAACTCAACAAGATCTATACTCGTATGATTGAGGCGATGACTGTCAATATGAGGGCAGCCGCACCCCATGTGAGTGAAGATTAAAAAGCATAGAGATACGAACTCTCTCTACGGACGAAGAGGGAGAAAACAAGTGAAATAAGCAAATTAAAGAATGGCAATAAAGAAAAGACCTATATCGCCTCGCCAGAAGATGATCAACCTGATGTATCTCGTCTTGATGGCTATGCTGGCATTGAACATCTCGACCGAGGTGCTCAATGGATTTTCTATAGTAGAGGAGAGCCTGAACCGTACAACAGCCAACTCTTCTGCCGAGAATGCTGCCTTATATAGTAATTTTGCTGATCAGATGAAGCAGAATCCTGCCAAGGTAAAGGCATGGTTTGAGAAGGCGACACAGGTTAAGGAAATGAGCGATTCGCTCTACAACTTTGCCCAGCAGCTGAAGGAAGCCATCGTGCGTGAAGCTGATGGAAGCGATGGAGATGTATTGCATATAGAGAATAAGGATAATCTTGAGGCGGCAGGTATAGTGATGCTGGCTCCTGGTTCTGGTAAGGGTGGCAAATTATATCGTGCCATCAACAGCTATCGTGATCGTATATTGATGATGGTCACCGATGAGCATCAGAAGAAAATCATCCAGAGCAATCTTTCTACCCGTGTGCCTAAGGATGCAAAGAATTTGGGCAAGAACTGGCAGGAGTACATGTTTGAGAATATGCCCGTGGCAGCAGCCGTTACTTTGTTGTCTAAGTTGCAGAGCGATGTTCGTTATGCCGAGGGTGAAGTGTTGCATACCTTGGTTTCCAATATCGACATGAAAGATATAAGAGTCAACAAGCTTGACGCCTTTGTTATTCCCGAGAAGACAACTCTTTATCCTGGCGAGCGTTTCAATGCCAACATCGTGATGGCTGCAGTCGATACAACTCAGCAGCCTGAGATCTATGTCAATGGAGTGAGAGTGAACACTGCTCATGGTCAGTATTCGTTCACAGCAGGTGGAGTTGGCGAGCACCAGTTTGGTGGCTATATCCTGATGCAGAATGCCAGAGGCGATGTGATGCGTCGAAACTTCCTGCAGAAGTATACTGTAATTCCAGCACCTAATACTGCCACTGTGGCAGCAGATATGATGAATGTATTGTATGCAGGTTTCAAAAACCCTGTCAGCATCAGTGTGCCCGGAGTTCCTGCCAATGCTGTATCTGCAACCATGACAGGTGGCTCGTTCATATCGAAGGGCAATGGACGTTTTGTGGCAGTACCATCAGCAGTGGGTAAGGACGTGACGATACATGTTACTGCCCGTGACAAGGGGCAGACGAGAACGATGCCTCCATTTGTATTCCATGTAAGGAAACTACCCGATCCAACAGCTTACTTGGCTTTGGGTACCAACCGCTTCCGTGGTGGCGCCTTGTCGAAAGCTTCCCTGATGGGCGCTTCAGGTATTCATGCGGCAATTGATGACGGATTATTGGATATTCCTTTCCGTGTATTGAGTTTTGAGACTGTTTTCTTCGACAATATGGGTAATGCAGTACCTTTGGCTTCGGCTGGAGCCAATTTCTCTGAGCGTCAGCGTGAGGAGTTCCGCAGACTGTCGAGAAACCGTCGTTTCTATATCTCTCACATCAAGGCTGTGGGGCCTGATGGAATTACCCGTAACCTCCCTGCAGCCATGGAGGTGATTGTAAGGTAGAGATATGCAAAGAGTGAAGAATCTTATTGTTTAGAAATAAAGATATTATAATGAGAAAGATATTTTTGTTATTGATGCTTGCGGGGCTGACAATCGGTGCGAACGCCCAGCCTGAAGCTCGTAGACAGGCACAGCAGAAAGCCAAGCAGCAGTCGAATGCCAACAACATGACGACTCGTGCGCAGATAATGTTCCCTACATCGGCCACCATGGGCGATGATGTGGTATGGAGACGTGATATCTATCGTGAGCTCGACTTAAATGATGATGCCAATGCACCATTGTATTATCCTGTGGAGCCTGTCGGTGGTCAGATGAATCTCTTTACCTATATGTTCAAGCTGATGTTGAGCGGTCGTGTTCGTGCCTACCAGTATCGCTTGGATGGTCATGAGAGTTTCAACTACGAGGATCGTGTAGTACCCAAGGCTTTCATGGACAATTATCATATCTATTACGAGCGAAAGAATGGTGCACTGACACTCGATGACAGCGATATTCCTTCTCGTGAGGTAAAGTCTTACTATGTGAAAGAAGCCACATACTACGACCAGCATACCGCCACATTCCATACCAAGGTAATCGCCTTGTGTCCTATTATGACACGTGAAGACGATTTTGGTGATGCCGGAACCAAGTATCCTCTCTTTTGGATGAAGTATTCTGACCTTGCTCCCTATCTCTCCAAGCAGCAGATAATGACGAGCAATCTCAATAATGCTGCCATGATGAGTATAGACGATTATTTTGTCAAGAACCAGTATAAGGGCAAGATATACAAGACGACAAATATGTTGGGTAAAACCTTGGCTCAATATTGTCCTACCGATTCAGCTCTGAGCAAGGAGCAGAAGAAGATAGAGTCAGAGCTGGCTGCCTTCGAGAAGAATATCTGGGGCGATCAGGCGCGCAAAGATTCTCTTGACAGTATTGCCAATGCCGACAAGAAGAATGCGAAGGGTGTGAAGGGTGTGAAGAAGAATCGCAGAAGCAGAACTTCTGGTTCTTCGTCTACAGTCAAGACCCGTCGTCAGCGCAGTTCCGGTTCGTCAGGATCCAGTACAGCCCGAGTTTCGGTTCGTCGTCAGCGTCATTAATAATAGGTTTATAATATAAGGTATGAAGAAAGTATTATCATTTATTGTGTTGGCGGTTTCGCTCTTCTTTGCTAATCCTGCTCAGGCACAGATTAAGTTAGGTGTGAAGGGTGGCTTGAATGTCAGCAATTTGAAGCTCAGTGGAGACAACTGGGATGCGGAAAACCGTGCAGGATTTTTCTTTGGTCCTATGGTTAAGGTGACAGTGCCTGTTACAGGCTTAAGTTTTGACGTCGCCGCTTTATATGATCAGAAGGAGGCTAAGGTGAAAGTTGCCGACGATGTTGTGGGCGGAACTTATAATTCAACCACAGTTACACAAAAATTCATTGATATTCCTGTGAATGTCCGTTATGGTTTTGGGCTGGGCAGTCTGGCTAATATCTTCCTTTTTGCAGGTCCGCAGTGGGGAATCAATGTAGGAAATAAGAATTTCAAATGGAATAAATCCAGCAGCTATTCCTTGAAAAAGGCAAACTTCAGTGTGAATGTGGGCGCTGGTGTGACATTATTTAGTCATCTACAGGCTTCTGTCAACTATAATATAGAATGTAATAAGTCCGGCAAAATGGATACAGGAAGTCTTGATTCCAATGGCAATCCTATTGTCGTGAAGGGAAGAAACAATACCTGGCAGATTTCTCTTGGCTATTGGTTCTAAGCATAGGAGATACATATTAAAATATATAAAAGCAGATACCTGATGTTGGGTATCTGCTTTTTTATTGTTACCTTTGCAGGGTATGAAGTATGTCGATGTCATATTGCCCTTGCCGCTACCTGGCATGTTTACCTATTCTGTCCCCGAAGGGATGGAAGGGTGTGTTGTTTTTGGTAAACGGGTGCTTGTGCCATTGGGCAAGAGCAAGAAGTACATTGCCATGGTGGTAAAGGTGCATCAGGAGAAGCCGTCCTTTAAGGTCAAGCCGATAGAGCAGGTGCTGGATGCTACTCCTACACTTCTTGACCGGCAGTACAGGTTATGGTCGTGGATATCCAACTATTATATGTCACCTTTGGGCGATGTGTATAATGCCGCAATGCCTGCAGGCATGAAGTCTGCAGAGAAGTTCAAACCCAGGATGGAATTGTATGTGGAGCTTACGAGCAAATACCGCAACGAAGCTTCCCTGCATGTGGCTCTTAACATGTTGCAGCGTGCCCTGAAGCAATCTAAAGCCCTTGCTACATTTCTCAGCCTTTCCCATTGGGACAGTTTAGAGAACGATACGCCTCGCGAAGGAATCAAGAAGGTCACCAAGGAAGAGCTGATGAATGAGGCTCATTGCACTTCTGCCATCGTCAAATCGCTCATCGACCGCGACATCCTCTTTACTTACGAGGAGGAGGTGGGACGACTGAACACCTCAGGTGAGAGTCACTTCGAGCAGATCAAACCACTTTCCATAGCCCAGCAGGAAGCTTACAACTAGATTCTCATTCTGGTTACGAAGAGGGATGTGGTGCTTCTTCATGGCGTGACTTCGAGTGGCAAGACCGAGGTGTATATCCACCTCATCAAGCAGGCTCTCGACAATCACAAGCAGGTGCTTTATCTTCTGCCCGAGATAGCTCTCACTGTACAGATCATGGAACGTCTGCACAAAGTTTTTGGCGATCGTCTTGGCATTTATCATTCCAAGTATAGCGATGCCGAACGAGTGGAGATATGGCAGAAACAGATGTCAGCTCATCCCTACGATGTTATTCTTGGGGCTCGAAGTGCAGTCTTTCTCCCTTTTCAGAATCTCGGACTTGTCATCATCGACGAGGAACACGAAACATCCTTTAAGCAACAAGACCCTGCCCCCCGCTATCATGCCCGCAGTGCTGCTATTGTGTTGGCAGGTATGTATCCCAACTGCAAGGTTCTTTTGGGTACAGCCACACCCTCTATGGAGAGTTATTACAATGCGCAGGAAGGCAAGTTCGGATTGGTGGAACTCAAAACCCGATACAAGGACATACAGTTGCCCGAAATCCAGGTGGTGGATGTAAAAGATTTGCGGCATCGCAAGATGATGACTGGTGCCTACTCTCCTCAACTTTTAGCAGCCATACGCGAGGCTTTGTCGCATGGCGAGCAGGCCATTCTGTTCCAGAATCGTCGTGGTTTTGCACCGATGGTGGAATGTAAGGTATGCGGATGGGTGCCTAAGTGCAAGAACTGCGATGTGTCGCTTACACTTCATAAGAATATCAACCTGCTCACCTGTCACTATTGCGGATATACTTATCCTGTGCCAGTGGAGTGCCCCAACTGTGGAAGTACAGAACTCATGGGGCGAGGTCTGGGTACCGAGCGCATCGAAGACCAACTGACGGATATCTTTCCCGAGGCTCGTATCGCCCGTATGGATTTGGACACCACCCGTACCCGCAATGCTTACGAGCGGCTGATAGATGATTTCTCGTCGGGTAAGACCAATCTGCTCATTGGCACCCAGATGATCTCCAAGGGACTGGATTTCGACAAGGTGAGTGTGGTGGGCATACTGAATGCCGATTCCATGCTCAATTATCCCGACTTCCGAGCCTACGAGCATGCCTTTATGATGATGGCTCAGGTGAGCGGGAGGGCCGGGAGAAAGGGCAAGCGAGGCAAGGTGATATTGCAGACCAAGTCGCCCACGTTGCCTGTCATCTCGCAGGTGGTTCATAACGATTATACAGGCTTCTACCAAGACTTGTTGGAGGAACGAAGGGCTTTCCATTATCCTCCTTTCTACCATCTTGTCTATGTCTTCCTGAAGCATAAGCACGAGCAGGTATGCCATCAGGCGAGTATGGAGTTGGGACAGACATTGCGCTCCTGGTTTGGCGACAGGGTCCTTGGGCCCGACAAGCCAGCGGTGGCAAAGGTGAAGACCATGAACATCCGTAAGATTGTTATCAAACTCGAGAATGGTATCAATCAGGCAAAGGTGAGAGAATATCTGAGATATGCCCAGGAGCAAATGTCGAAGGACCCTCGCTATGGCGCATTGCAGATTTACTATGATGTCGACCCCATGTAGACTGATATGATGGCAATGATCTTGTCTTTGTATAGAGCCAATGAACATAAAAATAAAAAAGGCTATCCCTTTCAAAAGATTGGGATAGCCTTTTGCGATAGTATGTAGTTATGTTTTTGGAAAGTTGCTCTTAGAAGTTGATGTCGAGACCAACTGCGAAGACGTTGTTGTTACGGGTATAGTCAGAAGAGTAGTTCCTGCTTATGTCTGCTGTGAGCTGTACCGTTTCGGTAGTCTTCTTGTGCTGATAGAAGGTGTGGAAGTAAGCCACGTTCAGATCCATCTTCTTGTTGATGTGATAAACACCACCGATGGCAACAGAGTTGGAACTTACAACGAATGACTTGTCATCCATATATTCGTCAGACAAACCATAGTTGGTGTTCTGCCAACCTGTACTCAGAGTGATCTTCTTGTTGACGTCTACCTCTACACCGGCATTATACTCCAGAGTACCACGCTTCAACTCCTTGTTGCGGTTGTTGTAAGATGTGGCATTCTTGTCGTCGAACCAGTGGAAACCTGCGTTTACTCTTACTGCATCTACAGGGCTGTAGCCTACTCCCAAAGCCAAGTAAGCAGGAATGTCGCCAGCAATCTTCTTGCCGTCCTCATATTCACCGATGGCCTTGTCTATCTTTGAGTCAAACTGAGTTTTCAATGCGACCATGGCTCCTTGAATTTTTGGGTTGCTCAGAATAGCGTTTGCAGCAGCCTCTGGCACACCATTAGCGATGTAGGCATTGCGCAGATTGTCGGGCAGGTTGCCGATACTTGGTATCTGATTTACCGACTTGTTCTTCAGACGTATACGGGTCTTGAACTCATACTTGGCAGATAAGTTCCAACGGCCGGTCTTGTAATCTACGCCGATGATAGGAGTGAAGCCTACGCCACTCTGGTCGCAGCTCAACTCGATATTGGCAGAACTTTCCTTAGCAGGGTTGAGTACCTTATAAAGAGGCATTTGTCCTACCTGAATGTTCTCTACATAACCATAGTAATTGGTCAGGGCATAAACACCACGAACACCCAAGAAGGCACTGAAGTTGTCGCTGAACTTGTAAGCAGCACCTGCAGAGAGACCGTAGTAATACTGGCGTCCGTGCATATAGCTGTTGTAGCTGTACTTACCTTCAGTTCCGAAGCACTGGTTGCTTGAGAATATGGCTGGTACACCATAAGCACCTGCCACCTGGTCGACAGCACCTGCCAACTGGCAAGCTGCAATGGCAGTCTCGGCTACAATCTTCTCGAATGATCCCAGTCCGTCGTCGAAGGTACACTTACCGCCACCGCCAGTGAGGGCGAAGCTGGCCTGGAAAGACCATTTGCCCTTGTTGTAGGCATACTGGAAAGAAGGGATAACAGGAGCAAAAGCCGTACCCTTAAAATCGCGAGGAGTGATGGGATTGTTTACATTGTTGGTAAACAAAGCATAGTCATTGTTGATAGTACGTGTCTGGAAAGCCAACTGCCAGTTGATGGCGAGATGGTGACCTTCACTCATGAATACAACTCCGGCCGGATTGTAATAAACTCCGTCAATACCGATTGAAGCCTCACGGCTCATCATTCTGTCGAATGCTACGTGCTGGTTTGTGTTTGTGAGCAAACCACCTGCCAATGTAGGTGTTGCACAGGCCATCGCAATGGCAACACAAACTAATTTTAGTTTCTTCATTTTAATAATTTTAAATAAAAACGTCCGCAAAGGTAAGAAGAATGTTCTATTTGGATACAGAAAGGTGCACTTATTTAAAACATATTAACAGAAAAAGAAGGGTTTGTTGCACAGATTTTAAAATATGTGCAGAGTTTTACTTCTGTTCGGGATAAGAAATAGGGGGACAAAAGTTGGTAATATTATCCAACTTTTGCAAGTAACAACTCAGCACCCCTATAGCCATGTGTTTTTACTTTAATAGCATACTAATTGTTTCCTGTTTATTATGAATTTGTTCTTAAACAACTATAAAAAGTCCGTTCAAAGCCTTTGAACGCACATTCAGAGCCTTTGAACGGACATTCAAAGCCTTTGAACGAACATTGCAAAGCACGGAACAGAACTTTATTTGCGGTTCACAGATTTTAGTTGTGTGGTTTAACGATTTTTGTTGACCCCTATAAGTGTTATTGATAATATGATTTGACTCAGTTATTACTAATTTATAATTCACGTTGACTTACTTTAATAATAATGCTTCCCTTTCTGTATAAATGCTTGCTTTCTCTCCTTATAATAACTCCGATTTTAGTGATCCAAGGTATAAACGCGGAGCCGCTTACGCGACGGAACTGTGAGGAAGGTTGTTGTGAAGTAAAAAATCTTAATTGATAAATCGATATGAAAAGAGTGAGGGTGCGTCAGCAGTCAATGACGCACCCTCGTTTCTTTTATGCAAAAATATTACTTGTTCAGGTGTGGATAGGAAATCCTGGTGTGGTAGATGGATTTCAGTCGTTCGATGAGTACAGACTTGGCCAAGGCTATGTCGCGGAAGGTGATTGGGCACTCCCTGAAGAAACCGTCTGCTACCTGATTGTCTATCAACTTGTTGGTGAGCGTGCTGATACTTTCCTCTGTATATTCATTGAGTGAGCGAGAGGCTGCCTCCACGGTGTCTGCCATCATCAGGATGGCCTGCTCGCGGGTGAAGGGGTTAGGACCAGGATACTGGAACATCTCCTTGTCCACCTGCTCGTCGGGGTGCTCGTTACAATAATTAATATAGAAATACTTGGTGATTCCTGTGCCGTGGTGGGTAGAGATGAAGTCCTTGATGATGCCTGGCAGATTGAATTTCTCGGCAAGCTTCAGTCCTTCCGTAACGTGGCTGATGTCATGATAGAGCGCACCGGTACGTACCAGCAGACTGTTGGCATGAATACGGTTGGCAATTTCGGCAGCCAGGTTTCCCACGGTGATGGAATGCTGGAAGGTGCCAGGAGCTATCTCGCTCAGGTTTCGGAGCAGTCCCTTGTTGGTGTTGGAAAGCTCGAAGAGTGTCACGTTGGAGATGAATCCAAACATCTTCTCGATGAGGTACATCATCGGGTAGGAGAGCAGCAGGAAGATGCCGTTGATGATAAAATAGGTGTACATGCTCGGGTCGATGTTGAACACCTGGTTGTCCTGCATGAGCTGAAGTGCTAAGTAGACGATGCAACTCGATATGGTGACGAGTATGGCTGTGATGAATATCTGCGACCGCTTGGACAGTTCGCGGAGCGAGTAGATGGCCACCAGTCCCGATGCTAACTGCACGATGATGAACTCGTACTGATACTTTACAGCTGCGGCACAGATAAGAATCATCGTGACATGGGTGATGAATGCCGTTCGGGAATCCATAAACACCCTGACGAAGATAGCAGCCATGGCAAAGGGGATGATATAGACCGAGAAGAAGTTGTGCTTCATCATCATCGACACGAGGATAGGGAAGAGGGTGATCATCGTGTAGAGCATGGTGATGCTTCGTGGCTTCTCGAAGTAGTCTTTGCGGAAGAGCGTGAGGTAGGAGGTGAACATCATGACGAGTATCAGCACGAAGAGAATCTGGCCGATGAAGGTGGTCATGATTTCGTCTTGAGTGGAGCTTCTGCGCTTCATCTCCTTATCGAAAGAGTTGAGCACACGGCAAGTGTAATCGTTGACGATTTCTCCACGGTCGATGATTTTCTGTCCGCTCATCACCATGCCACTTGCCAAAGGAATGCTGCTCAGCAGATCGTTTTTCTCGGCATCGCTCTTCTCTTTATCG
>OGHM01000908.1_pt1 | contig 13276 bp, 14 predicted proteins | sample 1571531 | NCBI WGS metagenome assembly OGHM01 (sample SAMEA2582031, study PRJEB24529) | metagenome | biome: Human gut stool | place: China | collected 2011 | reverse complement strand
CACATGGAACACGGTCAGCTATCCGTTGGCGCGGCAGCTCCGGGTGCAGACGCTGGGGGACAGCACCGAGACCGCGCTGGACTTCCGCATGGCGGCGCTGCCGGCCAGCGCTCCGGTGGAAAAAAGCTGGTTTGCACAGGTCAGTTTTGTGGGCGACAGCCTGACGCAGGGCTTGCAGATCTACGATACCGGTCTGCCCGGGGCGCAGTTCTGCGCTTATAAGGGGGTAGGCCCCAACGCCTTTGTCAACGGTACCAGCTGCAAGCGGGCAGACGGCGTGACGGAGATCCCGCTGGACGCTTTGACCGCGCAGCAGCCCGAGGCCGTCTATGTACTGCTGGGCAGCAACGTGCTGGGGAGGGACACTGATTACACCAGTTTTCTGACCTACTACCGCCTGATGCTGGATATGATCAGTCAGGCACTGCCGGATGCAAAGATCTATGTGCAGTCTATCACGCCGGTACGGCCGGAGGTGAGCGCACAGGCAAACCACGCAGGGCTGAACCGCGACCGCCTGTGCCACATTAACAACGAACTTGCCGCCATTGCACTGGAAAAAGATTGCTACTTCCTCAACCTTTGGGAGGTGCTGGCAGACGAAAATGGTGACCTGATCGAAAGCTATGCCCAGCCGGACGGCTACCATCTGCTGCCCGCCGGGTACGACGCATGGGTGGATTATCTCTGCACCCACACCTGATAGCGATAGAAAGGCCCTCTCAGCGCCGCTGAGAGGGCCTTTTGCTGTCTCAATATCAGAACGCGATGCCGGCGTTGTCGTACAGCCAGCGGAGTGCGAACCAGCCAAAAGCTGCAGAACCCTCGTAGAGGATGCTGTCGTCGAACCGCACCTTGGGGTGGTGCTGGCCGTAGCAGCAGCCCTGCTCCGGGCCGCCTGCGGCGATGAACATGCTCACAGTAGGCACTTCATGGCTCACAAAGGCGAAATCCTCGCTGCCGCCGCCGGGCTTGCCGCCGGTGAGCGGGGTCATATCCATCGCTTCCTTGCCCAGCAGTTCGGTCATATAGGTCAGGGCGTTGCCCGCCAGCGGGGTGTCTACCACCATGCAGGGACAGTAATCGCTGAACTCCACTTCAGCGGTGCAGCGGTAGGCGGTGGCCACGCCCTGTGCAATCTCGGTCATGCGCTGGTGGATGAGGGCACTGACCTTCTGCTCCGGGTCTACGGTGCGGATGGTGCCCCACATATCGGCAGTATCCGGGATGACGTTGGAAGCCTTGCCTGCCTCGAACCGGCCGGTGGTGAACACGCCAAAGCCTGCGGGGTCCAGTTCGCGGCTGTTGATCTCCTGCAGGGCAATGTGGATGTGCGCCGCTGCGGTGATGGGGTCGATGCAGGCGTTGGGCATGGAGCCGTGGCCGCCCTTGCCATGGACGGTGATGTGGTACTGCTCGCAGCTGGCCATCGTGATGCCGCCGCCCGGCACCAGCACCATGCCGGAGGGCAGAGGCATACCAGCCAACACATGGAACATGACCGCCGCATCCACCTTCGGGTCTTCCAGCAGGCCGTTGGCGATCATATCCGGGGAGCCCTGAAAGATCTCCTCCGCAGGCTGGAACTCCAGCTTGACGGTACCTTCCAGCTCCTCTTCGTGGGCTTTGAGCAGCTTGGCCGCACCCAGCATCATGGCCGTGTGCATGTCGTGGCCGCAGCCGTGCATCCGGCCGGGCACCTCAGAGGCGAAGTCCACGCCGGACTCCTCCTGAATGGGCAGAGCATCCATGTCGCCGCGCAGCAGAATGGTCTTGCCCGGCTTTTTGCCGCCCGCCAGCACAAGGATGCCCGCCTTGCCGCAGTCCTGCGGGGTGTAACCCATCTCGGTGAGTGCCTGCTTGACCAGCGCTCTGGTCTTGGGCAGGTCAAAGCCTACCTCCGGGTGCCGGTGCAGGGTGCGCCGCCAGTTTTGCAGCTGGGGTTCCAGCACGGCGGCTTCTGCCATCAATTCCTTCGGGTCCATCATTTCAAATCAGCTCCCTTTTTTATCTTGTGTGCACAGCCTGTTGAATGGAATTTTCCACAAAGCTGTTCAGGCTCATGTTGTGTGCCGCAGCAAAGATCACTGCCTGCTTGTGCAGCTCCGGCGAGATGCGGACATTGAAGCTGCCCTTATACGCCCGCTCCGGTTCCTTGTGGGTCTCTTCGCACAGAGTCAGGTAATCATCGACGGCATTGTGGAAATCGCAGACCAGCTCCGCCGCCGTGGTCCCCTCATAGGAGAGCAGCGCACGGATGCCCATAACTTTTCCGTAAAAGAGGCCGTCTTCTTCCGAGAATTCCACGCTTCCCACATAGCCTTTGTATTCCATCGTGTTATTCATAGAAGTCCCTCCTGTTCCAAAATCTGGATGAGCTGCTTCACCTGATATTCCAGCAGCTCTTTTCTGGGGTGGGGTCGGTGCATCATGATGGGCGGATGTTCCTCAGATACGAACATGATCCGGGACCCGCTGGTCCGGCCTTTGTTGGAGCGCTCATAGGCGAAATACCGCAGCAGGCTTTCCGCATCATCAAATGTGAATGTCTTCGGTTTCGATTTCAGGCGTTCGATCAGCCATGCTTCATTGCTCCCGCGCATCCGATCCGCTGTGTAGGGTGCTGTGCCTTTCTGCCATCTTCCCAGAGAAGGGAACACGGTGCTTTCCAGTTCCTCGTCTGAAAGCGGGGGATTGCAGCGGCTTTCGTTTTCCTCATGGACTGCCGCCCGGATTGCCGCATCCGACAGTCCCTTTGATTGCAGACTGCCCACCAGCTTTATCATTTCCGTGGTGCGCTGTCCCTCGCCAACGCTTTCCGGCATCGAATACGGGCCGCTGTAACTTCCCTGTGCCGCCGGGGATGCAGTTTCCTTGGCAGGATCGAGAAACGCCAGAACCGCGCTATTTGCGGGGGCTATGGGGGTATTCCATGGTGCTTTCAACCATTGGTATTGCAAGCCATCCATCATGTTGGGCGGCCCTCCCACAAAGCCGTTTTCACAGCGGATATCCACGCCGGGATGCAGCCCGGTTTTGTTCCGGTAGAGGCTATCTACCCAGAAATAATAGTGAATGCCGCCGTGGGCCGTCTGCGCGGTAGCGGTTTCCGGGAATGCACCATGGATCATCTGCCAGCTGGCGATAGTGGCCGTGCCGTCTGCCGCATTACTCCCGTGCGGCTTGTCACCGTCAATCACCAACAGATACCGTTCACCATATCTGCCCGTAACAACGCCGATATTTGCCAGCGGCTGCACGTCCCAGACTGCTGCAACAGTGCCCAGATCACTGGTTGCTTTATCGGGCCAGCCTTTCCAGAGAGGGATTTTTCCGTTCAGGGGGTGTACCCTCAGCCCCATTTGGGCGTATGCACTCGCCCATTGCTTCATGCCATTCTCCATTGTTCCCCCTTACTGCGTGGACAGCCCATCAAAATAGGCATCCAGCTTGGTGGCGTTGAAGAACACGCTGCGCCCATATCGCACCACCGCCTGTGCATCTTCTGCCGCCCTTACAAGCGAATTGCGGCACATCGAATATCGCTGGCAAGCCTGTTCCGTTTTCAGCAACTTCACGCCTACTTCCGTCCGTTCTCTGGCTCTCATTCTTCTGCACCGTCCTTTCCCGCTGCGCTGCTATCCTCCAAAATGCCCAGCTTCTTTTTGGTTTGAGGGATGTTCACATAGTACCGATTCCCGGAATAGTATCCGGGCAGATCATCATCTTTCAGCATTCGCCGTAAAGCAAACGCCGAAACGCCTAGTTCGTTCGCTGCTTGGCGTACCGTCATAAAGTTCACTGTACTGCTCCTTTTCTGAAATTTTAGCAAACAAAAAGAGCGCCCCTAAAGCATCCGCATACCATTGGCATGGGAATGTTTTAGTGACGCTCATCTTATTACCCTTTCGGCATTTTTAAGCTAATGGAACCGCCGCAGTGTTAGAGCACTCAGTCACAGACGCTATTCTGTTTTGTGTTCGCATTATAGCGCATATCGTGCCGCAAGTCAAGGTAAACTTTTGTATCGTTCACAAATAGGCGTTTCCCGCATAATAGAAAAGGACTGCCGGGCAGAGGTTTGAAACTCTGTCAGACAGTCCTTTTTAGTTCAAATGATATAAACTTGATATAAATTCAAGCTATTACACGGCCAAGCGTCACAAATACGAACGCTATACCGCACAAAATCAATGTTTTAGTTAGATTCAGGGCGCATCGTGGGGATACTTTCCGGAACCGGCTTACAATGCTTCGTGATGCTTCACAATCGCGTTTTTACTTGCATTCCCGGTATTCATAATCCTTCGTGATTCGCCGTCATTCTCGTAGTTTTGCTGTCAATTTGCTGTCCTTGGAAGAATTTTGCTGTCAGACAAAACGCTCAGTAAGAGCCCCTCTTTATTATCAAAAAATGTCCAGTGTAGCAGCCAAACGCTCAAATGATTCCTGTTTTTTCTCCTCGGTCGCCTCGGCATAAATGTCCATCGTGGTCTGAATGTCTTTATGCCCCATGACCGATTGGATGACCTTCAGGTTGGTCTCTTTTTCGCAAAGCCTTGTGCAGAACGTGTGCCGCAGATGATGTGCCGAAAAGTCCGGCAGCAGAACCGCTTCGCGATGCTGCTTCTTTGCTTCTACTTCCTCGCCTGCGTTGTAGTCTGCAATGATGCGCTTGATAGCGCGGTTCACAGACTGCGGATTCGGAACATTACCAAAGCGGTTGCAGAAGATGAAGCCCGACATACCATCAATCTCCACATCGTTCCAGCCGGATTCTTTTTGTTCTTCATGCAGCATTTCAAAGGCATCCTTTACGGTATCAAACATAGGGATCGTCCGGACGCCTGCTTCCGTTTTAGGCTTTGAGATGTGCAGAACCGAATTGCGGCTTTCGCCCACCGGGTAATAGACCAGACTGTGATTGATGCTGATAGTACGCCGCTCATAGTCCAGATCATCCCAGCGCAAGCCCAACACTTCACCAATGCGGCAGCCTGTTCCCAGCAGCACCGTAAACAGCGGCCACCAGTGGCAGTAGACCGGATGATTGGCGATATGCTCCATGAACGCCCGCTGCTGCGGAATCGTCAGGGCATGACGCACACCAGTGGTCTGCTCGGAACTTTTCTTGATTTCTGCCATCACACCATCTGTGGGATTCTTGCGGACGATCTCATCCCGAACCGCCAGCTGAAAGGTGGGATGCAACAGCGTATGAACGCTTTCGAGCGTGTTCGTCTGCAAGCCCTGCTTATCCAACAGGTAATTGTAGAACTGCAGCACATCCGAATACCGAATCTCCGCAATTTTCTTCTTGCCGAAGGTATCACGGATAAAGCGGTCATACATATAAAGATAGTTGCTCCGGGTGGTCTGGCGTAGATTCGTTTTCAGGCTCATATAACGGTCAAACACAAAGTTTACCGTTGCTTTGCCTGCAACGTAAATATCCAGACCGTCCATCTGGTCTTTAGTTAGCTGCGCTTCCTTCTCCCGAAGGGTCACAAGATCATTTGCGTAGATGTATTTGCGCCGTCCCAGCGGGTCCGTGTAAGAATACGCATACCGCTTATCGGAGCTGCGCTGCATCTCGCCTTTTCGCAGGGTACGCCCCCGCAGGTCTTTTCGTGTCGTTGCCATATCAATTCTCCTTCCCGAAAGAAGAAGGGCTTGATACTATTTAAGGTCAGACAAAACTTTGTCCAGCCCCTGCAAGACAACTTCTGTTACAGTCAGTTGATGTTGTTCGGCATAATTGCAGATACGCTCATACAGGGCATCCTCCACCCGAATGCTCAAGGTTTTCTTTTTTGCATTTTCGGATTTTGGTCGTCCCATCTTTGCCATAGCTGCTCTCATGCCTCCACAGCACCAGTATACTTTCCGTGTGACAGGAAGTCAAGCTGCAAAAAGCCCTTCTTGAAAATTTTTACGAAAAATCGAAAGTTCACACTCTGCTCATTGACATTTCGTCCTTGATTTGCTATTATAATGGTAACAACTCCCCCAGGCCTCTGCGCATAGCGTATGCACACTTGGGGGCGTTTTGCTTATAAAGGAGATTTTTCATGGCAGACAAGGACTTCAAAACGATAGATGAACAAATCGAGATTCTTCGTTCTCGCGGCCTTACCATCGAAGATGAGGCCGAAGCAAAGGATTTTCTGCTGCGGAACAATTATTACCGTGTCAGCGGCTATTCTCTGACGCTCCGCAAGAACGATGTTTTTGCGAAGTCTGCCACGTTCCAAAATATCGAGGACATTTACAATTTCGACCACGAGTTCCGTCATATCATCCTGCACCACATCGAAACCATTGAGGTGCAGATGAAGTCCATCTATGCCTATGAATTTACAAAGGTATATGGGCCGCTGGGCTATCTGGATACCGCAAATTTCTCCAATCAGGCAAAACATGAAGAAATCATCGACAAAGCCAACCAGCAGAAGCGTCAGCGACTGGCCCACGAAGCCTACTTAAAGCACTTCATCAACGATCTGCACCAAGAGATTCCTCTCTGGGCATACGTTGATTTGCTGACGATCTCCGATATCTCTTTCCTGTATTCCATTTCCGAACGTCCGCTCAAAGAAACAATTGCCCATCGGTTCGGGCTTACTATGAATCGCGGCCCAGAAATTCTGGGGCAGTATATGCACAGCATGACGATCATCCGCAATCTTTGCGCACACGGGAGCCGCATTTACAATCGTCTCTTTGAGCAAAAGCCTTCCCTCAACAAAAAAGAACAGGCGTTGCTGATCCGCCGGGAAGATGGCACAATGGATAATTCCCATTTCTTTGGGTTCTTCCTCATCATGAGAAGGCTTCTGCCTGCTGAGAACTTTGCAGAGATGAAGGAAGCCGTCATTGCTTTGACGGAAAAATATCCGTTTGTGCGAATGGATTATTACGGCTTCCGGGATGACTGGAAAGAAACGCTCTGATTTTGCATAGAATAAAGGTGACTTCTCCCACGAGCTGCTATGCAGCGCAACACTGTGGGCGGTCTGGGGCCGGGGGATTTTCCTCCGGCCTATTTTTATGCAATGCGAAAGGATTCCAGATACCGCTCGAAAATCTCGCAGTTGACCAACGCCACCTTGTCGATTTTATAAACGGCCTTGGCTTCCTTCGCCAACTCTTGAAATTTTGTCAGACCAAGGCTGTATTTTTCAGCTCCTTCCTGATAGCGGACAAACTTTTTCGCGTTCATTTTTGTTCTTTCAACGTCCTTTCGGGCGTAACCCATAAGCAAAACCTCCATGTTTTATTTTTGATGTAAATTCAAAATCGCCTGCTCACTCTGCTCATCCTGCACCTTTTGCACACTGTGAGCAGGCTGAGCAGGGCTTTTTCAAGTTGATTCTTATTTTTTAATCCCACGGACTGGGAACATCAACGGGTAAAAACAGGTCAACGTCTACATTGTGAAAGCCCCGATTTGTGCCAATGCACTTATCATCATAGACAATGCCCAGACTTTTCTGATTATCTTTTAGATGGTGGATAAAGGTTGATGCTGCCAGCGGCTTTTCCAGATTGTCCAGACACCAGCGTTCATAGACTTTATAGAAATCCGTGGATTTGCACTTGGCCCCCTGCCGAATTTCAAAATAGCCCTCGGATTTGAGAAAGCCCAGGATATTGTTGCCCTGCTCCATCGCTTCTTTCAGATTCGCGGCGGTGCGTTCGCTGATGGTAAATTGGTAATTGTTTTGAATCAGCCGATGCAGCCCCTCCAATGCCCAAAGCAGGATACCCTCTTTTTCACCTCGCATCTTGTCAATGAGGAAAGGATCATCCACCCGGCCAACGGGCTTTTCCTTAGTGGTGAGCAACAGCTGGCGGCGATAGAAACCGTTGGACTTGTCATAGAGTGCGTGTAAGCTGCCATTCCCGAAGCAGGCAAACCGAACATACAGCGTACCCTGCACACTCTGCTGGCCCTTGCGCTCAATGTCGATTTTATCTTCCAGTGTAACAAGGGTCTTGATGTTGTTGGTCTGCGGCAGGGCCTCGGTTTTCATATCGTCATCTACCAGAAGAAGCTTATACTCCAAGTCTGCACGGGCAAAACGATTGGTTTCCACTTTTTGCAGACTGCCTGTGTACATACTGCTGCCGAACAATTCTCGCAGGATCAGCCCGATTCTGGATTTTCCCTCACCGCCCTTGCCGACCATCAGCAGCATTTTCTGCGCTTTGGTAACAGGCAGCAGGCAATAGCCAATGTATTCTTGTAGGGCCGGAATATCTTCTTCGTATAGCAGTTCGTTCAAGAATTGCAGCCAGCGTGTCGGTGCTGGTGCTTCTGGCACATAGGAGATGGGCAGTCGGTTCATGCAGTATTCTTTTTCAGGGGTAAAGTGACCGTCCACAAAGTATGTGCCGTTTCGGACATGGATGCGGTCTGTCTGAATCTCCGGTGGTTCGGATGCACAGGCCAACTTGATGGCCTGCATGATATGTTCAATACGTCGTGCTACGCTGGTGGTAGCGTAATAGCGGACTTGCTCATAGATTTCCTTTTTCAATGGGGCTTCATCCTCGATCATGCCATCCACCGTAAATAGCCTGCCTTGAAAGCAGCGCATGGGGTGCAGGCTCAAAAAGTAATCTGCGAACAATGGTTCAATGATTTTCCCGTTGTCACCCACCCAGTTTCGGGCGGGTGCACTATGCTGCATCTTCGGTTTCCTTGCATCGTTCGATTGCTTTTCCAAGGGCGGTCACTTCCTTTCCGTTCAATAGTTGTTGCTTTTCATTTGGACTTTCCTGCAAAAGAATATCCAGCAGATATTGCACACGGTCTGCATAGTGCAGACTTGCTACAAAACAAGGATGCAGGGATGCTTCTGGATTTTTGGGTGCATAGGCCATGCGCCAATTTGCTAGCAGAGAACGATAGCTGCACAAGATTTTGTAAAGTTGTTCTTTCGGGCTTAGTGGCTTTTCCACGGGTTTGCAGAGGAATCGTGGAGAATTTCCTGTTGCAGAAAGCCCAAAATCTGTAGCCAGCTTTTCAGCCGCCTGCCGCAAAGAAAGTTGAAACAGTTTTGCGGTGAGGTCGATCACATCACCATCCGCTCCACAGCCAAAACAGTGAAACCGAAAATCCACTTTCATGCTGGGATTGCGGTCTGCATGGAATGGACAGCAAATCATGCTGCTGCGGTTTGGACGAAAACCATAGGCTTCTGCGGCTTGTCGGGCGGTAATATTCAGCTTTACGATTTCAAATAAATTGTTGTTCTTGAAAGTTGGCCTCCTTTACAGTTCCATGCCATGACTGCGCTTCTTTGGTTTGGTGCATGTCTGCTCACGCTGATTGATTTCTTTCTGCCGCCGATGCAGCTTTTGTAGAACAGACGGACGAGTATTTTCTTTGATTTGCTCGATGGCAGGCTTTTTGATTTCCGGTTTTATAAGGGCAGCTGTCAATCTTGCGGTAAGCCTGCTTACCGCTGCAACAATATTTTTTCGCAGCGTTGTGATTTGATATGTGGTGTAGTCCAATGTTTCCTTGCTTGCCGTTCGCCCCGGCTCTTTCAGCCAGTCCAAATATATATCGACCTGTTCTGTGCTTGCTTTCAAAGCATCGTTCACAGCGTTTTCTGAAACAACAGCCACAGCTTTGTCGTAGGCAACCGCAGAAATCTCATCCAACAAGTTCTCGGTATCTTCAATCTTCTGAGAAAGTTCACTTAACTGTTTTTCCTGCTTTTGAATTTTTTTATCGTTGCTCAGAAGTGTTAGGGACTGATAGGTTGTACGGCGAACCTGCTGATGATGTGCTTTCTCATTCTCTTGTTTCAAATTTTCAAGCTGAGCGGTCTGTTCCTGTACGGCTTTTTCCTGTTGAGCAAGTTGTTCTTTTTGCTTTGCCATGATATAGTCCCGCTTTTCCAGATAAGCCCGTCCGCCGTATTCTGGCACTTCGTCCAGTTCCAGACCATGGCGTTTGGCAATCTCAAACAGCATCGTGCGGCAGGCTGCATCAAATGTGATCTTACGATTGTTGTAGCGACCAAGGGGTTTGTCTGGTTTTGGCAGTTCAAAACCCAGTGCTTCCAATGCCTTTTCCTGCTGCGGAGCAATCTCGCCATACTTGTTTTCACAGTCAAACACATGGCGTTCGTGGATGTGCGGAGTCCCCTCATCCAGATGCAAAGCCCAATCCAAAATGTGAACGTGTTTGCCGAAACGCTCATGGAACTCGTCCATAAATTCTGTGGCGATTTGAAAAAGTTCTTTGGGCGAAGCGTGGCTCTCCAGCGTTCCAAGCTGATAAATGCTTTCTTCGGGGCAGGTTTTCTTGCTGGTAAGCAAATCTTCTGTGGAGCGGTTTCGCTCGGTGTGCCGGATTTTGGCGTTGCGCTCATTCTGTCTTTCGGTGAAGTTGGTGTAATGGAGTTTGTAGTAGAGCTTTTCGACTTCTTCAAAAGTGTCGGCCAGACTTTCCTCACTCTTGGGCTGCAGAGCAGAGCGGATGCCGTTATAACAATCCCAATAAATGTTTTGCTGGACACGTTCCGGGTCGATATGCTCGCTGTTGGCAATTTCAAAACTGCGGTCATTGTGCTTTGGGTTATAAGTGCCGTGCTTTCCGGCGCGGCCATTGTGTCGGGTCAGTTTCAGCGACCATCTCTCCTTTCTGGGGTCACACAGAGAGCGCCGTGCGCGGGGTAGGGGCAACGCGGTGCAGCGGAGCTGCAAATCTGCCGCCTGCTATGCGCCAGATAATACCCAGTAGGATATGACGCAGGGCATCACATCCACTGGGCAAGGCTGCCGCCCTTGACCCGCGCAAAGATCTGCGATCTCTGCACTCTTGCGCCGAACAACCTGACAGACAAGACTTGTGAAGTCCTCTCTGCCAGCTTGCCCGGTTCTTCTTCGGTGTCGGTCTGCCTGCAAGCGGTTCCTGCCCGATCTCCTCCGGTGTATGGCTTCTTCTTGGTGCGCTCATATCATGGCGGCACTTCTCCGAAAAAGCATAGTGGCTTGCAGCCGATCATGTTGTTGTCAAGGTACGATGTTGTCTTGTAAGAAGTTGTGGACTTTCCAAAATGCAAAGGGGTTCGTTTCTGAAAGTAGTCCCTACACCCTATACAAACTTAAAGGGGTATTTTTAAACCGTCTTTCCGAAGAGTTCAAAATTTTTTAACTTTTTCAAACGACTTCCTATACCTATAACATCCTAAAACGGGTGTTTGGCAACCTGATTTTCAAATTTTGTTTGGAAAACTTCTTACACTAATATGAATCTATAGGGCCGTTTTGGAATACCATTTTGAAAATTTCACAATTTAGAGCAAAAAGAAAAACGGCAAAGTTTGCAATGAAACTTTGCCGTTCTTGGACGAGATTGTAAGGTGGTTAGGTATGCAGTTTTGCACATTCAGATCTTTTCTACGGGGATAAATTGATTGTGGAGTGGTACAATGATTAGGCTCGTTATGAGTGTGCCAAACCGATGCAAACCTGTACACAGGCTATATGGAGTTTGAAATCCGTAAGGAATGATTTTCTTTTTGTCTGACTGCTCCGTACAGCGAGGAACACAGACAAAAACCTGCTGACTGCTTGTCAAAAGGAAACTCAAACAAATCAAAAAAGTGAACGCGCAAGGCCAAACGGCATCTACTAAAAACAATGGCTCGCTTATAATCCACAGCGAGCCATTGTTTTTCCATCCATCTTGTGGTACTCTATTACACAGATAAGCGTGTTTGGAAGGTACATAGATATGCCTGAAAGAAATATGGTAAATCTTACAATTACTATGACAAGAGAAGAAAGCAAGGCTCTAAAGCAACTTGCGCTTGATAAAGATATTACAGTTTCTGCGTTAATCCGTTTGTGGTTGCAGGAACAGCAGAAAGTCGAGGTGAAAGGATAATGGCTCGCAATAATGAGTTAGGTGCAGCAAAAACAGCTAAAAAAGATGAATTTTACACTCAACTTACTGATATAGAAAAAGAAATGCGATATTATCGTAAGCACTTCAAAGGAAAAACCGTCCTTTGCAACTGCGATGACCCATTCGAAAGTAATTTTTTCAAATACTTTGTATTGAATTTCAATCGGCTTGAACTAAAAAAGCTGATTGCCACGTGTTATGCGACTTCCCCAATTATGGGAAGTCAGCTAAAATACTGTATGGACGCCAGTGGACAGATGTATATATCATTTGATAGTGAACTCACTGCGGACAACAATACTAAACGTCCTTACAAAGCAGTAGTTTCTGTAGTTTATGATAAAACCGGCGACGGCGGTGTGGATATGTTCGATGTAGCAGAATTATTCCGGTCTGGAGAAAATCAGCTTACGGAACTTTCCGGCGATGGAGATTATCGTTCCGATGAGTGTTTAGAACTGTTACAAGAGGCCGATATTGTTGTAACAAATCCACCGTTTAGCAAGTTCAGGGAATATGTTTCAACATTGATAAAATATGACAAAAAGTTTATTATCATTGGTAATATAAATGCAGCGACATACAAGGAAACATTCCCCTTGATTCAGCATAACAAAATGTGGCTCGGTGCAAGTATCCATTCTGGAGACCGTGCGTTTTATGTTCCCGATGATTATCCACTCGACGCAGCTGGTTGCGGCATCGATGAAAGCACTGGGAGAAAGTTTATTAGAGTTAAGGGCGTTCGCTGGTACACAAATTTGGATCATAAGCAAAGACATGAGGAACTAATACTTGTCAAGCGATATTCTCCTGAATTGTACCCTCGTTTTGATAATTATGATGCAATAAACGTTAACATCACAGCAGATATTCCTTGTGACTACGCAGGAATGATGGGCGTTCCAATTACTTTTTTAGATAAATACTGTCCGGAACAATTTGAAATTATTGGACCGGAAAGTGCCCCTAGTAATCCTGAGACACTGAATTTGGGAAAAGATTATAGCGAATATATTGGTTACTCGCAGGATCGCGTTCCTAATAGACGTACCGGGTCAACATTTGGAAAATGTCCTGTTATAGAAATGGACGACAAGAAACACCCCTATTATGAAAAAGATGGACGTAGGGTGCAAACAACCTACCACCGAATATTCGTTCGGAACAAACATCCCGAAACGCCGAAGGAAGTGCAAGTGTAATGGAAATTCAAGAATTAAAGGTCACTATTGGGCAAGTTTATGAGGGCTACTTCAACGATGCTGAAGAAGGCGTTGTTGGTTACAATGAACGTCTTGATATTCGCCCAAAGTATCAGCGAGAGTTCGTTTATAAAGACAA
>OGHM01000893.1_pt1 | contig 13433 bp, 9 predicted proteins | sample 1571531 | NCBI WGS metagenome assembly OGHM01 (sample SAMEA2582031, study PRJEB24529) | metagenome | biome: Human gut stool | place: China | collected 2011 | reverse complement strand
AAATAACTCTTTCCTATAATACATCCCTCAATGCTAAGCACAACTGCCGTAATCCCCATGATAAGCAGCATAACAAAAATTGACCAAAACATTTTTTGCATAAATGTTCCTTTTAAATTTATTAAGGAATATATGTATATGATAAGTATTGATATGATAATTCCTATTCCTTCAAATGGCACTATAAAATTTACAAATGATAATTCCAAAAATAATACTGCTACAAATAATATATATGCTAGATTTGCTTTCTTTCCGGTTGTCTTGTCCTTTAAAATTGCTCTTATCGTCTGTAAAACAATTGCTGATTGAAATAAATTTACCACAAATTCAAATATCATCCAAAATAAATCCATCATCGTCTTATCCTCATGTATTCGTGGAATTTTTCTCTAACTTCATTTTTTCTTCCCCTGCTCAAAGAAAAATTCTGTCCATCTTTCAGTTCGACCTCCGTTTGATAAATATGTTTTATCCATGACATATTTACTAAACATCCGCTATTAATTTTAACAAAACTATAATCTCTAAAACTTTCTTCTATTGTAGATAAATTTTCCCTGAAATCTATTTCTCTGCCATCTTTAAAATGAATGTGTACCCTATGTTTTAAGACATCAATATACAATATCTGTTCAATATCTAAGCTATAAATCTTTCCATTAATATTTAACTCATAATTTGCATTTCTTAATGCTATTTTTTTTCGCGCAGCTGTCAAAACTTCATCTAAATGTTTATCATAATTTTCTTTGCATAAAAACCAGAAAGGCTGATATGAGAACGAATTATATACAAGTTCATTATGACTTGTACAAAATACTAAAAGACTATCTTTTTCAGGTATATCTCTTGCAACTGAAAATCCATCTTTTTCAGGCATGTCAATATCCAGAAAAATTATGTCAAACTTATTTTTTTCATTACTTCTTACTAATTTTCTGCCATCTGTAAATTTTACGATTATGCACTCCCAATGATGTTTTTTAATCGTCTGCTCTATATTCTTTTCTATGTCATCGACAAATGTCGGATCATCATCGCATATTCCTATTTTTAACATTAAACCACCTATATTTCTAAAAAAAATCCGCTACACTAAATATATAGTATAGCGGATTGATTTATAAAAGACAATTTTATTCTATTATCCTTATAGGACTCCTTTTTACAACCCCTTATGCAACACTTTCTTCTCAAGCTTATCCCCATCTAGGGTATACTCAACAGCATTATACTCACCGTCTCTGTATGCAAACGTCTCATTGTCATCCTGATAATGCACGAAGCTGCCCTTGCCCGGATATGTCAGTATACTGATCTTATCCTCTGTAATGTCCTCTGTGGAGCGGATTTCTCCGTCTGCAACAGGGATAATGGCTCCTGCTTTTATGAAGACAGGTACTTTATCAAGTGGTGCATCTGCTAAAATATATCTGCCGCCACTGTATTTTTCGCCTGTGTAGTAATCATACCAGTCGCCGTCAGGCAGATAAACCTCCCTTGCCTCCTTGCCCGGTGCGATCACAGGTGCAACCAGTACAAAGCTTCCGAGCATATATTCATCGGAAATATTTCTCACATGCTTATCTGCAGGATACTCGTATACAAGCGGGCGCACGATAGGTGCTCCTGTCTTTTCACACTCATGTGCCAGATCATAGATATATGGGATAAATCTGTATCTGAGCTTTACTGTCTTTCTGACTGCATCTATCGTAGTCTCGTCAAACTGCCAAGGCTCCTGCCTGCGTGTTCCCATCGCTGAATGATTTCTGAAAAACGGTACAAATACTGCCGCCTCATAAAATCTGACAAGAAGCTCCGGTGTAGTATCACTTCCGAAACCTCCTATATCGCTGCCGCACATGGCAAGTCCGCTGACTGACAGATTGCACACCTGCTCGAGCGAAAGTGCTATATGCGCCCAGATGCTATGATTGTCTCCGGTCCAGCCACCGCAGTATTTCTGGCTTCCGGCATATGCAGCCCTTGTAAGTACAAACGGACGTTTTCCACCATCATTTTTCGCAAGTCCCTCATATGTGGCTTTTGCCATAAAATGTCCGTAAATATTGTGAACCTTTTCATGTGCTCCATACTCAAACTGCACATCATCCGGCAGTGGTCCGTTGAAGCTTGCAGGCTCATTCATATCATTCCATATGCCACGGATACCATGCTCGAGAAGTATCTTTGTCTTGTCTCCCCACCAGCTTCTGACGCTTTGCTTTGTGAAGTCCGGAAATACCGATGTTCCCGGCCAGACAGCATTTTCATATACACTGCCATCTGTATCATGTGCAAATGCATCCATCTCCATACCCTCTTTGTACATGAAATAGTCCTCATCCTTTTTCACACCCGGGTCAATGATGGATATGAGCTTTACACCCCTGTCAGCAAGCTTCTCTGAAAGGCCCTTTACATCCGGGAATTTCTTGTCATCAAATGTGAATACCCTGTAGCCGTTCATGTAATCGATATCCATATGTATCACATCGCATGGGATATCAAGCTCGCGGAATTTGTCAGCTATATCAAGCACCTCATCCTGTGTGTAATAGCCCCAACGGCTCTGATGGCTGCCGTATATCCATCTCTGATAAAGCGGTGTGGTGCCTGTCAGTGATGTATAAAGTCCTACCACCTCTGCCATATCATTTCCCGGCATAAAATAGTAGTCCAGCTCGCCCTTCTCATGCTCGACGAAATAGTAATCTGTGTTTTCATAACCGAAATCAAAGGTTGTCTTGTAGGTATTATCCGCAAAAATTCCATAGCAATATTCATCGCCCAACACGATAAAAAACGGTATGGATTTGTACAGCGATTTGAAGCTGTCCACATGTGGCGCAGGATCATCTGTGTTCCAGTTTACATATGAATATCCACGCTTGTTGAGGCATCCCGGCTTATCTCCCAGACCATAAATGGCATCATCCTTTCCAAGCTTTTTGATGATGGTAACAGCGTCAGTTTTTTCTTCATCTTTTCCGACAGTATGTCCCTCAAGCTCTGCGATGGCAAGATCCTCGTACGGATTCTTCTCACTCTTTTTGCGTGCTTTTTCATAATCTGAAAGCACAAGCTTCCCTTTGTAATAAATATCAAGCTTCTCGTTATCCTTCACATTTACAGTAATATCCCTTGCACTTATGACTGCTTTAACTGCTGCATCGCTTACAGCGGCTTCTGCTGCGGTCCCCTTGGCATCAGACGTATCCTTGCTGGTCACGTTCGGTGTGGCAGCCTTCGGAATGAAGCCCTCCTCTATTGCAACACTTTCGATGCCGGGTTTTTGTGCAACATGCACTATGTTGTTTTCAAATATGGTAACAAACAGACTGCCGTTCTCGTAGATCAGCTCTGCTGTGTTGTCCTGTATTTTACAGTTCTTGTATGAATTTTCCATTGCATAATCCTCCCTTGAATTATATGATTAAAGGGTCAAAATACCTTTTTCCCCTTATATCATTATATATTTTCGAGTTGTTTTGTTGTTGTTACTATAGTACCATTCATTGGTATGGTGGTCAATAATTACCTCGCTCCTTCCCTCTGCGACAGTGGCACCTCATTTTTCATGTAAGTGTCCCACACATTCATGCGATCCTGCTCGTCAAGCTTGCGCAACACCCTTGCCGGCACACCTGCTGCGATACAGTTATCGGGTATATCGCGGTTTACGACTGCACCTGCTGCCACTATGCAGTTCTTTCCGATTGTGACACCGCCACAGATTGTAGCAGTCGAGCATATCCAGCTTCCGTCACCAATTCTTATAGGCTTTGCATATTCAAGGTCATGGAAGCCATCCGGATATTCCTGCGGCAGACGCTCCTCTGACAAAAACGGATGGCAAGGTGTCGCAATAGTGACATTTGCTCCAATCCAGACTCCGTCACCGAGCTCAATCGGTGCGCAGTCCAAAAACGTACATTTGTAGTTTACGAAGCAGCCCTTTCCAAAGTGGATATTCACACCATACTCACAGTAAAATGGCGCAAAAATGTATGCTCCACCGTCCTTTGCGGATGGTATCATTTTCTCCAAAATACGCTGCTTGCGCTTCTTCATCCAAATCGGTGTACGGTTGAATTTGTCACACAGTCCCATTCCTCTTTCATGGTAGCCTGCTATGTCTGCGCTGTCTGCATTGTAGAGTTTTCCCGCTCTCATTCTGTCCCAATCGTTCATATTGTTTCTCCATATGTTTCTTATAAAAATACTTTAGCTTACTCTAATAGTATCATCCATTTTTACTTTTTACAATAAAGAAAGTCACCGGTCACACAGTGTGTAGCCAGCAACTTTCTATAAATACCAATTTAAAAATCAATAGCCTCAGGCTGTAAGTATCTCTGTCAAAACACCATACAGCTCTGTATCAAGCTCCTTTGCCTTGAGCTCTGATAAAATCACTGTTGTCTTCTTGCCTGATGTAATAAGACCATAGATTTCATCCTTTAGCCTAAAGTCTATCTCTGCCTGATTAAGGAAATCAAAGCAGGTTTTTTCGACCTGATTATCAGTAACCACTGTGTCTTTCGATATTGCAACGCTAATTTCGCTTGCTATCGATGCATTTACAGTAACGATGAGCTTTCTGTTTTCTTTATCATATTTATTCTTTGCCCAGACCTCTTTACCGTCCACAGATACCTTTACCTTACCGGCTGCTGCTTCGGTTCTTCTCTCAAAGATAAGCTTATAGGTTCTGTTGTCAGGTATTAATGATGTATCTCCATCTGCCGGAGAAATGACAAACATATCTTTATCCGCAGAATATTTAATAGCTGTGGTCACACATCTGCCATCCTCATATCCGCAGGATTCATTGTCATCCTCGTATAGCTCAAACGCTCCATCAGCCTCCGGGAATACCCTGACACATAATACATCAGGATTTTTGATAACCGACCTTGCATCAAGCTCATTTTCATCTGCACACACAAGTATGCCTCCCGCCTTAGCAAACACCGGTATGCTGCTCAAATCCCTGTAAACCTCCAGCATTCTTCCACCATCATAGCGCATGCCTGTATAGATATCATACCAGATGCCCTCCGGGAACCATACTTTGGTTTTTGCCACATTAAGTCCCTTAATACGTGGAGTTGTAACAGGTGCTGCCATAAGCTGGCTGCCAAAGAAATACTGATTCTTTACCTCGTAAGCCTCTGCATTCTCCGGATACTCATAATACATAGGCTCAATCAGCGGCATATTCTCTGCATAGCTGCGATAGTTCATGGTATACAGATACGGAATCATGCAATGCCTCTGTCTGAGCGCTGCCTCCATCGCTTCCTCAGTCTCTTTTTTAAATCGCCATGGCTCCTTGCCGTTAAATTCGCTGCATGAACTGTGCAGACGCATTATCGGAGAGAATATACCGTATTGTGTCCATCTGGCTGTCAGCTCATCATCCTTGTAGCCAAGCATATGTCCGCCAATATCATGGCTCCACCATCCATATCCGATGTTTGTCGCTGTCGTTGTAAAATACGGCTGGAAATCAAGCGACTCCCATGTAATATGTGTATCTCCCGAAAATCCAATCGGATATCTATGGCTTCCCGGACCTGCATAGCGCGAGAATGTCATTGGACGCCTGCCGTCTCTTTTATTATCGAGATAATGAAAATGATTAAAAATCCATAGCGGATCCAATCCTTCAACCTTGCAGTTGCTGCCCTGCTGCCAGTCAATCCACCAGAAATCCACACCTTCAGCCTCTCTCGGATGGTGAAGATACTTAAAATATGCATCCATAAACTTTGGGCTTGCCGGATCGCATACAACCGGATCCTCCTTTTCATAGTCCACGCCCATTTCCTTCGCCATATCAACATACATTTCTTCACAGCCCTGCACACCATCCGCAGGGTGTACGTTTAAGGTAGTATGCATTCCTCTGTCATGGAGCTTTCCAAGAAAGCGCTTCGGATCCGGGAAAAGCTTTTTGTTCCAGGTATATCCTGTCCAGCCGCTTCCGTATTTAGGATCCACATCAACCTGATGCCAGTCCATATCTATTACTGCTACCGTGAATGGGATATTCTTTTCATCGAATTTGTCCATCAGCTCCATATAGCTTTCTTCTGAGTATTTATAATATCTGCTCCACCAGTTTCCCAGTGCATATCGCGGAAGCATCGGAGTCTTGCCGCAAAGCCTTTAAAAATCATTGAGCGCCTGTTTATAATCATGTCCATATCCAAAGAAATACAAATCAGACACACCTTTTTTTCTTGGCTCAATCCATCCATCGTCAAGTAAAATCTGTGATTTACTGTCATCAAGAATTGAATATCCAAAGCGTGAAACGACACCGTGTCCAAGCTCAACCTCTCCGTTTACGTCATCAAGTGTACGCGCTGTACCCTGCAAATCATGCACCTTCTCGCCATAATGCCAGATGCTGTGATACGCGCTCAGGTTTCCCTTAATCTGTATACTCAGTCCGTGTGATGAGAACTCCTTCTCATTATATATCAGGTGCAGCATTGATGTATGAACCTCAATTCCATCAGCGTTACGCACCACATGATAGCCGGTCTTTGGAAAATTCCTGAACAATACTGTCTGTGTTGCCCTATCCTCGAATACGCCATCTTCACTGTATTCCAGACGGACAAGCGCTTCTGTCAGAACTGTAATCCTGTATTTTTCACCTATTATCATATTGTCCGATAATGCCACCGGACTTGTCTTTACTCTGTATATTTCCTGCATGAAATACTCCCTCTCATATAAATTACGCTATCCCTTGACAGCCGATGCCGCAATTCCTGCAATAAACTGCTTCTGGAAGAACAGATATATCAGTAAAACAGGTATGATAGATATTGCCGTTGCCGCAAAAAGTGCGCCATAATCTGTTGAATACTGTCCATTAAACATCTTAAGACCAACTGCCAATAGCTGCTTTTCCTTGGTATTGATTACAAGATAAGGCCACAGATAGTCTTCCCATGTCCACAGGAACTGAAAAATAGCTATACTTGAAATTCCGTTTTTTGCCATCGGAAATATAATCCTGTGAAAGATATAAAACTCATTAGCGCCATCCATTCTGGCAGCTTCAATAATCTCATCAGGGATAGTCTCAATATGCTGCTTCATCATAAATATTCCAAATCCGCTGAACATAGCCGGAATAATAAGTGCCTTATAGCTATCCATCCATCCGAATTTCTGAATCATAGTGTATTTTGGAATAATTGTTACACACCATGGAATCATCATAGTAGCCAATACAAAGCCAAACAGGATATTTCTGCCCTTAAACTTATATTTGCTTAATACAAAACCACAGATTGTACTGGTGTATACCACAAGCAGGGTTACAACAATCGTGATAAACAAACTGTTTCCAAAAAACCTCATGAAATTGAAATGCGAATTCATGCTGATGTAATTGTCTATTGTAAACTCTTGTGGAAGCAGATGGTGCTGCAACGCCATTATTTCCTTATTCTGCTTAAATGATGAGCATAGCATCCATATAAACGGATAAACTGTAACAATACCCAATAATAGAAGGAATACATTTAAAACTATACTGCTTACTTTTTTTCTCATGATATTCTCCTCCTACTCTTCCTTGCCCGATACTTTGAAAGAAAGCACGGTAAGCACTGCGGTAATCACAAAAAGCACAAATGAAAGTGCTGATGCATATCCAAAGTTGTATTTGACAAAGGCCTCATCGTAAATAATGTAAGAAGCCAGATATGTTGATGTTCCCGGTCCACCCTCTGTCATGATGAGTATCTGAACATATGCCTGGATATACGAAATAATTGATGTAATGACTACAAAAAGTGTCATAGGCTTAAGCAATGGCAATGTAATGTATCTGAATTTCTGCCAGCCACTCGCTCCGTCAACCTGCGCTGCCTCCATGACATCTGCCGGAAGTGAGTACAGGCCTGCCATATACATGACAACCGCATATCCAAAATCCTTCCAGATGGTCATTATAATTACTGCAATCAGAGCAGTTTTGGGATTCATCAGCCAGTTGATATCGAGCCCGAATATTTTGTTGATGGTTCCAATCTGTGGATTGTACATGAACTTCCATACAAATGCCACTGCAACCATAGGCGTTACTACAGGCATATAGTAAACTGCCCTGAAAAAGCTCTTATGCTTTATAAGCGTTGAATAAATAGCATACGCGATTCCCAGTCCCAGACCGACTCTGAAAACAATTACAACTACCGAAAAAATTACGGTATTGAACATTGATTTGCCGAACAATTTGCTCGTGAACACCTGCTTATAATTTTCCAGACCCAAAAACTTGTATGTTCCGCTTAACGGATTCCACTCATGAAAGCTTCCTGCAAATGCTATACCAATCGGTATTATCAAAAATATTGTAAAGAAAGCTACCATAGCTACAACAACTATGTTTCTTAAAATTATTTCACTCTTACTTTGTAATGGATGTGATTTTTTAAACATTAATAATCCTCCGTAGTGAATCTTTACCTGTTATTTTGCAAACTCATATAGATTCTCGACTGATTGGAATGAACTGTTCTTCATATCCTTTATAATATCAGCCTGTGCCTTGTCTAAAGCTGTATCAATATCCACTCCATTGTAGAATATGTCCTCTCCGGCCTTTTTCATATCCTCCTCAACACATGAAGGCATCGGACCCGGCCAGATGTAGTGGTCAATGTGCTCTGAAAGTACCTTAAGCGATGGGTTTTTAAGTATTTCCTCATTGTCTGCAAGGGATTTCTTTGCAGGGAAGGTACTCATAGCAAGATTGAAATCTACCTGAGACTCATCATCGCAGAGGAAAAACTTTACAAAATCCTGTGCAACTGCCTGCTGATCCTTTGGTGCTTTTTTGTTTACACCGAATGTTGACTCACCGTTATATCTATTGTATGCATATGGATTTCCGTCAAATGTAGGAATTTCAAATACGCCAAAATCTATATCGCTCCATGTGGTCTTAAGTGTATTGTAATAATGTCCCCACTGAATAACCATTGCCGACTGTCCCTGTCCAAAGCTGTCTGCGCAGTTCTCGCCAAAATCCTTTGAACCAATCTGATCCTTGTCGTACATATCAACAAGCATCTGCATTACCTTCTTCATGGCATCTGAATTGACATTAGGTGTCTTTCCATCCTCCTGGAATAAGTTTTCACCAAGCTGATAATTAAGACCAAGCAGGTAATTCTGGTGGAAATCATTATTGAAATTGAGTCCGGCCTGGACTATTTTGTCTCCGTCCTTGATTGTGAGCTTCTTTGCTACCTCAATCATTTCATCCCAGGTCTTTGGAATATCATCATCTGTTAGTCCGGCTTCCTTCCACATCTCCTTGTTGTAATAAACAGAGCCTGTCATCATTCCGTAATCAATGTAATAAACCTTACCATCAATCTCATGGGCGCTTACTCCATTAAAGTCCTGCTCCAAATCCTCAACAGGAATATCAAGCGGAGCCATATAGTTGATAAGATTCTCATGATAGCTGTTATGTACATCGAAGAGTGCCGGTCCGTTCTCCCCATCGAGTGCAAGAGGAAGCTTTGTCCAGTAATCTTCCCATGGATTATCCACCAGGTTTATAGTTACATTAGGATGAATAGCTGTGTATCTGTCAATAACCTTCTGAAATAATTCATCGCTTCCCCACTCCCACATGTCAATTGAGATATCCTTTCCATCATTAATCTCAACCGAAGGGTCATACTTCACTGTATCGCCAAATGGCTCTGTTGGTACCTTTATGTCCTTTTTAGCTGATGAAGCCGATGAGCTGCCACAGCCTGTAAGCGCTGTCACTGTCATTGTAGCTGCCATAACTGTTGCAATAAGTTTCTTCTTCATAGAAATCCTCACTTTCTTAATTCAATATCCTCTTTTTCGTTCAAATTAGTTTAGCGCTAAATCTAACTATAATCTACCACCACCTTATACATTCGTCAATAGTTTTTTGCTTTTTCATTACTTTCCATATTATTTTCATATATTTTTTGTGCATTTTTAACAAATAAAACTGTCTTATATATAAATATTCTCAAAACTAATTGCTATTTTCTCAATAAAAATGTATACTTAATGCAATTTATAAACCTATATTTCAAATCATATTTGGTTTATATATAAACTCATCATTGTTTATGTATATACTTCTTACGGTTTTATGCATAAACTTTTATAGTAAAAATAGTAATTCTGAAATGGAGTTTTGTATGACACTTAAGGATATTGCCGAAATGGCAGGCGTGAGCACGATGACCGTCTCAAACGTAATCAACGGAAAGACAAGCCGTGTTTCACAGAAAACAAGGAATAAAATCAATTCAATTATAGAGGAATATAATTATGTTCCGAATATGAACGCAAGAAGTCTTTCAAACAATTCCTCACACATTATCGGAGTTGTTACATTTTTAGAGGAGAAAGAATATGCTTCAGGATACAATTATTTTGAGAACCCATATGTCAGTACAATGATTGGCACGATAGAGACAGAGCTTCACAAAAACGGATACTTTACCATGCTTCAATCAGTATCCAGAAGCTCCGACATATTATCTTTGGTTAAGAACTGGAATGTCGATGGAATGATTCTGGTTTTGCCCACCTCTGCCCAAAATCTTGAAAAGCTGATGGATGCAGCCAACTGCCCTATTGCTACCTTTGACAGCAATTACTCTCACCCTAATCTCATAAATGTAATATCTGATGACGAAAAGGGCTTATATTTGTCAACCAAATATATGATAAATCACGGTCACACCGAGATTGCATTTGTAGCTGATTATGAGGGAAATATCGTCCTCACCAAACGTTTTAACGGATACAAAAAAGCTTTGGAGGACAGTCATATTCCTTTCCGTCCTGAATATATTTTCAGCTATCCACCTTCATATGAGGGCGGTACCGAAGCCGGCCGTGCCATTGCAAGCAACAAGTCACCAATCACAGCAGTGGTAACAACTGCCGATATATGTGCTATCGGCATCATGGAGGGTGCACGTCTCGGCGGTTACCGTGTCCCGATTGATTTATCTGTCATAGGCTATGATAATTTGAATCTATGCCAGTACACCGTACCGAAGCTTACGTCAGTATCACAAAATGTGCAAAAAAAAGCCCGGCTTGCAACCGAGCTTCTCCTAAAGAAAATACATGACAATGCGGCAGACTGTAATTTCGGTGAGATTATGGATGTTGAGATTGTTGACAGACAATCAGTTATCTCGCTTTACTAATCCCTGCGCACACGCTTGTTTTCATACATTTTCTCATCAGCCTCACAGATAATCTTATTGATGTCGGCGTATCTGCCGCAGGCATAGCCTACTGATGCGGAAATCGGAATTTTGCTGTCCTTTTGGATTGGTTCCATAATCTTATTCCATCTTTCAATAAAGCTAAGTGCATCATCCTCAGTCCCATCCGGTATGATCATGATAAACTCATCGCCTCCATAGCGGTATACTCTTACATTATCATTATCATTTGCTGCAGCCAGTCTGATGGTTCCTGCTATTCTTGCTATAAGACGGTCTCCCTTCCCATGTCCGTATGTATCGTTCACAAACTTAAGCTGATTTACATCCCAATATATGACAGCTACCTTTCGATCAGGCTCCTTTGGCTTTTCAAGGTCATCAAGGAGCTTATTTTTATTGTAAAGGCCGGTCATGTCATCCATTGCAGCCTCCTTCTTGATACGGTGCGCTTTTTCCATTGTTCTTCGAAGCATTTTATTAACACCATTGCTGACACTGTAAAATCCGACTGCTATAAGCGAACGCGGAAAAACATAATACATAAAAAGAGTAAACCCGGGATTTTTATTCACCTCATTCAGCAAAAATACTCCATCCTTTTGAAGATGCTCAAGTGATGTCGCAGTAAGCAATACCATATTTGCATCGCACACTCCAAAATAATAGCCCACATATGTACTAAGCGCTATATTAAAAATCGAAAAAGCTAATGCAAATCTCGACAGGTGCTTTGATGAATATACACCTGCAATTACAATCGGTAACATCACAGCTATTATCATATGATATGTAAGCGACGAGCACGTTATCATCACTAGAAAACCTGCCTCTGAAATGCACAGATACTTTGCACAGGCTTGCTCCAGTCCAACTATCATCAGCAGCACAATAAACACCAGCAGAAGAATACAGGATAATATATATCCTTTAACAAAAATATTATTATCAACAATAAATATATTAAGGCAGTTAAGTATGAATACAAATGTATATAGCAAATGCCATATCAAAAGAATACGAAACACAAATATATTTTCAACAACATCCTTCTTCTCATATATAGGATTATCATCTGTAATTTTTGAAAACAACAGCTTTAACGTCTGCATTATAATTCCCCTTTTCCTTTTCTCTTTCCCTTATCTGGTCAAATCCTTTACCCACTTGTATTTCTTAAAATGTATGAGTGTCCATGGTATCTTTCCAATCTCATCCACGCAGGTGCACGCATACACCACAACCACCGGCCAGTTCAGGAAATATGTACCTGCAACCGCAAGCGGTATCGCTATGCCCCACATCGTAACAGCAAGAGAATACATATCAAACATCGTATCTCCTCCCGAACCAAAGACACCGTTTATGATGATTTCATTTACCGAGCGTCCGATCATGTAGAGGGCAAGTACACCAAACAGCTGCTTCAGATACGCTGCTGCCTGCGGTGTGAGCTTTACAAAATGTAAAATCACCGGTGCTGAAACCGCCATAAGCACTGTCATAACAGCGCCACACAAAAACGACAGTTTTGCCATTCTGATGCCATATATTTTTCCACGCTTTAAATTTCCTGCGCCCAGCTCATTTCCTATCATGATGCCGGCAGCGCTTGATATACCTGCACTGAGACAGCAAATGATATCACGCACAACCGCCGCGACTGAGTTGGCTGCTGCCGCGTCTGTTCCCATGTGTCCCATAAATGTAGAGTACGATGTAAAGCCTATGCCCCATACAAGGCTTGCTCCAAGAATCGGCCCGGAGCACTTCATAAAATCTGCTGACAGCTCTCTGTTCCTTGCAAAAAGCTCTCTAATTTTAAGCCTGATGTAACCCGGTCTGTACGAAAAAGTGATTGAAAGCATGAGCTCCACTACTCTTGATATAAGCGTTGCGAGTGCCGCTCCCCTCACATTCATGCTCTCGATGCCAAATGCCCCATAGATAAATACCGCATTCAGCACGATATTTATAAGTACTGTAATAGAGCTGACCGCAGCCGCAGTACCCGCGTGCTCTGAAATCTTCATCATGACTATATAACATTGTGAAAAACCTGTCAATAAATATGAAAAAGAAGCTATTTTCAGATAGCTTACACCATAATCTATAAGCCCCGGCTCGTTTGTGAAAATAAGCATCAGA
>OGHM01000890.1_pt1 | contig 13467 bp, 5 predicted proteins | sample 1571531 | NCBI WGS metagenome assembly OGHM01 (sample SAMEA2582031, study PRJEB24529) | metagenome | biome: Human gut stool | place: China | collected 2011 | reverse complement strand
TAAGAGGATAAATCGTGCGTTTTGCCATCCGGCGCACGATTATTCAGCGTGTCATCCAGCTTTTTGGTATCCAATTCTTTCACCCATTTAGCCACAACGACAGTTGCAACACCGTTACCAATCAGGTTGGTCAGCGCACGGGCTTCGGACATAAAGCGGTCGATACCGAGGATCAGCGCCAGACCCGCTACCGGCAAATGGCCCACCGCAGAGAGCGTCGCCGCCAGCACGATAAAGCCACTACCCGTTACCCCTGCCGCCCCTTTAGAAGAAAGCAGCAACACGATTAACAGCGTGATTTGGTGGACGATATCCATCTGACTGTTAGTGGCCTGGGCGATAAACACCGCCGCCATTGTCAGGTATATCGATGTGCCATCAAGGTTAAACGAGTAGCCTGTCGGGATGACCAGCCCCACCACCGATTTACGGCAGCCGAGTTTCTCCATCTTGTCGAGCATACGCGGCAGCGCCGACTCGGAAGATGAAGTCCCCAGTACAATCAGCAGTTCTTCACGGATGTAGCGGATAAATTTGAAGATACTGAAACCAGTCGCTTTAGCGATTGAACCCAATACCAGCACCACAAACAGGATACAGGTAATGTAGAAACAGATAATCAGCTGCCCCAGTTGCACCAGTGTGCCGACGCCGTATTTACCGATGGTAAACGCCATTGCCCCGAACGCACCAATAGGTGCCAGACGCATGATCATATTGATGATGCCGAAGATGACCTGCGAGAAACTTTCGATCACGTTAAAAATCAGTTGGCCTTTGCTGCCCAGACGGTGGAGCGCAAAACCAAACAGTACGGCAAACAGCAGCACCTGCAGAATGTTACCGCTGGCAAATGCGCCAATGACGCTCGCCGGGATGACATCCATAATGAAGGCGACAATGCCCTGGTCTTTCGCCTGATCGGCGTAAACCGCTACCGCTTTCGCATCAAGCGTTGCCGGATCGACGTTCATTCCGGCACCAGGCTGCACGACGTTAACGATGATAAGACCAATAATCAGCGCGATGGTACTGACAATTTCAAAGTAAAGCAGTGCGACTGCGCCGGTACGACCGACCGCCTTCATGCTTTCCATGCCCGCAATGCCCGTTACGACGGTACAAAAGATGACAGGAGCGATGATCATCTTAATGAGCTTAACGAAGCCGTCGCCAAGCGGTTTCATTTGCTCGCCTATTTCAGGATAGAAATGGCCAAGGAGAATACCAATGGCTATCGCTGTCAGGACCTGAAAGTAAAGGCTTTTAAACAGAGAGGTTTTCATAGGGTGTCCTTTAGTAAAACCACAGGTCTTGTAAGGTTATGGGGTACCTGCGGCCTTAAAATAACACCCAGACAACATCACAGAAATGTACCTGGATCATAATTGAAACAAAAAGGTTAAAAAGTTTGAGCTGGCTCGCACAAACCAGCACTTTTTAAAGTTTTGTAATCAGTTTGGGGTAGCTACTTTTCTTCCAGGTAACTCTCTTCGAAGATTTCAATAGGGAGTGGGCGAGCAAAAAGGAAGCCCTGGGCAATACCAACGCCCGCTTTTGCCAGCCAGTCGCGTTGTGCTTCAGTCTCCACGCCTTCGGCAATCATTTGTAAGTTCAGGCTCTGCGCCAGCATGATAATTGCAGCAATCATGCTGCTATCTCCCGGCAAGCCTTCAACAAACATTTTGTCGATTTTCAGTACGTCGATTGGCAACGATTTCATATGCTGCAGCTGACGCAGCCCTGCGTAGCCCATGCCGAAATCATCCAGCGCCACCCGAACTCCGGCATTGCGCAGCGGACGGAGGATTGCCACCGCAGCATGAGGGTCGTCAATACGTCGGCTTTCTGTCACTTCCAGAATCAGTGTTCCCGGCTGAATGCGATAGCGGGTTAACAGTTCCAGCATATCCGCCACCATATTCGGGTGCATCAGTTGCAGCGCAGAGAGGTTTACCGACAAGGGCAGCATAATGCCGCGCTCTTGCCAGGCTGCAAGCAATCGACAGGACTCTTCCAGCACCCAGTGACCGACGGTAACCATCAGCCCACAGCACTCAATGCGATCGATTAAGCCATCCGGCAGGTCCCAACTGCCATCCGGTTGCTGGATACGCAGTAACACTTCCGCACTGACCAGTTTACCGCTGGTCATCTCGACCTGTGGCTGTAACCAAATAGCAAACTGATGATTTTCCAGTGCATTAAGGATATCGCTCTCTTCCGTCAACCGCTTCTGGGCGGCTTCCATCTGCTGCGGATCAAAGAACTGAATCTGATTCTTGCCTTTATGGCGAGCGGTAAATGCCGCAGAAATAGCGCGACTGTAAAGCTGTTCGGCGGTGAGATCGCCGTAGAACATCGCCACGCCAATGCTACAGTGCGGACGGAGTTGAATACGTTCAATCGGCAGGCGCTCGCTCATGATAGTGAGCACTTGCTGACCTAAGGTGATTGCGTGCCACGGTTCCTGTACACCGTTGGCAATGACAGCAAAGTCATAACCGCTAATCTGCGCGAGGATCATACGTGGCGACAGTACCGATTTGAGTTTTTCCACCAGCGTCAGCAGCAGAATTTCTCGTTGCGCCTCTTTCAGCACGCCCGCAGTATCACGCAGGGTTTCACAGGTGATGATCATCAGCGCGGTGGTTTGTTTACGCGCGACAACCTGCTCCAGCATCTCCATCAGCAAGGCTTTGTTCGGCAAATCCGACACCGGGAAGCGCATCGCATTTTCGTTCTGTTCTTCATAATGGCGCTGCAGCAATTGCTGGTTGAGGTTGTAACTGCGCACCAACATACCGATTTCATCGTCCTGATGCAGACGCGGTAATGCCAGTTGGTGACCAACAAGCTCCTGGGCTGGGATGGCGTTAAGTTCGCGAGCAATATTGCGTAACGGATGCAAAATCAGGCGGTTAATGCACCAGCTGATGGCGACGGTCAGGATAAGCGACAAAAGTAAGTAAATGGTCACTAACGTTGAGAGGGTGCTCATCACGAACTTATACATACGGAAGGAATCCGCCTGTAGTACCAGATAGGCAATTGGCTGCGGGTTTGCCGGACGTTCCAGCGAGTAAACGCCCAGCGAGATTTGAACCGGTAGCTCAAACAGGCGCGTAACCATCATCGGGACGGGGCGTTCCGGGATAAAGCTCATCCGCAGCGCCTGGAACTGGTTGGGCAGCACTACATCGGCACGGCTGACCACGCCTGCCGGTTTAATGCTGGCAAGAATAGCTTCCGCTTCGGGAATATCGCCTTTCAAAATAGCTGAAGATAAGGGTTCGCGGACAGAGCGAGCAATGCTTTCCAGTTGCGTAGCCGTGTTATAGCGATTCTGCTGGACCAGATGGAACAGCAAAACGGTGCAAAAAATAAAAACGAACACCAGGACAACGGCTGCCACCATTGCCATCTGCTTGATTGTTAACGAGCGACTTACGCGCAAATTGTCTCCCCCCGGAAATCCCAGATTGCCGCCCGAGTATACCCGATCGCAGCGGCATTAAGAGAGGCGCTATCTGAAAACTTACCAGTCGGCGTAAGGTATCAGCGGCTGCGGCGGTAAATCCATGTCACCCTGCCATCCGGCGGCGGAATAACGTACGTAGAGCAGGAAATGGCTGGGTGCGTAATCTTTCGCCTGCTGGATATCAATTGCCGTGCCAACAAACCAGTTGGAAGTAACACGTCGTTCAAGTAATGCCCGCGCCGTGTAGCCGAAGCCCTGACTGCTGCCGCCATCGTTGGATTGCCGCGCAGCTTCTTCCTGCCAGTCGGTCGGGATCAGATTCATCAGCGGATAACGCGGCATGGTTTTGGTGCGTGAATGCGACCACGAGCCAGACGCACCCAGCTCCCACGACCAGTTTTCCGTGCGCTCCCGCCACATCACCGGTATGGCAAACGACAGGTATTCCTGCGGACTGTAGTAACCGCCCTGACCGAGTGAGTAGCCACTCAGATCTTTGTCGTAATGCCAGATCATGTTGTTCAGGCCGATTGTGACGCGGCGATTGTTCTGGTTAATGACCTTATAGTAATAGCCCGTCATCCAGCGCACGCGCCAGTTATCTTCGACATTTTTACCGGTTAACTGGTCGCCACTAAGCGATGCCCAGACGCCGTTTGCTTCACCTTTATCGTAGCTCAGACTTAGCCCCACACCGTCGGCACGTACGCCACCCCATTTTTTCCCGGTATTGCTCGGGGAGTCTTTTTGCCCACCAAAGGCCAGCAAAGAACTGGAGATGGGCCGACGGTGGGCGTTAACGGTGTAACCCAGCGGCCCGATATCATCGCTGTAACTGATGCCGCCGACCACATCCACCACGTTGAAGCCCATCGGCGTGGTACCGATATCCCAGCTCCAGACGTCATTTCGCCAGCCGACCGCCACGCTGGCACCGGAGTCCGACTGGCTGCGGTTGCCGCTACAGTCCTGTAATGTACAGGTGCCCCAGTTGTCATCCCATTTGCCATCGGCATTAGTGGAGAAACTGCCGACGTTCATATTGACGAAATCACTGCGAAAGAACATCCGCCCGTCAGAATACGGCGCATCCACCTGCAACATGGTAGTGTGCGCTTTCAGATCGGAGTAACCACCGGTGCCGCTCGATCCCCAATAATCGTGCTCAAGGGTGACGTTAAGATCCTGCTGGCGATAGAGGTCCGCCGCATCGCTGCGCACGCCACGTTTCAGCCAGTCATCTTTCTCGTCGTTACGGGTCAGTCGGGTAAAGGTGTCGTTATCCTGCGGACGCGTCGTAGTCACACCGGATGCGACCATGGCGTCTTTGTAGGTTTCCAGCGCCTGCGTTGGATCGCCCGCCTGCGCTTCAAACTTCGCACCATCACGCAGCACCATCGCGCTTTCCATCGACGGTGGCTGAGATTTTGCCTGCGGGATCAACTTATTAAACGTCCGCTGCGCTGCTGCGGTATCGCCAAGCTGCGCCTGTGCCAGCGCCACGCGCCGCTGTGTGTTCAGCGAGGCGTTATCGGTAGCGGGCAGTTTCGCCAGCTGGCTACGTGCCGCCGCTTTGTCACCGGCAGCAATATCCACTTCCGTCAGACCAAGAATGGCGTCGGCGTTAGCTGGCTCCCGCGTCAGGACATTCTGATATGCAGCGCGGGCGGCGGTGTAATCACGTCGTTGTTGCGCCCAGTCAGCCAGCGTGAGGTCAATACGCGTGGAAGGTGGTTGCTGGCGCAGCATCGCTTCCGCTTCTGCCTCTTTGCCGCTTTCTCGCAGGCGGTTAGCGGTTTCCAGCACCTGATCGCTTTGCAGTCGATTAACCAGCTCCTGAATATTGCTGTTCCACTGCGCACGCGGCAGGCTGTTGATATGCGCCAGCGCCGCTCTGTCCTGGTCATGACCAGAGAGATACAGCCCGTAAGCGTAAACCTGCTCCGGGTCATTCGGCTTCTGCTGCGCCAGATTGCGCATTAACGTATCGGCCTGGCTGCGTTGTCCGGCCTGCCAGAGATCCTGCGAAAGTCGGTAAGTAATCCATACGCTGCCGGGGTCCAGCGCCAGTCGTTGCCGCTGAAGTGCTGCCGCCTGCGCCCATTTGCCCTGGTTTTCCAGTGCCTCTGCCTGCTGTGCCAGACGGTCGTTTTGCAGGCTGCGTTCGATATCATCAATGCTACGCCGCTGACTGGCAGAGAGCGAGGCGATAAACGCTTCAGCTTTTTCTGGCGATTGCTGGCGGTAAATATTTGCCAGCCCGCGCACGGCGTTAGTGTTGCCGCTGTCCATACGCAAGGTCTGCTGATAATAACGTTCGGCGGCGGGATAATCTTTTCGCGCCATCGCCACATCGCCCAGCCCCAGCACTGCATAACTGTCGGTGTTATCGACATTACGCGCCTGCTGGAACAGGCGTTCTGCCCGGTCAGGATTATTGGCTTTCAGCGCAGCATCGCCCTGCTGGATCGCCAGCCAGTAGCGGTTCACTTTCAGCAGACTATTCCATTTGTCGTTGTTGCTGCTGTGCGGGTCCAGTGCGAGGGCTTTTTCCAGATTCGCCACTGCATTGGCGCGATCGCCTTTCTGTGAATATGCCTGGCCCAGCGCCCCCAGAGCCTCACTGTCTTTCGGGTTCGCCCGCACTGCCTGTTGTAGTTCGGGAATGGCTTTACCCGCCATACCAGAGTCCACCGCCGCTAAACCTTGCGCACGAGCGCGGAAAGCAGGATCGGCCAGCTGTTTTTGCTGTTCTGCCAGTTGCGATTGCGCAGCCGCCACGCTATCGCCATCACTAAAGATCGAGAGATATTTTTTCAGCGCCGACACACTGGCATCACTGACGGGCATGTCTTTAATCTGCCCGTACCAGATTTTAGAGGCCCCTTCGCGCCCGGCGTTCGATTTCGCCATCTGTTCCAGGACGGCAAAACCTTCGTCACGGCGATCGCTACTAAACAGCAATAGCGCCAGATTGTTTTGCAGGCCCGTATTGCCCGGCGTATCCGCATTAATGCGTTTTAGCTGATTAATCGCTTCGCCACGGCGAGCCGGAATTTTCGCCACCGTACTCCAGTACTCGACAGCAATGTCACCTTCCGGCGGCGCACCGTTGAACAGTTTGTTGTAACTCGCCACAGCTTCTTCCGCATGACCGGTAGTCGCCTGCAATCTTGCCTGTTGCAGTGCCTGACGACCATCCGGCGTGGAAAGTAGCATCGTAGTCCGCGACGATTTATACGCATTTGAACTCGGCGCTAACTGCGACAGCCGATCAAGCTGTTTTTGCGCACCATCAATATCGCCCTGACGTAACAAAGAACGGAAACGGGCGGCAACGACGTCCGGATTATTCGGATCAATAAGTTCCAGCCGATATAACGACTGTTGCACCAGATCTTCACGATGGGTCGCTTCGCCTAACCGAACTTGCTCCAGCAACTGTTGCTGAGCGGTTGGTGCTGCCTCGACCATCGGCATGACGGTCAGACCGAGGGAAAGCGTGAATATGTTTAGTGTGAATTTGCGCATTCCTGGCCCCAGTCAGGTAATAACTCACCTTTTGTCGAGAAGCGGAAACGGTGTTGATCCCAGCCTTGTCCAAACAGGGTCAGCACATAGTTGTAATAGGCATCGCTGCCGGGAAAGTTATCGGCCACGCGCTGGCGCTGAACGGCCTGCGCATCGCGGTTTTGTAGAAAGGGCAGCATGGCGGCAGAAAAACCGACCGGTCCTTTACCCTGCGCTTTCCCCGTAGCCACATCCACTTTTTCCGGCGGATAACCGTTTTTCTCAGTGAATGTCGCCATCGGTTTAAACCGGTTGAGCATCCGCGCTTTCTGCGGATCGCTGTCAGGCATCATGCCTACCCACATGTAAACGCGGATAGCGTCGTAGCTGCTGATCAATGTTTTTTCGGCTTTTAGCTGCCAGCCTTTGTCTTTCTCATAGCGCACCCAGTCTGGCGAAAAGCCTTTCGGGGCGGTTTCCAGCAATAAACGTTGATTGGTTTCGCGCAGCGTAGTCCACGGCGCGCCAAAGCGGGTGAAATACTGCGCCAGCGTCGGCGGCAGGTAGCTGGGGTTAAAACGCCAGCTGTTATCCTCAGCAAAACCCACTTTGCCCGGTAACAACATGGAACCCAGCCCAGGCACCGTCACCACTTCCTCCCGCGCGATACGTTTTAGCAACGCGCTGCCGATGTCGGTATAACGCTGCTCTTTCCACAAACGCCCCGCCTCCAGCAACGACCAGGCCATCCAGACATCACCATCGGAGGCCGAATTGCTGTCCAGCACTTCCCACTTACTGTTCTCTTTCTTGCCCCACAGCCAGGCGGGCAAACGTTCTTTTAAAGAACCCTGAGCGAGATTGTTCTGCGTCCAGTCGAGAATATTATCGAAAGCTGCACGGTCGTTAGCCGCCAGGGCAAAGAACATACCGTAACTTTGCCCTTCGGAGGTGGTGATTTTGCGCGCGTCGCTGGGGTCGATGACGCGCCCTTCCTGACTGATGTAATCCTTTTTAAACTGCTCCCAGGCAGGCCAGGTACAGGCGGCCTGAACACTAAAGGCAGCCAACAACAGCATCGTCACGATTCCACTACGCAACACATTCATCTTCAATTACTCGTTATCCGGGTTAAGACGACGACGACTAATAATTCGCAGCAGACGCCACAGTACCCATGCCAGCAATATCACACTGATTGCCGCCAGCACCGCCAGCAGAATCGGATGGTTTGCCAGCGCATACCACAAGCGCTCGAACCACGGCAGATGACCTACGTAATAAACGTCGCCAACACGTAGGCTGTTGATACCGGACTCGCGGATCACCGCGACCGAACCGAACATGGTGGCGCGTTTGCCGCTATCGTTCACCGCATCGTTAAGCATTTCATAACCGCGTGGGCTATCTGCCAGCAGCGCAATCACGCTGCGCTGGTCGTTATACGGCGACTGGAAGCCAATCACCGCCGCCATCGCACCGGAAGAGGTCAGCGTTGACCGGGTTTCTGCCGCGCGATCGCTCTCGTCCGGTACAATGCCGGGGAACGGGGTCTGGCGCATCGGTGTTTTCACCCAGCTTTCGGTCGCCTGCACCAATAGGTCGATCTGCTTATCGTCTTTCAGTTTGTCCGGGATACCACCGATGATCATGATGTCGGCATCTTTGCCCTGAATGGTGCTGCCATCATCGGTCACCGTCAGATTAATCGCCGGGAAGCCCGTCTGTGCGCCGATAAAACCAACAGTATTCAGCAACGTTTCCATCTGTGCTTCGTTAGGCGCTTTCGGCATCACGGTGATGGTTTGCGACAGATCCGCCATCCGGCTGAATGGGAAGCCCGCGTTAGCAAAGGCGCGTAGATCCGGCATCGGGATGAAGTGGTAATACTTCGAGAAGTCGATGGTGGAATCGTCACCAATCACCACATGATTCTGCACCGGCTGGAAGGTAATACAGTTATCTACCGAACCGCCTGGCATCGGGTTCATATACTCAAAGTCGAAGCGCAGCTGGTTGGTGAGCGGCATTAATTTCAGCCCAACTTCATTACCCATCACGCGCGCCACCTGGGTCGGGAAGACGTATTCCTGCTGACCGCGTTTAAGCAACAGATTCACTTTCTGCCCTTCCAGAATCTGCGCCTGACCGTTGATCTTGATCCCCAAACCACCGTCGGAGAAATCCTGAACGGTACACGAGAAGAGGTGACCATCTTCGCGGGCAATTGCCGCGGGCATCGTCATCTCCACGCGGTGCGATCGGCGTACCTGTTTGCTTTCTACCGATACCGCAACTGCGCCGCCAAGAACAATCAGGTTGTAGAATACCCACACCATACTGACGACCACGGTGAGCATCTCGGTTGGCGGGCCATAGAAGTAGCGCCAGATGCCTACCGCAACGCCCACCAGGTTGAGCAGGACAAGGAAGATGTAGGGCCGCGAGATCACCCAGTCGACGTACTCTTCTTCCACCAGTCCACCTTTGGCGGTGACGTTAAATTTGCCTTTGTGCGGGTTAATCAGCGCCACCAGCGTCGGTGGTGCGATATACCACGCCAGCACCGTTTCGTAGATTTCACTCCAGAAAGAGTGGCGATATTTGCCCTGGATCTTGGAGTTGGTCAGGCTGGCATGGATCATATGCGGCAGCACGAATAGGGCGATCATCAACGCTGGCGCATAGATGATGTAGGCATGAAGCAGCAGGAACGCCAGCGGCGCAGTCAGGAAGATCAGCCGTGGAATGCCCGACAAGAAGTGGAACATGGCGTTGACGTAACATAGCCGCTGAGCAAACTTCAGCCCTTTACCGGTGAGCGGGTTATCGAGACGGAAGATTTGTACCATCCCGCGCGCCCAGCGAATACGCTGACCGATATGCGCCGACAGACTTTCGGTCGCCAGCCCCGCCGCCTGCGGAATACGCATATACGCGGAGGTATAGCCACGACGGTGCAACCGCAGAGAAGTATGCGCATCTTCAGTCACGGTTTCGACAGCAATGCCGCCAATTTCATCCAGCGGCTTACGACGAATCACCGCACAGGAACCGCAGAAGAAAGTGGCGTCCCACATATCGTTGCCATCCTGCACCAGACCATAGAACAGCGTGCCTTCGTTCGGTGTTTTACGAAAACGCCCCAGGTTGCGTTCAAACGGGTCCGGTGAGAAGAAGTGGTGCGGCGTCTGCATCATCGCCAGCTGTTTTTCTTTCAGGAACCAGCCCATGGTCATTTGCAAGAACGATCGCGTTGGTACGTGGTCGCAGTCGAAAATCGACACGAACTCGCCTTTGGCATATTTCAGCGCATTGTTGATGTTGCCTGCTTTCGCATGTTCATGAGTGGTGCGGGCGATATATTTCACCCCCACGTTTTGCGCAAACTGGCGAAACTCTTCCCTGCCGCCGTCATCAAGGATCCAGATATTCAGCTTATCTTTCGGCCAGTCGATACCCAGCGAGGCGTAAATGGTATTTTTCACCACGTTGAGATCTTCGTTGTAAGTCGGGACAAAGATATCCACCGACGGCCACGGCGACATATCTTTCGGCAATGGCACCGGCTGACGATTCAGCGGCCATACTACCTGGAAGTAGCCGAGCACCAGCACAATCCACGCGTACGTTTCAGCGAAGAGCAGAATAAGCCCGCACACCAGGCTGACCGGATCGTCCCAGTTCAGCGTAGAGGTGTAACGCCACCAGATATAACGGCAAGAAACGGTCAGCGACAGCACAATCAACATTAGCGCCGAGAAGCGCCCCGGCATCCGCCGTACGATCAGCGCTACCCCCCAAAGCAGCATCAGGAAGATAAACTGCGCCAGCGGGTTAAACGGCTGAGTAACGCAGATTAACGCCAGAATCAGCGAGAAGGTGACGATGATACCGAGGATCAACCGCCGCGCCCCGGCACTCAAATGACCGAGCTCTTTTTTCTCATCAAGATGCTGTGTTTTATGGCTAACGCGCTCAGGCAGCTCGTTCATCCATTGATGGTAACGTCCACGAATATTTTGCAGACCTGAAAATGCCCGCCTGCGCGGTTTCGGCGTTTCTTTGCGCGATGCACCGATCAATAACCAGCATGTTTGAATGAGATAACGGACCGGGTCCAGCGGACGCGGACGCGAGGCGTTGATATGCGGATACAGGTTTTTATGTTCTGCGCGAATACGCTGCCAGCGCGGGTGCTCCAGCGGAATAAAAATCCAGGCCAGGATCATCCAGAAACAGCCGAGCGTCGCGCTGAAAGCCGACGCACCGTGGCGACGATAATCGCGATAACGCCCGATCAGCCGCGCGTTGACCGGCGGGATTAGCAACCACCGGGTCAGGATACTCATGATTTACTCCCGACTGGCGTTTTCAGCCCGGAATAGTTCAACAGGCACCAGTTCGCCAGCGTCAGTATCTCTTCAGCCGCCAGCGCATCACTGCGATATTCACCTACTGGTTGCTTAGCCGCCAGGCATTCAGCCATCGCTTCATCACGATGAATGAGCATCGGCAGTAATCGGCGCTGGCTTTGCAACCAAAGCTGGTAAATATCGTCCTGAACCTGACTGCCAATACGGAAGTTATTAATCAAAATATGTGCGCCATCCGGCAGCGCTTGCTGATGCAGTCGGATATGGCAGTTGGCATCCACATTGACGATTGCCAGCGAGTGATCGCACAAACTCAGCAGCTGGTGGGTTATCTGCGAGGCATCACGCGGTAAGTCGATTAAAATCCACTGGTAACGCCCGCTGGCTTTTAGTTGCTGTAAGCCGGAGCAAATATCGCTCAGCCGGGTTTGCCAGTGCTGTGGATTTTCTTGTTCTTCAATGGATAACTGACCAAAAGGCAGCAAATCGAGCTGCGAGGTGTAGCGCAACCCGGCGTCACGCCAGTCCTGGCCATCCAGCATAGCTCTGGCCCAGCCCTGACGGTGGGTAAAATCAACGTTAAATGACAGGCGCAACAAGTTGTCCGGGCAGGCATCGACCACCAGGACATTTTCTCCCAACATTTGTAATGACCAGGCTAATGCGGCGGTGATGGTTGTTGTCCCCACGCCTCCCCGCACCCCCTGCAATCCCAGTACGGCCATTCACCAATCCCCTACTTTTGTTGCGCAAACTCTGCCAGCAACGGCCAGCGTTTTAATGCCGCGGCCAACTGTTCGCGTTGGGAAATATCGGCATAATCAATATCAGGCAGTGAAAATGCCTGCTTTAACGCCACAATATCATTCTGGAAGATATAGCCTATCGCGGGATCAGGCAGAGTATCTGGTTCATTGTTATTCATTTTGCTTGATCCCTATGAAATAACCGTACCGTTCATGAGACAATTCTAACCGTGAGCATTTCGCCGGTTTATTGTTTACGGCGAGACGGGAATTTGCTCACTTTTTGACTTTCCGTTACGCAACAGAAAAAGTTAAAAACGAAAAGACTAAAATCACACGTCTTGTGACCTTCTAAATTGATTCACATGCTAAATCTGATAAGTTTTAATTTCAATGGTAGGTTTATTTCTTAGCTTTCGCTAGTAAACTGATAATCAGACAAAATGGTGACATGAGGGACATTGTGGACCCTGTATTCTCTATCGGTATCTCATCATTATGGGATGAGCTGCGACATATGCCAGCAGGCGGCGTCTGGTGGTTTAACGTCGATCGCCATGAAGATGCTATCAGTCTGGCGAATCAAACAATTGCATCCCAGGCTGAAACCGCACACGTCGCGGTCATTAGCATGGACAGCGATCCGGCGAAAATCTTTCAATTAGATGATTCTCAAGGGCCGGAAAAAATAAAATTATTTTCAATGCTAAATCATGAAAAAGGTCTATACTATTTGACCCGTGATTTGCAGTGTTCTATTGATCCCCATAATTACCTTTTTATTCTTGTTTGCGCAAATAACGCATGGCAAAACATTCCTGCCGAGCGGCTTCGCTCATGGTTGGATAAAATGAATAAATGGAGCAGGTTAAACCATTGTTCGCTTTTGGTAATTAATCCCGGAAATAATAACGATAAACAATTTTCATTGTTGCTTGAGGAATACCGTTCACTTTTTGGTCTTGCCAGTTTGCGTTTTCAGGGTGACCAACATTTGCTGGATATTGCCTTCTGGTGCAACGAAAAAGGGGTCAGCGCCCGTCAGCAGCTTAGCGTTCAGCAACAAAATGGTATCTGGACATTAGTTCAAAGCGAAGAGGCGGAGATCCAACCACGCAGCGACGAAAAACGCATTCTGAGTAATGTTGCTGTACTGGAAGGTGCGCCGCCGCTATCGGAACACTGGCAACTGTTCAACAATAACGAAGTCCTGTTCAATGAAGCCCGTACCGCTCAGGCGGCGACGGTGGTCTTTTCTTTACAGCAAAATGCGCAAATTGAAGCGAAAGTAATTGAAGGCAAAGAAGCCGAAGGGGTGAAATTCCAAGATTATTTTGAGCATACAGAATTACTC
>OGHM01000877.1_pt1 | contig 13570 bp, 10 predicted proteins | sample 1571531 | NCBI WGS metagenome assembly OGHM01 (sample SAMEA2582031, study PRJEB24529) | metagenome | biome: Human gut stool | place: China | collected 2011 | reverse complement strand
TGTCCAGCTCGGTCTCTTTATACTCACCACGCTTGATAAATGCGTCCTTGTTCGTCTCTTCGATGGTTGCAACCATGTTGCCTTGCATCACGATAATCTTTGCGCTCATTTCTAGTTTCTTTTTAAATCCTTAATAACCTTGTTAAGCAACTCTAATCAAGTTGTAGTTCTTGAATTGTCTCCACTCGCCCTTGACTTCATCCCAATACTTTGTGCAGTCCTTGCAAGCGTAACCCTTGCCGTTTGGAGTGTAGTCAATATGACTCTCCATCAAAGTGCCGAAAGCCTGACGAATCTCACCATTCATTTTCTGAAAGTAGAACTCAACGACCTGCTTCTTCATGCGAGCCTTCAGTTTGATAACCTGCCAAGCTTGCTTCAAGCATTCTGCCCAACTCATATAAGCACCTTTAAGCTGAAAGGCTCTGTGTGCCATATTCATCACTTCTCTCATCATATTCTTAAATGTAGTAGCCATAATCTTTCAATTTTAAACGTTAAACTTAAATTACTTACTTTGCAAGTCCGATGCTCTCACGCAAGAAGCTCTTAGCCTCATCGTTGTTCATATTGAGCTTTATTGTTATCATATTCAACATTCTATCAACATCTTTTTGGGTGTTCATTCTGTTGCTTACGAACTCTATCATAACGAACTTCTGAATCAAGTTTCTTCTTATCATTGAAGTAGTCATATTGCTATACCGTTTTACGAGTGCCGACTCGGAGGTGCAACCTCAGCTAAATTAATAATGTTATTGTGACCTTTGTTTCTTAATCACGATGCAAAGATAACGCTTTTATGTGATATAACAAAATAAAATATCACTTTTATGCAATATTTTGATGTTTCTTAACAAATAACGCTTGAAATTCATATATGTTCACAATAAAACACTTTAAAATCATATTTTTGCTTATTTTCTTTGTTGTTTCAATAACTTTTTGTATCTTTGCACCAAATTAATAACACATATAAGTAATGTATATATGAATATAAAGAAAACGATAAAAGATAATGGATGGACTCTGGAATCATTAAGAGCCAAAATGCAGGAGATAGAGGGGCGTGAGGTAAAACAGTCTTCTATGTCTCGAATAGTGAATAGTGCCAATCCTACAGTTGAAACACTTCAAAGGCTTGCAGATGCTATGCAGATAAGTATTTGTTCGTTCTTCGAAAACGACCAGCAGGGTGCTTCCCTTATCTGTCCTCATTGTGGCAAACCGATAACTTTGCATATAGATAAGTAACGTAAGGAACATTCCTTGCAAGTATTAATAATTAAAACAATTAGATTATGAAGAAAGATTTGTTAGTTGCCGTAATAATAATGCTTGCATTGCCATCTAAGGCACAAGAATATATCAAGGCGATGCCTGTAGTTCCCAAGAAAGGATTTCAGACATTTGGGCAGTATATAGAGACACATGATGTATCTGAAATGGATGGTGATACCGTAACGTTGGCAAATGTCTATGGAACTATAGGTTATGCCGTGATGGATAGGTATGTAGGGCGTATTGATAGAAGTTTCTTTTTAATGATGCAGGATGCTATATATGAAGATGACAAGAATGTAGATTCCAAGAAGATGCTTTATGTTCCTATATCACCTAGTAAATATGAGCTGACAGAAATCAATACCAATGTTATTAAGAAGAAGTTAAAGGAGGATTTCATACTCACCCAGAATAATAGCTTTTTCTTTAGGAATGATAAGTTTGTGGTTAAGGCAGAATGGTATTATGGAAGAAAACGTGTAACGTTTCATTGCCTAACATATCCTAAGCATTATATTCTTGCAATTGGTGAAGAAAAGGAAGAAAAGAAAGTTTTTGTTCCACCAATAGATAGAAAAAGTTTAATAGAGAATCCATAAATGTAGGATGCAACCAACGCAGATTTGCGTTCGTTCCACAATCCAAATGTGATTTGTGGTTGCATTTCAAAGGATAAATAGGACGGACATTCTGTCCTATTGAACCTTTGAAGATAACACCAATCATTCAACGAGCTAGAAAACAAGCCCGATGGTTTTCACCCAAATGGGTGGAAACGTTCCTATTAGGTCACTCCTGCTTTTACTGGACTCTTAGGTTTTTGCCAATTTTGTCTAAAACCTACATTCATATAGCCAAATGGGGGTGTACTCGTTCTTAACGACACCCATACTTACTGATAAATAATATAGACTAATTGGATTTTTATATCTTTGTCTATTTTTACCACTTTTTGGTAAATTTGATACCCTTACTATGAATACATTTTCTAGAGATATGCCCTGCATACGTTTTTCACAACTTTAGGAAAAACCTTACCATTTGCTTCCAATGGGGGTAAATGATGCTTAACCCCTCATCTAATAATTTTATTAAGCGAGCATCTTCTTACTTCTTCATTTCACAAATTTAGGAAATGAACCCTCGGGGAATTTTTTCCCTCAGCTACTTTCAAGGTGTGGAGACTTGCATCTGGACGCATACATGCGCTTAGTTGCATTTCTCCACACCTTTGTATTACAACCTATCCACCTTGTTTTTGATAGTGTCAAGATTACGGCTCATCTGTAAAATATGCTTATTCCAGCTTTCTTGTCGCTCATCTATCGACTGCAAGCACATCAAACTTTGTGCAAGAATGGTTCTTCCCTCATCAACGGCGGTCCATATATTACCTACATCACCCATAATGGTATTCACGCTAGCCGTTAATAAGCTACCCTCTATACCACCATCACGAGCAGCAATAGCATCCAACTTGGTATTTATGAGCTTTGCTTCCTCATACGTTCCCTCTGTGGCAATTTGTACCGCAGTGAAACGACCATTCAACTCTTCTCCTGTATCTTGGCTCATTGATTCAAAAGAACCGGAAGAAGCGGACTGCTCGTAAGATTGCTTGTAACCCGTAATTTCGGCTACTTCATCTCTAATCTTCAGTCCTTCTTGAACCATTTCATCATACTTTTCCTTCAAGGCAGTTATATCCGTCTTAGACAATTTGCCGCCATTTGCCTTAGCTCGTTCCGTCCACTCATCATAGAATGCTTGCATATCATCACCCAACAAATCATCTACCTTCGCTTTCAGAACAGCTTGCATAAGCATCTTGGAGAAATTATCGGAGAAGTCCTGAGCAGAGGAATTCATATCCATCAAAGTATCTATAAACTCGCTCTTCAAACTATCGAAAGATATTTGTGTCAAACTTTCTGCAAGGTCATCAGCAATATCCTCTAATGTTCCTGCCTCAGCCGCATAGTCTTTCAACTTTTCAAGAACTCTATCTCCATAGCCACCCTTACCTGTATTCTTGATAGCCTCAACAACATCTGGATTCTGCAAAATGGCAGCTGCTTCATCAGCAGATTGCAAGTCGTTAAGATTACCATTCCATTGTCTGCCTATTGCATCGGACACCTTTTTGATTTGCTCTTGCGAAAATCCTCGGAAATAAGCATTAAAACTGTGATGAGAGCCATGATAACCCATTTGCGCCTCCATGATACTCTTTAAATTTTGTTCTTTCTCCTTTTGGAGGTTTTCGGCTCTTTTAGCATCCTCTACGGCTTTAATACCACTATTCTTGTCTATGGAGTCTCGTAACTTGTCTATAGCATCCGTCAAGATTTCATTTCTATCCGTCAATTTATCTATAGTCCGGTTTACTTCTTTTGCGTTTCCACCAACTCCAAACAAACTATTGAATCCACCAAACGATATTGTATTGAGAATATTACCAATACCGCTTACCAAAGACCCTCCAATCTGAGTTATAAAATCGCCACTTAGAATATTCTTTAATATGCCGTTGACCGCATTCAGAACTGTATCAATCAAGCTACTAATCAATGTTCCAATACCATCTTTCAAAACATCAAGTATCTTCAAGATGGCAGATACGATTTGACCTATTAGTCCAGCTTTTGACAAGCCTTCACTTAGCGCATCACCAGCTTTCTTGCCAGCGTCTGCGGCTGCGTCTGCGGCTTCCTTGCCCATATCCTTCAGACCACCAGCCGCCTTCTTAGCCTCATCCAAAGCTTTCAATCCGTCAATTCCACCTTTAAGTTGGTCGAAACTATCCCAAAGAGATTCCAAATCGGATAGTCCAGAAGTAGAAAGGAACTCATGGATAGCAGAAATCGGTTGCGTCACATTCTGTGTCGTTTGAGCCAACTTCTGACCACTAGTACGGACTTTTGTGTTAGCCGTAACAATCTTCTTGCCGGACTCCGCTAACTGACCTTGTACTTTATTCAAATCATTTTGCAATCTAGCTTGCTCTGCGACATTGCCCGACTTTTTCGCATTCGCTATCTGATTTTGCAAATCCTTAATGCGAGGTGTAAGCTTGGTTTCTGTTTCAGTATATTCCTCTTGGGCAATTTTCGCATTCTTCAGAGCCTCCTGATAAGCTACAACATCCCTTGCAAGGTCTTTCCAACCCAAATCACTTGTATTACCAATCGAATTACGGATATTCTGCATAGCATCAACGATACTCTTCTGCTGGTCTGCACCCAAATTTTGGAACTTATCCGTACCTACGAATTTATCCAGATCTGCCAATAAAGGAACAAGCGCATCCTTCATAATGCCACCAACATTTCCGAAGACTTGATACCAGTCTATCCTCTGCATAAAAGCACTAGCCTCAACCGAATCAGTCTCTTTCTTCTGCTCTTCTTTCAAAGACTTTATCTTCCATTGCTTGCTTGAGTCCGAATCCGTAGAGTTTTCAACCTCACTAATCCTCATAGCATAATCGGCAGCAATAGCTAACTTCTGCTCTTGGAATGTACCATAAGTCTTCAGATAATCGTACATGCTTTGCGCTTCTTTAGCAAGCACATCCTCATTCTGTTTTACAGCCTTATCCCGAATTGCATTCATCTGATTAGCAACGTTCATGCCTATGGTCAACTCCATGCCATTTACCTTAACCGGATTACCCTTGCTGTCCTTCATGGTTTCATTCAAAACCTCATTCTTGTACTCTTCATCGGTTTTGCTCTGTTTCCACATATTAGCCTTACGACCTTTGCCGGAATTAACCCAAACAGCTTGGTCACGCTTTTTCCTAGCCTCAACCAATTTGTCTATACCATCTTCTACCGCTTTTTTCTCCTTGTCGGCATTCTCTGTTATCTGAGCCAATTCCTTGCTATAACCCTCATTCATTGCATTAATGCGGTTCTTGGTCATGTCTTGGATAGCTTTCTCCGAATAGGATGAAATAGACTTGGAATAGTCCTCCTCAGCCTTGCGCTTGTTACCAGCCATCGTCTCCTTTTGATTTGCTTCACGCTCTGCCTTAGTTGCCGCACGTTCCGCTTCACGTTTTTTCTTAGCTTCAGCAGCGAGACGTTTCTTTCTCTGAGCCTCAGTCTCGGTTGGTGTACTCTCTACCCTTTCCCCCTTGTATTGAAGCCCTCGGTTTTCATTATAAATAGTCCAATAATCCTTATTTACACCACCAAACTTCTTTGTTGTATCTCCTGGCTTATGGGCTTTCAACCATGCCAATCTTGCTCTTGCACTTTCTACTCTTTGGCTCTGAGACATATTCTTAATCCAAGCCGGCAATGATTTATCATCATAATCCACCTTGATTTTCATATGATAAGTTCTCTCGCAAATCTTTCGGATTTCATCCATTTCAACAGCCATTTCCTTAAATGACTTTTTCGCCAACCTGTTACGTTCGGCATTCTCCTTTGTACTACCTGAAAGATTATTAATAGCATTCCTTGTTTTCTCTGCTGCCGCTCTTGACTTATCCTCCATCTCAAGAGACTTTTGCTTATTTACATTGGCACGTGTGCTTGCTGCAATATAGCTATATGTCTCAGCGGTTATTTCTGATATTTGTTCTTTTGTCAATCCCAGATTGAGATAGTACGCTTCAATATCCTTGTATACATTTCCAGATACTAATCGTAGCTTTGCTACTGTTTCTTTGTACTTGTTAGTCCTTTCATCCAATCCATCGATTTCATCTTGCAGCTTCGCCATTTTATCCAAATCTTCTTGGCTTACCACCATTGTCGCCATTCCTGCTTGTTCCTTGGTAAGAACACCATCCGTGGCATTTATGAAATTCGTTTTAGCTTTATCCTTCTCGTTCTTGTATGTATCATAAATCTGCTGCACGGCATTTTGATGTTCCATAGCAATAGTTTGCTCTTCGATAACGCCTATCAAATCTTCCTTATGCTTTATAAGCTCTTGTACCTTTGAAGCTTCGTTTTCGGACTTCATAATTGTTTCATCGAGCTTTACACCATACTCTTCGTATGCGCTTTTCAATGCATCTATTGTCTCTTTGTGGTTTTCCGCATCCTTGCCTGCCCCTAAGATAGCAAACAGGGAACGAACCTTGGCACTAGCCTCGGATGCTTTATTCCCCATATTTGTTGTCTTTGTCGCAACATCTTCAGTTTCGTCACCAAACATAGAGAATACAGAAATAGCTGTGCTCACTAAAGTAATGACAGTTGTCAATGGATTTGCAAGCATTGCAGCCCAAAGACTACGCAAGCTTGTTGTCAAAGCATTAGTTGCCCAAGAAAAAGCCGATTGAGCCAAGGTTGCTGCCTTTGTACCAACTGACATCATACCAGTAACAAAGGAATTGCGTTGCTTCGCACTTGTATTCACGTTTTGAGAAGCCGTATTCGCTCCGGTAGCCGCAGAATTAACATTCTCTGTAGTTGTGTTTGCCACATTTGATGCAGATTGTCTTGTGGTAGCTCCGGTATTAGCGTTTCTTGCCGTTGAGTTGGCATTTTCTGTTGACGTGTTCCCTTGTTTAGCAGCAGTATTTGCATTAACCGCAGCCGTATCGCCCTCTTTTGCCGCAACACCCTCATTCAACAGCTTGTTTATCTCGTCCGCACTAGCTCCAGTTTCTCCATAGATTCGGTTTTCCTCCTCTATAGCTTGATTAAGCTCTTGGGTTACACCTTTAAGGTCTTCTTGCATACCCAATACTTTTTGGTCTGCGAGATAAGCCTTTTGGGAAGCCTCGTAGCTCTTCTGTTTGAGGTCGTTCAACTTTTGCTGCTCAGCCACATATTGATTTACTGCTTGGTCTCGTAATTTTAAATCATCACCAAAGCCATCATCATAACCGCCCAAATCAGTCACATCTTGGTATGAAGACTTTACCTGCTCCTTTTTTGCAGCTACAAGTTCTTCTTGCTTCTTGATTTGAGCACCGATTTCCTCAACGATTCCGTGTTGTTCCCTCGCCTCTTCTTTGGCTAATTCAATGCTTACCTCTGCCTGTTTCTTCTTTTCCTCTATAGCATTGGTGTTAAGAATAGCCTTACCCAAAGGAGTATTGTTAGCCTCGTCTATAGCGGCTTTCTTTGCAACCTTTGCGTTAATTTCAGCAGCCATTTCCGCATCGGCTCTCTTCTGTCGTGCGGCTTCCTCTTCTATTTCTTTTGTCCGCTTTGCGTTCTCATACTCCATGCGCTCATTATCAGCAGCCTTTTGCTGGGCAACCAATAAATCTCGCTTTGTTTGGAGTTGTTGAGCCATCTGCTCGGTGATAAGACCCTCGTTCCTCGCCATCTCAATTTGCTTTGAAACGATTTCCTCTGTCTTATCATCACCAATGTTTGACGTATCGGCAATAGCATCACCTAAAGCCTTGTATCTATTTGCCCGATACTGCTTGGTGTCTTTACCATTTAAGGAACGGAAGTTGTTTTCTTGGTCTCTTGCCTCTCCTAACTTAGAATCAAGTTCCTCTGTGATTGATGCCATTGTCATAGCATTCTGAACCTTCTGAATGCTTGCCGCTGCCATCAAGCCAGCTTTGTAAGTTCCGACCATAACAGCCGCTGAACCAATAACTTTAACCAAAGTTTCCCAATTCTCTATCAGAGAAGATATTAAGTCAAGACCTGTTCCAAAGATTCCTTGTGTCTTTTGTCCTATAGAGTTGATTGCTTGGTCTATCGTATCTTCTATGTTCGACCAACGACCTTGAAGGGTTTCGGCTTGCTTGTTCATCAAGCCTCCGAATTTGCTGCCCTCGCTTGACATCTTCACAATCGCTTCTTTCACAAGATCTGCACCGACTTCACCTTTCGTTACAGCCTCTTGCACTTGAGATACGGTCTTACCCATAATTTGCCCCAAGGTCTCGGCCATAGGAATGCCTCGACCCATAAACTGACGCAAGTCCATCGTAAACATTCTTCCTTGCGAAACGGTCGTTCCGTAAAGGTAAACGAGCTGACCTAGAGGAATATTCAAACCGGAAGCAATGTCACCCAAATGTACCAAGGTGTCATTTACTTCATTGGCTTGAATTCCATATGCTAAAAGTTGTTTTGCGCCTTCAGTAACGTCTGTCATATTGAAAGGTGTGCGAGCAGCAGTTTGGATAAGTTCATCCATAAGCGCACCAGCCTTTTGCTCACTACCCAACATTGTTGTAAAAGAAATTTCTAATTGTTGGAATTGAGAGCGGACGTTAAAAATGTGCTCAGCCAATTGTTCAAAGCCGAGACCACCAACTAAACTCATAGCTAGTTGCCTTGCGTCACCATTCAAACGACCAAACAATGAGGAAATACCTTCACCGACAGTAGGGGCTTGCTTCATTTCCGCAATCATTTGGGCAAAAGCATTCGTCATTTGATTGGTCATATCCTTAGCAGGAGATACAGAACCCGAATACTTAGCATATTCCGTTTGCATATTCTGTAACTCTTGTCTCGCTTGCTTACCTAATCCCGTAAGATTCTCCAGTCTAGCCTTTTCGTCTTTCAACGAGGCGTAGCTGGATGATATATTATCAGAAAGAATTGCGCTTGTTCCTACATCAAGGCCACCTCTGCGCATTTTGCTTTCCATCTTCGCTATCTCATTGGAAAGCTTCTCTATCTTTCGCCTGGACGAGTCGGCTTGCAATTCAAAAGCATATACTTCCCTTGTCAAAGATTGCATTTTCTTTGCATAATCGCTGCTCGTTACCATAATATAACGACCCATTGCTTCGTTTAATTCGGTTACTTTACGCTTTTGTTCCGCATATTTATCCGTGAGGTCTTGAACCACAGATTTATCTGTCGCTCTCGAAGTCTTCAATAACTCACCTTGCAATCTTACAAGCTCTTGCTTGGCTTGCTTGATTTGGTCGAAATTCGCTTTGATATTAAATTCTAACGTTGACATTTCTTTACTTTTTATTTGGCAAAATTAGCTAATATTCAAAGGAATGACGAAAGAATAAAGGTGTGCTATTTCACTAAAGATTTAAGTGCAAAGAATAAGGTCTAGACACAAAAAAGCCTTCCACATTCACATGCAGAAGGCTCTGAGTTCTTTATCTATTGTAACAATGAAGCCACACGCCTAAAAGGTAGCGGCTACCAAATCTTTTTTTATTTCATTCATACAATGTGCCAAACGTTCATAAGTTTTCTCGCCAGCTTGCTTTATGCCTTTACTATACTGACGCATCAATGAAGGATTGACACCTGCTCGTTTTGCAATCTCTGACACATTGAGGAAAGAGAAATAATTAAAGAAAGATTGCAAGTCATACTTGTATTCAAATTCAACGTCAGGAAACACTTCTCCATTCTCTTTTGCATCCACTTTTGCCAACGCCAAACAATCCATTAAATCTTGCTTCGCAGCGGCAACAGTTTCTCCACAAGAGTTTAAGCCAACCTTACCTATGCCATCTTCGGTATGACACCAAAAAGACCCATCCTTGGCTTGTTCTACAATAACTTTAATCTTCTTCATATATATATATATTCGTTTATCTTCTTAACAAAAAAAAGAGTCCTTTAAGCAATGAAGAGAGAAAGGTGGGGATTACTCCCCAACCAATTCTCTTAGAATACTATGAGCGGTGCCTGTGGCGACCTCTCTAGCGTGTCTTGGCACGAATTGAGACTTTCCCGTTTTTGGATTAGTCCATTTTTCATGTCCCGAACCTTGTCGAGACAGGAAGCATCCCGCTTCTCTCAGTCTCTTAATCAATTCGCTTTTCTTCATTGTTACAAGAACTCTTTTGTCCTTAAGACAATGCAAAGATATAACATATTTGTTATACAACCAAATTTTATGGTAACATTTTTGTTATATTAACCACTATTAACAAAAAAGAGCCACCCCAAAGGATGGCTCACTTTACTTCACTGTACTTTACATTACTCTACTTTACAGAACTGTACTAAACTAAACAGAACTATACTGCACTTTACTGTACCGCACAATACTTTACTATACCATATTTCCCAAGTAGAATTGAACAACCTTTTTTTTAGTTGCATACGTACTTGAAAAAACTCATTCTTCACATAACGTGGTAAGTTGCGAATTATGAGATTTTTGAACCATTTCTGATTTCGTTTGCAAAGGTAAGCATAATTTCTGGAACACGCAAATTATTTAGTGTATTTCTTTATTCTTTTAAGCTTTATTTTCTTTTGAAAACCTATTTTAAAATTTATACCTTATTATATTATTAGTCTTGTAACATGCCAAACAAACTATTTTTAAACTAAAACTGTTAATAGCCTAAGTTTACAACACTCCAAGAGCCATCACTATTCTTCTTAACAACGCCATGCAAATCAACGAATTTCTTCTGACCACCATAGGTTGAACGCAAAGAATAAGAAACAGTTACCTCATTTCCACTGACACTTTCTTTCTTGACCTTGAAGACATTTGAACTTTCTGCACCTACAGCACTAGAAGCGTTACTAATATCCCATTCTCTTTGCAAAGCATCCTCGATTGCGGATAAGTCTTCATCAGAAACATATATATCACTTTCTGAATTGCTCGTTGTAATTGCCTTCTCATACTCCTCTACATTTTCTTCACTTCCATTTCTTATTACATAAACGTAATGTTGTGTTTTTATATCCTTTACACGAAATTCCGTAAGTGTCCAATCGAGTGGATTTTCTATAGAAACCGTAATATCTATATGATATTCATATTTTCCCTTTGCTCCATTTATTGTGCCATCTAAGACTCCATCGTCCATAAAAAATCCCCAATTATAATTGCTGTCATAATTGTTAATTTTGCTTTTGGCTAAAGTATAGTTTGAACCGAAATATTTCTTTAAAACTACATCACGTTTTGCCTTACATGAATCATTACACATAATCTTGTCTATATATTTGTTACGTGCAATCTGCTCCTCGATAGTAGGTTGTTTGTTTTTATTTCCACATCCACTGCACACCATCAACAAGGGAATGGCTACGATGATGGCAATTATTAATTTCTTCTTCATAATCACATTTATTTAAATTGTCAATATACTAACTTTACAACACTAAACCTGTTAATTCGTTTATTTACGAATTGGATGTATTCCTATGATGCGTTCGACATCTTTATCGAAGAAGACTTCATATCTTGTACATTTTCTATTTTTGTCTATATACGCACCATTAATCTTATCGGGAGAGATAACAACATAATAACCACATAATTCTGTATGATTATTAATCATGCCAATCTCATCAGCTTTTTCCAACAGATTTTTTGCATTTTGCTCTTGTCTTTGTATCTCATTATAAACATAATTGATATTACTACTAGACAAACGCATATTCCTAGACAGCGAGTCGTTGCGCCACAAACTATTATAAGCAACCATAACCATTTCGGCAGAAGCAGGATTGCATTGAAATTCCTCTAACTTCTCTACATTGGCGCACTCAAACCCTCTTGTCTTAATAAGGGCATCTGCTTTGTTTTCCTTTGATGTACAACTAGTCAACAATAGTACAACAAAAGAAATAAAATATAAGACCTTCTTCATAATCCCATACTTTTAATTATTGAACTTTGCGGGAACATCCCCACGTTACTTAACTCTTTCCAGTTTATCCAGCACATCCCTAGCTCCAACTATGGATGATGCGGAATACTAGTATGCAAAAGTACATCTTTTATACGAAACCGCCATTGTTCGTCTTAATATTTAACTATTATTATGCTTTCTGTTATATTTTGTTATAATAATCTTTATTGCATTAATATACTTGCAAGTTACACTAAAAAGTCGTATCTTTGCATCCAATTTCCACATTATAGGAATAATAGCTTAATTTTTAGAGCGTGAGACACACGTTAAAAACTGAAAAGAAAGAGACAATGGAAAATGGGATTGTTTTGACAAAAGAAAGTACTTCATCAGATTTGGAGCGATACTTTCGTAGTGTTTTGGAGTTAGATAAGCAGAGCAAGGAATATCCGGTAAATCTTGATGATGTCTGGCAGCTCGCTTACGAGCGAAAGGATAATGCTGTGCGTGCCTTGAAGACCAATTTCATTGAGAATGTGGACTTTATCGTTATCCGCAATAATGCGGAAAACTCGCTCCTCAATGATGCGGAGCAAGATTCTGATAACTCACTTGCCCAAAATGGCAAGCAAGATTGGGGCGGTAGCAATAAGATTAATTATTATCTCACTTCTGCTTGCTTGGAGTATTTTATTGCCCGCAAAGTACGCCCAGTATTCGAGATATACCGCAAGGTCTTTCATTGTGTAGCACAAGGCATGATACCTTCTTATCAGATTGAAGACCCAATTGAGAGAGCGAAGCGTTGGATAAAGGAGCAGGAAGAGAAGAAAGCCATTGAGGAAAAGAACAAGGAAATGCAGCCAAAGGCAGAATACTTTGATAACTTGGTTGATAAAGGCTTACTTACGAACTTCAGAGACACGGCAAAGGAGATTGGATTGAAACAGAACCAATTCATAAAGATACTGATTGCGAAAAAATACATCTACCGTGACAAGCAGAACCATATCAAGCCATACTCGCAATATAACGATGACCTGTTCAAGATGAAGGATTGGGGAAATGACAAGGCGACTGGCACAAGAACCCTAATCACGCCAAAGGGAAAGGAAACATTCAGGTTACTTTTCGGAAACAACAACATGCCTTCGTTGAATTTCTAGGCAAAGGAGAGGAATGCTATTTCCCCTCCTTTTTTTGTTTTCTTAGGAACGGACGCAAATCTGCGTTGGTTGCATTATTGCTTATCCACATGCAAGGCTATTGGCTTACCACAATGAGGGCAGACTAAAGAAGCACCCTGCTGTTCGTTTTCGTCCGCTACAAGCTCAGAAAGAGATACACCTATTATATTAGCAATCTCTTGGAGCTTTTCAATACCAGGGTTGTTATTTAATGTAGAGGATAATGCACCTTGACTAACGCCAATACCTCCTCTTTGGTTTTTTACCAATGCCGCAACTTGCGAAATGGTAAAACCTTGTCTCTTGATTACTTTTTGAATGTTCATATCTAATATATTAAATGTTATTATGAGTGCAAAGATATGAAAAGTTTTTGAAACTACCAAATAAAAGTACTAAAAACATCTAAGAAATTAGATTTTAGTTAATAAACCTTTCATAATCTTAGATAATTGTTAACGCTATGTTAAATATCTAAGATTTTAAATAAAACATTTGGTAGTATCTAAGAAATTAGTTATCTTTGCATCGTGATTAAGAAACAAAGGTCACAATAACATTATTAATTTAG
>OGHM01000875.1_pt1 | contig 13588 bp, 11 predicted proteins | sample 1571531 | NCBI WGS metagenome assembly OGHM01 (sample SAMEA2582031, study PRJEB24529) | metagenome | biome: Human gut stool | place: China | collected 2011 | reverse complement strand
TGGGCCCTTCGTAGGTTATCACCACCACATCGCCCGCAGCTACATCGCCGGCAAGGATGCCGTCGACCGCCTCTTCCTGTGACTGAAACACTTTGGCTTTGCCTTTGAAGTGGAAGATGCTCTCATCTACGCCTGCGGTTTTCACCACGCAGCCGTCGGAGGCTATGTTGCCGGTAAGCACGGCAAGTCCGCCGTCTTTCACGTAGGCGTTAGCGAAATCTCGGATACATCCGTTGGCGCGGTCGTCGTCGAGCGAGGAATGGGTGGAGCTTTGGCTGCCGAGGGCGGTGGTTCGCTTGCCGCACGGCGCGCTCTTCCACAACGCTTCGGCATCTGCTCCGAATGCCTTTCCTCCGATTGCGTATTTCTCGATTTCCTCGCCGAGTGTAAGTCCGTCAACGCGTCGGCACGATGTGTCGACAAGGCCGTTGTCGGCAAGAATGCCCATGATTGAAGGGATGCCGCCTGCCCGGTTTACGTCCTCAATGTGGTATTTTGAGTTGGGTGCCACTTTGCAAAGCACCGGTGTTTTCCTTGACAGGACGTCGATGTCGTTCATCGTGAAATCAACGCCGGCCTCGTTGGCAACGGCAAGCAGGTGGAGCACGGTGTTGGTGCTGCCGCCCATGGCTATGTCGAGCGTCATGGCGTTGAGCATCGCCTGACGTGTGGCTATTGAGCGTGGAAGCACGCTGGCATCGTCGTCAAAGTAGTAGGCCCGGCAGTTTTCCACTATCTGTGCCGCCGCCCGTCTGAACAGCTCCTTGCGGTTGGTGTGGGTGGCGAGGATTGTGCCGTTGCCGGGAAGCGCCAGTCCGATGGCCTCGTTGAGGCAGTTCATAGAGTTGGCGGTAAACATGCCGGAGCACGATCCGCATGTGGGACATCCGAATTGCTCAAGGTGGGTGACAGTCGCGTCGTCGACCGTGGTGTCGGCGGAGTCGATCATCACGTCAATCAGGTCGAGCGGACGGTTGCCGAGGTGTCCTGCCTCCATCGGACCTCCTGACACGAATATCGCAGGGATGTTCAACAGCATGGCTGCCATGAGCATTCCCGGAGTTATCTTGTCGCAGTTGCTGATACACACCATCGCGTCGGCCTTGTGGGCATTGACCATATATTCAACGCTGTCGGCTATCAAGTCGCGCGACGGTAGGGAGTAGAGCATGCCGTCGTGCCCCATGGCGATGCCGTCGTCGATGGCTATGGTGTTGAACTCGGCTGCGAAACAACCGAGTTTCTCAATCTCTTGTTTTACAAACTGTCCGATTTCGTGCAGGTGCGTGTGCCCGGGCACAAACTGGGTGAACGAGTTGACCACGGCAATCACTGGCTTGCCTATCTGCTCCTCCTTCATTCCGTTGGCTCTCCACAAAGCCCTTGCTCCCGCCATGCGGCGTCCCTGTGTGCACTGCGCACTTCTCAATGGTTTGCTCATAATCTTATATATAAAAAAATCGACCTTTCTTCATGTTGAGGAAAGGTCGCTGTAAGTTGGTTATATAAAAACAACACCGCGTCGGCTACCGATCCTCATTTGCTTGGCAAATAATGACGACTGAAGATAGGCAAATTAGTCCGACCACTGATATGTTGTTCTTATATATCATAATTCTTTCTTCATTTTCGATTGCAAATGTATTGTGAATATCTGAAATAACCAAATATTTTTCACTAAAAAGGTGTATTTTGTGATATTTTGATAGAAAAACCGTAGAAAATGCTATAAAATTACACAGATTTTACTGAAGTGTGTAATAAGTTTGCTCGAAAATTATGTTGTAAAGCAACAAAAGTGGATGAAAAGGGAATGAATGTGGAAAAAAAGCAGTAATTTTGCAACTTGAAAATAGTAAACCAAAAAAAAGATAGATGGATTGGATAGTATCGTTGTTTACGGAAAGCTCGATTGCCCACGATGTGGTGGTCTATTCGCTGGTGATAGCGTTGGGCGTGCTGCTGGGCAAGATTAAGTTCTTCGGGATTTCCTTGGGTGTCACATTCGTTCTGTTTGTAGGCATCGTGATGTCGCATTTCGGCTTCTCAATAGCCAATGCGACACTGCTCAATTTCATCCGTGATTTCGGATTGATATTGTTTGTGTTCTCAATCGGTATGCAGGTGGGCCCTGGTTTCTTCTCCTCGTTCAAGAAAGGCGGAGTCCAGATGAATATGCTTGCGGTAATGGTGGTGCTGCTCAACGTGGCAGTGGCATTGGTGATTTACTACACTTGCGACGTGAAAATCGCGCAGATTGTGGGTATCCTTTCCGGTGCGGTGACCAACACTCCAGGTCTTGGTGCGGCGCAGCAGGCTCTCGGCACGCTCGACCCCGCAACGGCAGGCACGGCAGAAGACCTCTCGATGGGTTATGCCGCCGCTTATCCGTTGGGTGTTGTAGGCATCATCCTGTCAATGATTCTGCTGAAGGCGGTGTTCCGTGTGAAGATTGAGAAAGAGCAGAAAGAAATTGAGGACGAGAACGAAGACAGCACATTGAAGCCTTATGTCGTGACATTCCAAGTTGAGAACCATCGTATAGAGGGAAAAACCATTGGTGAGCTGCACATGGTTATCGACCATGACTTCGTTGTGTCGCGAATGAAGGTGAAAGAAACTGGCGAAGTGATTATTCCTACATCGAAAACAGTGGTGTCAAAGGGCGACCTTCTGCTCACTGTATGCTCAATACAAGACGAGTCGGCATTCCAGATGGTAATCGGTCCGGTAGTCGACATGGAATGGGAGGCAGAGTCGCAGAGCAATGTGGTTTCGCGACGCATACTCGTGACAAAAAGCCACTACAACGGACGCACGCTCGGCTCGCTCCGTCTGCACAACGGCTACAACCTCAACGCAACGCGCGTAAACCGTGCCGGTCTCGACCTCCTTGCCAATCCCAACTTGAAACTGCAGGTGGGCGACCGCATCACCGTGGTGGGCGACCCGAGCCACATCGAGCGTCTTGCCACACGCCTTGGCAACTCGATGAAACGCCTGCACGAACCGAATATGGTGACAATGTTTATCGGAATATTCATCGGTATAATTGTCGGTTCAATTCCTATCGCCATCCCGGGAATGTCGGCGTCGATGAAGCTCGGTCTTGCCGGAGGTCCGCTGGTGGTGGCTATCCTGTTGAGCCGTTTCGGATATAAATTCAAACTTGTCACCTACACATCGACAAGCGCGAGCCTCATGCTGCGCGAAGTGGGCATCTGCCTATTCCTTGCGTCAGTGGGATTGGGCGCAGGTGAGAAATTTGCCGAGACGGTGTTTAACGCACAAGGCCTGATGTGGGTGTTCTGGGGATTCCTTATAACGGTGATTCCGCAGATTATTATGAGCTTCATTGCCCGCGCCAAGTTCAAGTTCAACTACCTGTCGATTCTTGGTATAATGTCGGGAAGCTATACCGATCCTCCTGCATTGGCATACTCCAACAAGGTGGCAAACAACGACGCGCCTGCTGTGGCATACTCTACGGTCTATCCGTTGTCGATGTTCATGCGTGTCATCACGGCGCAGCTTGTTGTGCTGATATTCGGCTAAAACATAATAATTTATATAGTGAAAGCGTGCCCTGGGCTGAGTCCTGGGGCGCGCGTGCGCGGTTCTCAAATGTCTTTTTTGCGGAGGTCGATACGCGAATATTCTTTGGCCACATCGTTGATTTTTCCATTGCCGTTGCATTCGGGGCAGGCGTCCTGATCGTATTTTATGGAGTGGAGAGCTCTCCGTATGAATGTTATTTCGTAGTCATGGTTGCGGATGCATGTCTCAAATCTGCTGCGCATCTCTGGCTTGACGTCCTCGATAACGAATGTGTCATTGCCTATTTTTATTTTGAATTGTCCGGGGAGCACGTTGTATGCGCCATGCATTCCTTCGGGATTGTAAGACATTGCTGTGGTGTCATATCGCCAGACGAGTCCAGTAGCCCCGCAGTGCTTGCACGGCTTGGAGCCGACTACGCGGGTGCGGGCTGCATATTTGAAGAATTCGGTCTCGCCGCAATGAGGGCATCGGTCGGCATTTACACTCATTTTTCCGCCGCATGTGGGGCAAATTACAAGATATCCCATAGTTAATCTCTGAATAGGTCCATAAGGGCGCTGGTTTCTTCCCAAACGCATTCGTCGGGGCAAAACGTGAAGCGTCCGATGGCTTGTTTTACAATCTGTGTGAGTTCGGCTTTCTGTCCGGCTGTGAGCCCGTCGCTTTGATAGGCGGCGTAGCGTGCCACGTCTTCAACGATTTCGGCAGACTGTTGATATGCTTTGTCGTTGAAAGCTTTTTCCGCTGTGCGGAGAAGGCTTTTTGCGTCTTGGAAGCTGTTGATCATTCAATGTCGTTTTTGGGTTGTAAAAGTTGGTTGACAACTCGCTGTGCCGGAATAATTCTCTTGTCTCTGCGTTGCGTAACGCTGACAGTAAAATTAAACTACTGGCATAACAAAGATGCGAATAAATCCTGAGAAAAATTCTCTTTTTGGAGAGAAAGTTTTGGAGTCCACCAATAAAGATAGCGCTGTGCGCTGTAAAAAAAACATATAGCATATAGATATTAAATAAGTACTATAAAAATAAAATGTAGTTATAATGAGAAATATAATTATATTTTATTTGCATATCTAAATAATGGTAATTAACTTTGCGGCTGAACTTTGAAAAATATATTTATGGAAAAGTCGTTAAAAAGACAAAGATTTGAAAAAGTTGCATCAAATCGTGTTCAAAAAATCCTGGATTTCTTGAATTTACTACAAAATTGTTCTAACCGAAACAATTATGAGTACACCGAAGAAGATGTTGAATATATGTTTTCTGAAATTCAGAAAGCACTAAAAGATGCAAGAAACGCTTACAGTAATGAATTGTCAAAGACAACAAAAGTCGGTTTTTCTTTTAATAAATAATTATGGACACTGGGAACTATGAGTTGAATTGCAAGTGGAGTTTTCCTGATATGCCAGATAATGGGAGTATCGTCGGCCCTAATGAGCCTATGACAGAAAACTTCAAAAAAACACCATACGCATCTCTTGTTAGGGAAGCAATACAGAATTCTCTTGATGAAAGGTTGGACAAAACCAAGCCTCTTGGAATGAATTTTTCTATAAAAAAGCTAAGCCTTGAACGGTTTCCAAATTTTAGGGAAATTCATCAACACCTCATTGGATGCAAAAATCTTTCCGACAAAGCGTCTGATACTTATTCTCCAATGGTTGAGTATATAAAAGAAGTCATAGATAGTCCGTCAAAAGAACTATATTATATTCAAGTTTCTGATTATAATGCGAATGGTATGCCTTTCAACGAAAGCAATCAATTTGATGCCAATAGTCCATTTGTCGCATTTGTACGCTCAGCAGGATTGTCCACTAAGAGTAGCGCAAATGCTGGCGGCTCTTTTGGATTCGGCAAGGCTGCTTACTTTTACCTTTCACCAATACGTACAATACTAGTTTCAACATATACGAAGGATAACAAGTGCTACTTTGAAGGTGTGTCATCTTTATGCACTCACGAATGCAATGGCGTAAGGAAGATGCATATTGGGTATTATGATTCAAGGGATGGTTTTCCAATCACTGATTTAGAATCCATTCCTCGTAGATTCCGCAGAATAGACAAAGAAGGTAATCCAATTGGTCCAGGCACCGATATTTTTATCATGGGTTTAAGATACGATTGTTCAATGCCTATAGAACAAGCTATTCAGAATATATATACTGAAATGACATTGGCTGTATTGAGAAACTTTTGGATGGCAATATTTGAGGGTATGTTATCTGTGACAATCGGAGAAAACATTATTAATCGGGAAAACATCTTGTCGGTAATGAACAAGTATTTTTCAGAAAGTCCTGATGATAGCTCAAAAAGAATAACTGAATATAATCCACTTCCATACTTACAAATGGTTATCAATGCTGAGCAAGCGGAAAAGAATTACAAAAAATATATTTTGGAAGCAGGAAGTGTTGACCCTGATAGTAGATGTGTTTTATATCTTCATAAGAAAAAAACAGCGAATGACCGCATATTATATATGCGTTCTCCAAGAATGCTTGTTGAACATAAAACTAAAAGAACCCACAGAGGCTACTACGGCTTGTTTGTTTGTACAGGTGGATTTTGGGATACATTGTTACGCTCAATAGAAAACCCAGCTCATAATGAATGGGATAAAGATAATTATGACGGCGATAAGAATACTGCAAAGCAAATATCAAAATACCTGGAACAGATATTCATTTTTGTGAGAGAAAAAGTCGATGAACTTTTTGCATCTTCAAACTCGTCAGAAGATACGATAAAAGATTTGGAGCAATATCTATATATTCCAACAGACGTCGACGAGAATGACGAAGATTTTGTACAAGAATCTGTTTCAAGTAATCCAACGGGGGAATTTAAGGAAGACGGTACTTCGATGACTTCAGACAGCGGAATGGTTCAAGAGCCCAAATATCCCGCTGGAAAGCAGCAAATAGGCGTTGTTTTGCAACAAAAGGTAAATACTGCAAAATCTAACAATTTAGGAGAATTGCTTGGTGGTAACGGTGGGTCGCATGGCGGGGCTGGTCGTGGTATGGGCACTCGATACATCAACCGGCGTGAGGTGATTTCTGATGAACCTGATGCCATCCAGCATACAACCCTATCAAAAGTTCCTGTTAGATACCGCTCTTTTGCACAAGTTATTGATGGAAAGATTGTGCACAAATTGGTTATTCACTCTGATTATGACATTGATAATGGTCGTATTGATTTAAGTGTTGGAACAGAGGATAGCACAGAACAAATTTTTATAAAAGAAGCTAATCCGGGTATTGCAAGAGATAATACCATAACTGGGTTAAAAATATTGTCTAACCGACCGAACATCGTGGATATTCGCTTTGGAGACAACATGAAACACTCCATAATTCTTGAAGCTTATGAAATTAAATGACATATCATTCCCATACCCTGTACTACGTTATGGAAGTGACGATATCGTGCCGGAACTCGCAGATGACTGCATAGCCATCTCCGTAACAAAGGAAATATCTGATTATATTTTCGAAATATCGCTGAAAATAAATAATCATGATATTGAAGACTTGATTCTTCAAGATAAGGCTATTTACACTTGCGAGGTCGATTGCATCAAAACTGTTTGGAGAGAGGCTTTTCCTTCAAAATCTCCAAATTTTTCTATTAGAATTCCGAGAAAAGATTTGGCAGGGAACATAACATTCAATGCTTATGTTTCCGTGAAAGAGCCTATACATAATTATCACAATAGTGGTTTTAATAGCGACTACGGCGATTCATCTTTTGATATGGAGTCGGGAGATATTCTTGTGGGCTTCCCTGAAGTGAAACACCACATTGATATTAAATATGATAAACTCCAAGCCGCAGGTTCTTTTATGATAATTCACGAAGATCGTAAAAATTCTGTCGTAAATTTTGCTTTTGACCATGACAAGATTGATATAAACATTCCAACTCCTATGTTTGTACAATACCAGAATGGCTTAAAAACTAACTTCGCAGAAATGATGCACGCTTCACTTGCATTCAATGCACTGACTTGTGCGCTATATGAATTACCAAAAATCTATTCTGATTCCAATGGCTCATTGCTATGGATACAAGCAATTGTTCATAGACTTCAAACAGAAGAACAATTTGAGGGGATGCTTGATGCTCAGACAATGGAGATTTCTGATGTTCCGGCTGTGGCAAACCTTCTATTAAAAGACCCTTATAAAAGGCTCTTTGATTATTTAACAGAACAAATAGCAAACGATATCGAAGACGACAATGGATAAACTACAAAGAACATTTAGTGATTCTTACGTTACTAACCTTAAAAATGATGTCAAGACAGGAGTCAGCATTGAAAAGTATTCAGCCGATGAGTTTGATATTGATACCACCAAACTCAAATATGTGGCAAATGTCTATACTCCGACAGATTTGTTAGAAAATATGATGGCTTCTCAAAATGATTTTGAGGCGGCCGTTATATTGTATGAGGCTTATAAAGATATTCCTTTGGTACTTGCTTCAAACGAAGCGTTTTGGACTTATCTATGCCATACCGAACTATTTGAATATTGTAAGAAAAGGTATCCTGTAGACGATGCCAAAAATAAGACTTCTCATATATTAGACCACTGGTTCTTTGGCAATGGATACAATCGTAATACACTTGCCCAATTGTGGTGGGGCGTGCAAGAAACCTTTGATGAGAAATGTATAGACAACCCCTACCACCTTACTGAAATATTCTTCAGAAATTATTCGTTCCGTGTCATCTGGTTCACTAAAATGCTTCGTACCAAACAAGGTTTACTAGGCATTCTTGATTTCTTAGAGGAAAACCAAGACATAATGGAAGAGAGTTTTGAACATCGCGGATTTTTCATAGCAAAATATTTCAATAGACTTGGAGGAACTAAACAAATTTCTTTTCTTCCTCGTGAATTCTTCAAAAAAGAATTAGAGTCTATTAAAGGTACTATATTGGCTATCAAATCTCGTAATGATGTTTCAAACCTTGACGCTTCACAAATTATTAAGCAAACGCAATTGGATCATACCAAATATTGTATCAATGGCAGTGAGCCGTTATCGAAAGGACGGCTTGCAGTACGAATTGTAAAAGAATATGTCAAGAAGAATCCTTCTCTTACGTTCAATGAAATTAAACAAGTATTTCCCGATGATTTAATTCTTTCTAAATACCGAGGCCAAGGTCTTATTGTCTCTGTTGAAGATTTGAGCAACAGTCCGTTAGAGCCAATATATCGCAATAAGCGATATTATTTTGACACAAAGGAATTTTGGCTAAAATCCTCAGATGGTATCTATTTTGTTGTTAATAACCAATGGGATATTAACTGCATAAATAACATTATCAACGTGGGACGAGATGCTGGATTCGATATTACAATAGAATAAAGCATTTGAATGTTACGTGTTTAAATAATTTTATCCTCTATTTCATTCCAAAAGTATCAGCACAAAAAACATGCTATATTATCATTGTATGAGAAAAATTCGTAAATTTGCTTATTCAAAAAGATTGGAGCTAAGAGTGTCAAAATAATTTGGACAAGTGATCGTTGAGCTATATTTTAAATTTGGCGGTCTATAACTACCTAAATTTGGTTACCTTCATATACAATTTTATAATTTTCATCATGCAAAATAAACAGAAATACAATATACTCGATTTATTCTGTGGTTGCGGTGGAATGTCTCTTGGTTTTGAACAAGCTGGGTTTAACGCTCTATTGGGCATAGACATTTGGAAAGACGCATTAGAAACATACCACTTCAACAGAAAAAATACGAAGACCTTATGCGCCGACATCTCTGTCTTGTTAGGCAAAGAAGTTGCTAATATTATAGGCAATAATACTGTTGACGTTATTATCGGGGGGCCTCCATGTCAAGGATTTTCTGTCGCAGGCAAACGTATTATTAATGATGAAAGAAATAAACTCTACAAAGGATTTGTGAGAATGGTTGATTTCTTCCATCCGTATGCATTTGTCATGGAAAATGTTCCAAATATTTTATCAATTGGTGCAGGTGCAATCAGGAATGCAATTATAGAAGATTTTTCTGCATTAGGTTACACTGTGGAATACAAAGTTCTTACAGCTTCAGATTATGGCGTTCCGCAGAACCGTCGACGCGCGATTTTTGTAGGATTGCTGCATGGAAAACACTATACTTTCCCCAGACCATTACAAATAGAAAAAGTGACATCAGAGGAAGCATTGTCTGATTTACCAGAATATTCCGTAGAAGATGGTGCGGATTATCCATTGAACTCAAATTCAGACTATCAAAGATTAATGCGCATTAATTCTACTGTTCTTTATAATCATCAAGCTACCGTTCATAATCAGAAAACTATTGACATAATCTCTTTAGTTCCTGATGGTGGTAACTATAAGGATTTGCCTGTTGAACTTCAAACCACTCGCAAAGTCCATATAGCTTGGACTCGACTTAATAGCAAGAAGCCAAGTTTTACAATAGACACTGGTCATAGACACCATTTTCATTATAGGTATAATCGCATTCCCACAGCGAGAGAAAGCGCTCGAATTCAGTCTTTTCCAGATGATTATATTTTTACTTGCAGTCGCACAAGCCAATTAAAGCAGATAGGCAACGCAGTGCCTCCTCTTTTGGGTAAAGCTATAGCAATAAGTCTTTTAGAACAATTATGAAAAAATATTATCACATACCAGATAACGACTATCTACGTATACACTTTGTGCGTCCTCGATTTAAAAGCAACATTGAGAATGTACTTCTTTACATTGCAAATGAATGTTGCAAAATTGAAACGTGTTCTTGTCGAGAATACGCTACAAAAATTAACAATGCCATTCGATTATTTCCTGGCAACATATCTCTAACGCAAAAGACCATCGATAATTGGAGAACTGAGATTTCTGCTCTTTGTGCTTTTTACACTGAAGACAAAGCTACAAATCTGACTACAACTTCAAAACTTTCATTTTTCTTAAATGAGAATCAAGACCTTACTCAGTTCTTCAAATTTTTGATGATTACATTCCAATTCCCTGGCGGACATATCAAGCCTTCTGACAACATTGATTTAATAAGCAATGGTGTTAGATTCAAGCCTGCACAATTTATTATCAAAGTTTTGATGGCAGGGAATGAATTGTTAGCAACTTATGGGAAAGAAAAAGAAATGAGCATTTCGGACGAGGAGGCAACATATTGCATATTTAATGACCTACAAGTTACAACTGGGAAACGTACACCTTGTGATGTGGCGAAACTAATCTTACAAAATAGGAAAAACAAGATTCTTTATTACGACAAAAAGGATCGCAGAAACTTTAATTCTAAAGGTGTCCCCAGAACAAAAGGAGATGTGGTTCGTTATGCTGGTGATGTGTTGGATTATATGGAGATAGCATCTTTACTTGAACGAAGATTAGACGGTTACTTCGTATTGAAAACAAATGCTTTTTCGGATTTAAAAGCATTTGTTGAAGGCACATCTTTTTTTGATGGATATGAACAATTTTACGGCATCAATAATATCAAACCAAGTATGCTTGCGTCAATCGAGACTGATTGGTTTGACTATGTCAATAATCTTGTAAACCCAAGCAAATTCAAGACAGATATACATGACATTTTAAGAAATGCGCAAGTAGGCGTTGTAATTGATAACAGGATTTCAGAAATCCTCAATAATGGTGATACGACAACTAAAGATATAGGAAATATTGGCGAAACTTTAGTTTATGCACATGAAAAGCAAAGGTTAAAACTTGCAGGTTATGAGCATTTGCTTCACCTTATCGCCATTGTTGACAGTCCTTCTTATCATCCAGGATTTGATATTGATAGTCTTGAAGGAGATGGAACAAACCATCATAGATACATAGAAGTTAAAACAACAATAAGCCGTCAAAAGATAAATTTATTTAGTTTTCACATGTCCCCCAACGAATGGGCTGTTGCAGAGACAAACCGCGAACACTATTGTGTTTACCGTCTAATGCTTAGCGCTTCCGAAAAAACTTTGTACATTTTGCGTAATCCCGTAGCACTATATAAAAGTGACATTATTGATGCTATTCCGCGAAATGGTATGGAAATATCTTTTAAATCATCAATTTGTACACCAGAAAAACTTTTAGTATGGAAAGATTAAAAGTAGCTTCTCTTTTTTGTGGTTGTGGAGGAATGGATTTAGGCATAATTGGAGATTTCTCATTTCTTGACACAAATTATCCAAGGTCAGCTTTTGACATAGTATATGCTGTTGATAATGATGAATACTGCACAAAAATATACAATGCTAATTTTGAGCACAAATGTGTGGTTAAGGATGTACGTGAAATCAATCCCTCAAATATGCCAGATTTTGATGTTCTTGTTGGAGGATTCCCTTGCCAATCATTCTCTATCTCTGCACAAAATCCACCACGCCTTGGATATAAAGATGAACGAGGCATGCTTTTCTTTGAAATGGTCAAGATTCTAAAAGAGAAAAGGCCAAGAGCATTCATCGCTGAAAATGTTAAAGGCTTACTTTCTGCAAATCATAAACAAGCTTTTCCAATGATTATGAAAGAATTTTCAGATGCAGGATACCATATGCAATATTACATCGTTAATGCCTCTAAATTCGGTGTTCCACAAAAAAGAGAACGCGTTATAATTATTGGGTTTAGGGATGATATTGATATGAAAAACTTTAATTTCTCTCACTATATTCCTTTTTCAAGTGTCCTAAAAGACGTAATTGATGAAAAGGAAAATTCTAACGAGGATTTGTATTTCAGTGAAAAGGCCGTAGCAGGAATGTTAGCGGTAAGAGAGAAAATGAATAAAGGAAGAGCTCAAGATTTGTCACAACCATGTAATACGATTAGCGCCCACCTTGCAAAAGTTAGTTTGAATTCTACTGATCCAGTGCTAAAAATAGGAGATCGCTATCGTCGTTTTTCTTGCAGAGAGGCTGCTCGCATTCAAAGTTTTCCTGATTCTTTTATTTTCAATGTTGTCTCTAATATCAGACAATATAAGGCAATCGGAAATGCTGTTCCCCCAGTTATGATGTGGCATATTGCAAACTCTCTTCAACGAGCCTTTGAAGTTAGCGATAGAAAACAAGACAAAGTTCCACAAAAAGCATATTCCATTTTTCCCTTTCAAAAAGGAAAAGCCATACAAGGAACACTATTTGAACCAAAAGTAAAATACATATAATTATGGAATTAACACATGTATTCTTAGATGAATTTGGGAATGCTTATCTTGATGATAACAAGCCTGGCAATTCAACGCATTTTATTATTGCAGCCATTCTTGTTCCAGAATCAAAGGTGGCGTCATTAGCAAATAGTGTAGAAGAAATTCGGAAACGAGAATTTCAGACTGGTGAAATGAAATCTAAAAGTGTTGGGAATAAACATCAAAGAAGGCTTCGCATTTTAAAAGAATTATGTCAGCTTGAATTCAACGTACAGCTTCTTGTAGTTGATAAGCAAAAGATTCGCAAAGATTCCGGGTTAAAGTATAAACGTTCTTTTTACAAATTTCTGTATGAAATAGTATACAACCATCTACATACTAACATCGCTCGTTTAAAATTACATAATGATGGAATGGGGAATAAAGAGTTTTTAGAGGGTTTCGTTGAATATGCTCAGAAAAAGAATCCATCACCTACGCTTTTTGAAGAATTTGGAATATCGTTTGAAGATAGCAGAAGCAATGTAATTATCCAATTAGCTGATTTTATAGCAGGATCGGTTGCTCGAAATATCGACAAGACTAAAATTGATAATCAATGTTCAATTAATTTTATTGAAGTTATAAAGCCACATCTTTTTCCAATTATTTATTTTCCACGAACTTTTGAGGAGTGTCTAAAAGGTACTACATTTTCCGCTGAAGAAGATAAAAATATTGCAGAAATATGTTGTAGAAAAGCTCGGAATTACATTTTATCAAAGGCAAATACAGATGACGTGCGCAGACACCCTTAGACTCCGACCTCTCCATGCTCA
>OGHM01000863.1_pt1 | contig 13769 bp, 5 predicted proteins | sample 1571531 | NCBI WGS metagenome assembly OGHM01 (sample SAMEA2582031, study PRJEB24529) | metagenome | biome: Human gut stool | place: China | collected 2011 | reverse complement strand
AACTAGACCTGCCGCCTGTAGAAAACATACTAAGATTAGTAGTGAAGAAATCTCCGACGGGAGTGAGTACTCACTACTTTTTCTTTGTGTTAAAGTAGAGGTGTCTTGTGAAGTCGTGGCTTCTTTTGGCGCTAGACGCCGTAAAAAAACTGGCAAGACACCTGTTTTAGATGGAATTTTATCAAAGTATGTTGGACGCTAGACGTCGAGTATTGAAAATGAAATCACTAAAATAAGGAATCATTCAAGACAAAGAGGTAAACATAATGCGGACAGTTTTTGGAATTGATGTGAGTAAAGCAAGCTCAGAAGTCGCTATTCTTGTGAATGGTGAAAGGGTTCATGGCTATACTATGTCTAATGACATTATCGGATTTTCTCGTCTACTGAAGGACTAAAGACCGTGAGAAACCCCGAAATTATTTTCGAAGCTAATGGTGTCTACTCTTGTCGACTTCAGGCTTTTCTAGAAGAAAACAGCTATGACTATACACGTCTTAATCCTTTGGAAGCTAAAAAGCAACTTGACAGCTTACGAGTCCGGAAAACCGATAAAATTGACGCAGGGAAACTAGCTTCGTCACAATTCGTTTTAAACCGTAAGCCAATTTATGTTCAAGAAAAAGTCTATCAAAACTTGCATGATCTTAGCCGGTTCTACCAAAATCTGACAGAGGATATCGTAAGGACAAAGAATAGGCTGCACAAAGTTCTTCAAGTCGCCTTCCCAGAAATCGAGATTCTACTATCTACTCCTGCAGGTGAGCAATATTAGAATCTCGTGTCCATCTTCCCAACAAAGCATTAGGTGCTGGAATTATCGGAAGTTGAGTTGAAAGAGACTATTCGCCAGTCAACCTCTAAACGCATTTCAGAGAACAGAGTAGGTAACTTGGCTGAGAAGCTAGTTGGACTGGTAAAGCAATCTTATTCTGCCATTTCAAAAACCTCTCCTATAATAGAAGAGGTTAAGTATAATGCACAGAAACTTATAAGGTTGACAAGCCGTCGAGAACAAGTTTTAGAACAGTTGATAGAGTTAGCTAAACCTCTACCTGAATATGTGATTCTTCTCTCTATTCCTGGCATCGCAGAGACAACGGGTACAAGCGTTATTGGCGAATTAGGAGACATTCGTCGCTTTACGTCTGCTAATCAAATCAACGCTTTTATCGGTATTGATCTCAAACACTATGAGTCGGGAGATTTCCTAGGTCAAGAGCATATTACTAAGCGTGGGAATCCTTGTGCAAGAAGAATTCTGTACAAATCTATTCGCAATATCGCTTCAGCTAGCCATACCAATCCTTGTCATATCGCAGATTTCTATGAGAAACGAAACAGACAATCGACAATAGCTTCAACTAAGCCACATACGATTTCCTCTATACATCGTCTCATTCGAACAATGTATTACCTCATTACGCATAACAAACTTTACGATTACTCTTTGACCCAAAATCGATAAGGCTGTCTATGCCGTATTATTGTAACACCTTGTTTCAAAAAATACCAGATGAGGTGTTTTTTTAGCATGCCCATTTATGGATCAAAAAGTGTTAAAAATAAGACAGTAACCTCAGAATAGCCACTATCTTATCTCTTTTTTTACTTAAAGCCTTGATAGACTTGGCAAATGGTAGAAAAAGAGAACCGAAGTTCTCCTTTTCAATCTATTAGTTTAACACTCTAGGTGGGTAAGCAAGACCATTCTTATCAAAGTAAACGTAAACTCCTGGCTGGATTTCTACCCATGTGCTGACAGCTCTCTTACCACTATCACCATAGTAATAGCTGATTCGACCATTGCCAGCACTTACTGTTTGCCCTTTTACTTGTTTACCATCTTTAGCAAAGTAATAAGTATCGTCACCAATTTTAACTTCACCAGTCACTGACTTACCATTAGCACCGATATAGTACCAATTGTTGTCTCCTGTTGTGAAGAACTCATTAGTCAAGCGCTCACCTGTTGCAGCATCGTACTTGCTATAAGTACCATCTGCATTCTTAACAACGCCGCCTTTAACTTGACTTCCATCTTCATTAAAGTAAAGTTTTTGGCCGTTAATCACTTGGGCACCTGTAGCAGCAACACCGTTTGCATCAAAGTGGTACCACTTACCATCGATATTTCTCCAAGTATTCTTGATAGCATTACCAGTGTGTGCGTCAAAGTAATAAGTTTTACCTTTAAAGGTTACTAACTTATCTTTAGCTTGGAAACCGTCTTCTCCAAAGTATTGTGTGAAGCCATCAATAACCGTAACACCTTTGGCCATGACACCTTCATTAGTGAAGTAACGGAATTTCACAACCTTAGACTCTTTACCGTCTTTATCAGTTTCAGTAACGTCAAATTTAGTGTAACCACCCTTGTACATTTGACCTTTAGAGTTATAAAGGTATGTATTACCATTAGCATCAACGTAGAAGGCATTGCTCAACATGATACCATTTGGCAAGAAACGATAAACGTCTTTACCATTTGGTGAATATTCACCATTGGTAACCATGTGACCACGCGCATCAAAGTAATAAGTATTACCATTGAAGGTTACAAAGGCAGACTTAGCTTGAGTACCACTTGTACCGAAGTAAGTAATTCCTTTACCGTCATTTGAGAATCCAGTAACAACCTTTTCATTGCCTGTCAATTGAAGAGGAATGAAGTTACCATCTTTAGTGACTGTGAAGTATTTACCAGTTGCTTCATCGCTAAGTACATAGCCAACACCACGTTCAAGAACGTTTGTTCCGTTGAAGTATTCAGCCTTCCATTGTTTCAATTTAACAGAATCATCAATTGGTTTACCAGTTGAGATCATGTTTACCTTGAACATTTCAGGGTATTTAGCTTTAAGCTCAGCCAAGAATTCACCACCGTATTTAGCTTGGTAATCTTTACCTGATGACTTAGTATTAGCTACATAAAGCGAGTGATCAATGATAGCATCCGCAATCGTACGTCCTGCACCATCAGTACGAGTTGCAGTTACGACTTCTTTACCTGGCAATTGGTAAATTTGGTCTGGAACCCAGTCAGCGATTGCTTGGATACCAGCCTTGTGAAGTGCTTTAAGAGCATCACGTAGATCTTCTTTAGAACCGTATTTATTGTTCTTACTCATGGCAAGATCGTAACGGTCTGCAAAGGCATAACCATTTTGGATAACTGAGTCAAGGAAAGTACCATCATCAGCAGATACAAATTGAGGTGCCATTTCAAATGATGTTACGCCCCATGACTTGAACAAATCAACATTTTCAGCAATCTTACGGTTAGTATAAACTGAAGGATCTGAACCATCTGGAATAGTTTGGAAGTTAGAGAATCCTTCGTAGATCAATTGTGAATCATAAGCTTCAGTCGCTTTAAGAGTCAACTCTCCTTCTTTTTTAGCTTCTGTTGAAGGCGCTACTCGAATATCTTGATCATCTGAAGCTCCAACTGGAACCCAAACTGCTACGAAACCAGACATATCAAATGTTTCATAACCCTTGATGTCATTAGCACCGAAAGTCAAGACACCATTGCTGTCTGTTTCTTTCACGTAACCTGCTGCGATTGCATCTGCATCAGATGTAAAGTTCTTGATACCATCAGCTGTACCAACAATCAAAGCACGGTATTTTTGGTTGGCATGGATTTTACCCATTTCAACGTTTAATTTAGCTGATTGATCCAAAGTCAATTTTGGATTGTTAGCTACAAGTGTTACCTGACCAGATGTACGGCTGTATTTAGAACCTTCTGTATCATCAGCTGTCATGATGTCTTTACCATAACGTACTGAAGCATAGACTTCATTTGTACGGTAGAGTTCAACATCTGAATTGTCCATCTTACCATCAGTTGGCAACCAGTATGAACGTTGAGCTTGTCCACCAGATACATACTTGATACGATTCTTCATCAAGTTAACAATGGTATCGTAATATGGAGACTTAGTTTCCATGTAATTACCATTATCTGTATAAAGGTCTCCATAGTAGACACGAGTGATTGTTTCCATGTTTTGCAACATAACAGCGTATGCTGCTGGGATGTTGTTCAAGGTATATTTTTTGTCGCTGCTGAGCATGTCTTTGTTATAAATCTCAAAGGCTTTCTTCATTTCAGCATCAGTGATTGTGAAACCATCTGATTTTGGATTGATTTCTTTCTTGATGATTTCAGCAATAATATCTTGAACGTTGTTATCATGGGCTCGGATAAAGACGTAGTTTCCTGACGCATCTCCGTATTTCTCGTTGTATTTACCGATTGTAGACTGTTTAACTGTTCCGTCTTCGTTATAGGCCTTACTTCCATCTTTGTTAATCCAATCAGTCTTAACATCACGTTGTGTCGTGTTGAAAGTATTGTTATACAAAGGACTTACAGCTGGTGTACGTTCTTTGATTGGTTTAGCCAATGAGAAGAGGAGAGCCAAACGTTGTTTGTTTTCCATAGCAAGCGCAACGCCATCTGTCTTGTCATTGTAGTGGTTGTCATTAAGACTCCATGCTTCAAGGACTGAGATGTGAGCAAGAGCGTTTGCTTCAGATTTGTTAACACCATAGTACTCACGGAAGTAGTTTGTGTAGAGTTGAAGCATGTCTGCATCGACATTATCTACCGCGTCTACACGGATACCATCGAAGTTAGCATCCTTGTCACCCATAACGATTGAACCCCAGTTCATAAGGTAGTGGATTTGGTTCAATTGTTCCGCTTGAACAACTGGGTTTGATAAATCTACGTCATTAGCAAGCAAGAAGTCGAAACCACCCATGTGGTTTGGATCTGATTGCTCATCAAGAACCGATTTATCAATTGTACCAGTCTGGTTAGTTGCTGTACGGTTCAAAAGACGATAGTTAGAGTTTGCCCATGGTGTACGTGAATCATTTACATAAAGAAGGGCACCACCTTGAAGGTGATCTTCGCCGCCACCTTTAGAGTAGTTTTCAGTTTCTTTGTTCCATTGTGGTTGTGTCTTAACAAAGGCAGAGATAGTTTCACGCAACCATTGTGTTGATTTTTCAGCCTGAATCTTTTGCTCAATCTTGATTTGAATATCCTTAGCAGCAACTTTCAAAGTTTCTTGCTTATCTGTACTTGAATATTTAGCATCCAAATTGAAGACTTTAGACATGTAGTTCAAGTAGTTAACTTGAGTATCTACATTTGGCCACCAAGCCATCAAAAGTGGACGGAAATCTTCTGCAGTTGATGCTTGCCAAGTTACACCATCTTTGATGATAGAAGCTGGACGGTACCAGCTATCTGCAGTCAAATAACCATCAATCAATTCAAAGCTAGCTTCAGATGAATCGTAGGCACGGTTATTTATTGAGAAACCATCAACAATATTTGTTGTTCCCGGTGTGAAAGAGTATGTTGATGAGCTTGTAAGGGCACCATCTTTACCGAAATAAAGCAATTGACCTTTTACAGTAATGGCAAAGTTTTCTTTGTGTGAACCATCTTCATTAACGTAGTAATATTTACCATCAATGTTTTTGATGTTATTCAAAGAGAGAGCTGCCTCAACCTCTGAATCTTTTAAAGCAGCTTCTGGCGCTTTAACTTCAGTGTTTACAACTTCAGCCTTAACTGTAGCTGGTTGTTCTTCTGCTTTTTCAGTTGTAACAGCTGGTGCATCTGTTGTCACAACTGCTTCTTTATTTGGAACAGCTGCCACTGCTACATCAGCAGTTGTTGCTGTTGTAGCTGCTTCAGCTGTTGCTTGTGTGTTCGTTGTAGTTGCTGTTTCGACAGCATTTGTTTCTTTAGCAGGTGTTAAAATATCTGCTTCTTTTGTATTTGTACGTTTATCGACTTCTTTGGTTGTTTCTGTAGAAGTAACTAAATCGGCTGTTGTATCTGAATTTGGTTGAGTTACTGTCTTATCTTGAGTTTCATCCGCTGAAACTGAAGATGTTGTTGCAGACAATCCTCCTACGACAGTAGCAAGTGCTACAGAGGCAACTGCAATTGTAACCCATTGCTTCTTAACTTTATGAAGCTTATAGTGTACCTTATTTTCCATTATAATTTTCCCCGTGATTTTATTTGTCAAAATCAGACTGAAATCTATCCGATTTCAAACAATTACATTATATCATTATTTTCTAACTATTTCTCGAATTAATTGTTTTTTTATAAAATATATGTAACATAACAGTAATGTTAGAAAAGTTTTGTAACACACCTATTTCATAGGCTTTCAATTCTCATTTTCATATCATTTGATAAGTAAAACTATTTTCTATAAAAACCACTAAAACCCTTGATACAATGGCTTTTACAATGATTCTGACTCAAAATTGATATTTGTCAGATTTTTTTCTTTAAGGAGCAAAAAAAGGCAAAATTTCTTTAAACGATTCTCGTTTTCAAGAAATTTCACCTATAAATTCATGTCAAATCATATCGTTTTTCACTTAATCTCTCAGATTAAGATTAGATTGATTGATTATTTATCAAAATCAGCATAACCATTTTCATCGAAGAAGACAGTCTTACCGTCTTGGAAAGTGATCCATGTGTTTGTCACACGTTCTCCAAGAACTGATTCGTAGTATTCCACTCCTTTTGGTGTACTGATTGGGCTACCTTTAACTTGACGTCCCAAATGATCAAAGTAATATTCTTTACCATCGATATTTTGGCGTCCTGTTACAGCCTTACCATCTTTGAAGTAGTACCAAACATTGTTACCAGTTGTCAAGAAACGGTTATTGAGACGCTCCCCTGAATCTTTATCATAGTATGAAAGTGAACCGTCAGCATTCTTAACAAAGTCACCTTTAACTTGGCTACCATCTTCTTTGAAGTAATAGTTTTTACCGCCAATGCTATAGGCACCTGTCACGATTTCACCATTATCTTTGGCATAGTACCATGTCTTACCACCATCAAGAGTGAAGAAATCAGATTTGACTTGGCTTCCATCAGCATTGAAGTAATAGTTAAGGTGGTCAATTGTTTGACGACCTGTGGCGAGGTTACCATCCTTATCAGCATGGTACCACTTGCCGTTTACTTCGAAGAACTTGTCTTTAACCTTGTAACCATTATCTACAGTGTAGTAGCTAATCTTGCCATTTTCAGTAACAAATTCACCTTTAACTTGGGCACCATTTGCACGGAAGTAGTATTCGTGACCATCCAAAGTAAGGGCACCTGTCACATTTTTACCAGCTGCATCACGGTAGAACCATGTTGAGCCATCTGTTGTGTAGAATTCACCCTTCTTAGCTTGTGCATAGCCTTGATCATTGAATTCATACCAGATACCATCGATTTCAGCCCAACGATTTGTGTAGGCATTACCTGAATTTTTATCGAAGAAGTAGAGTTTTCCGTCTGGAGTAACATACTTAGTACCTTTAGCTTGGAAGCCATTTTCATCAAAGTATTGCAATCCTCCACCAGCATGAGTCAAGCCAACAGCCATTTCTCCAGTTGGTGAGAAATAACGGAATTTAGCTTCTGTTTCTGAAGTACCTTCTTTCGGTACATCGAATACAAAGTAACCATCTTTGTACTGCTCACCAAAGCTACCAAAGTAATAATATTTACCATCCTGTTGATAAATAGAATCACGAAGCTGGATACCGTTTGGCAAGAAGAAATAAGTCTTACCATCGATATCTTGACGACCAGTTAACATATAACCTTCTTTATCGAAGTAATAGTAATTTCCAGCATATTTAATGAAGGCATTCTTAGCTTGGAAACCACTATTATCAAAGTAGGCCATACCCTTACCATCATAGTAGAAACCTGTCTTACCACCTTGATCTGTCAAAGGTTTTGGCAAGAAGATGCCATTATCAGTAACTTGATAGTAGCGACCAGTAGCATCGTTACTGAGAACATAACGACTACCACGACCAAGGATATTAGTACCATTCATGTACTTAGCAGACCATTGCTTGATTTTAACAGATGGATCAATCTTCTTACCAGTTGATATCATCACATCTTCAAACAACTGTGGATATTTCTTTTGGAGCTCATCAAGGAACTCACCACCATATTGAGCTTGGAAGTCCTTACCTGATGATTTAGAATTTGCAACATATAAAGTGTTATTGATATAAGCATTGGCCTTTGGAGTACCATAACTATTAGCACGTGTTGCTGTTACAACTTCTTGTCCTGGCAATTGGTAAAGTTGATCTGGTACCCAGTCAGCAATTGCTTGAATACCTTGCTTGTGAAGGGCTTTAAGGGCATCACGAAGATCTTCTTTAGAACCGTATTTGTTATTCTTGCTCATGGCAAGGTCATATCGGTCAGTAAAGGCATAACCATTTTGGATAACAGAATCAAGGAAGGTACGGTCATCAGCCGATACAAATTGAGGAGCCATCTCGAATGATGTGATTCCCCATGACTTGAAGAGTCCTGCATTTTCTGCAATCAATTTATTAGTATATTGGCTATCTTTTTCAACAAAATCTTGGAAGTTTGAGAAACCTTCATAGATAACTTGTGAGTCCAATGCTTCAGTAGCAGAAAATGTCTTGTCAAGTTTCTTATCTGAACCTTTAACACGGATATCTTGGTTATCAGGCGCACCTACTGGTACCCAAACACCAAGATAACCTCTCATATCAACAGTTCGATACCCCTTGATTTCATCTCCACTGAAAGTCAAGTTCCCTTCAGCATCAGTGTATTTAATTTTTCCAGCTGCTGCTGCATCATTTTCGTAAGTGACAATTCCCTTATCAGTACCAAGAAGTAATGGACGGTAGGCTTGGTTAGCATGAAGTTTACCCATGTTAACTTTCAAAGTACCATCACCCAGTGAGAAATCCTGATTATTGGCAATAAGGGTCAACATACCAGAATGTTTACTTGTTTCTGCTACACCCGTAGTTTGGTCAGCAGTCATAATATCTTTACCGTAACGAACAGATGACAAGATTTCTTTTCCATTGAACGTGTCGACTTTCATCGATTGTCCACCTGAAACATATTTCATACGGTTCTTCAAGAGCGTTGTGATAGCATCGTAGTAAGGAGACTTGGTAGCCATATATTGGCCGTTATCCGTATAAAGATCTCCATAATAAACACGAGTTACCTGCTCCATATTTTGAAGAATCAAAGCATAGGCAGCTGGAATATTGTTAATAGTATAACGTTTTTCTGCCTTCTTCATATCTTCATTATAGATTTCAAAGGCACGTTTCAATTCAGCATCAGTCATGGTATAACCATCTGATTTTGGATTGATCTCTTTTTGAACAATATCACGAATGATATCTTGAACAAGGTTATCATGAGCACGCGCAAAGATATAGTTAGCTTGTGTATCTCCATACTTACTATTATTTGTACGGTCTGTCAAACTGCTAGTAATCAAATCTTTCAATGAAGAGCCCGATCCATAAAGTGCACCCATAATTGCATAACGAAGGTTATTATCCATGGCAAGGGCTGCACCATCATGTTTTTGATTATAAGCATTATCATTTAAATCCCAAGCTTCAAGGATAGAAATGTGAGCGAGTGCATTAGCTTCAGATTTATCCACACCAAAGGCTGCTCGGAAGTAGTTTGTATAAACTTGGAGAAGGTCTGCATCAACATTATCAACTGCATCAACACGGATACCATCAAAGTTAGCATCCTTATCACCCATAACAATTGATCCCCAGTTCACAAGATAGTGAATTTGGTTCAACTGCTCAGCTTGCACAACTGGATTTGAGTTATCAACGTCATTGGCAAGTAGGAATTCATAACCACCCAAGTATCTTCCTGTACCATTTAGAGAACCATCTTGGTTACTTGGTGTACGGTTAAGCAAACGGTAATCAGAATTTGCCCAAGGGGTCTTGTCATTATTGACATAAAGAAGAGCTCCCCCTTGAAGGTGGTCAGCAAGGGTATAGTTTTCAGTTGTAGTATTCCACTGGTCTTGTTCTTTTACAAAAGACTCAATTGCTTGACGAAGCCATTCAGTTGATTTTTTAGCTGAAATTTCTTGTTCAATCTTAATTTGAATTGTCTTAGCAGCTGCATTCAATTCAGATTGACTTTGGCTGGTTGAATAAGTTGCGTTAAGGTTAAAGTGTTTAGAGAAAGTATTGAGGTAGGCAACTTGTGTATCTACATCAGGCCACCATGCCATCAAAAGTGGACGGAAGTCTTTCTCAGTTGATACACGCCATTTTTCACCATTTTCCAAAATAGTGACTGGACGGTACCAGCTATTAGGTGTCAAATAACCATCTACCAACTCAAAGCTTTCTTTCTTAGAATCGTAAGCACGGTTATGTGAAGAGAAAGCATCAACTAGATTAGTTGTACCTGGTGTGAACGAGTGTGTTGATGTGCTTGTCAAAGCACCATCTTTACCAAAGTAAAGCAACTGGCCATTAACTGAAACAGCAAAGTTTGTTTTGTATGAACCATCTTCTTTGACATAATAGTATTTACCATCAACTTGTTTGATGTTGTCCAAAGAGAGTGCTGCTGTTTCTTCTTTTTCAGTAACACCAGACTTTGGTTTTTCAGCTACTGTAAGCGTTGTATCTGTCGCAGTCGCAGTTGCAGCTGGTGCTTCTGTTGTCGCACCATTTGCTACTGCTGCACGATCAGTTGTTGCTGGTGCCACCGTATTAGCACTTGTATCTGCTGCAGTGGTTACTGCCGCAGGAGTTTCGACCGTTGCAGTATCAGCAGCCTTGTCAGTTGTTGTTGCTGTCGCATCTGTCGTAGCAGTTGCTGCAGGAGCGGCTACTTCATGCGTTTCAACGACAACATCGCTATCAGCTGTCGTAGAGGCAACTGGTTGAGTTGTTTCATCAGCTGAAACCTTTTGATTGGCAACTGTAGCACCACCTACGATAGTGGCAAGTGCTGCCGAAGTGACGGCAATCGTCACCCACTGCTTCTTAACTTTGTGAAGCTTATAATGTACCTTTTTTCCCATTTTAGGTCCTCTTTTCATTTTCCTAGTTTGAATGAAATCTACATAATTCAAACAATTTCATTATAGCATATTTTTTTCAGCCATTTCGAGTCTTTATCAAGTCATTTCAATTTTTAATCATAATGTAAATTGAAAAACATTTCGACAAATATTAAAAACTACCGAATGTCGAAAACGGTAGTTTTAGGAAAATTTTTAGAAGTAATCGGGAGGTAAATAAGCTATCTCTATTCAATCAGTTAGCGATTTTCAAGTCAGCTATTAAGCAAAAACGACGTTATGTTGGACCCTGTAGCTGACTAAAAAGAGCAAGGTTTCTGTCACCAATTTTGCCAGAACCAGGCCTAAACCAATAGCAACTAAACTACTAAGTAAGAAATAGTTACAGGCCAGGAGGACCAGGACCAACATAAAGTAACGAACACTCGATCTAAAGAGGGAGCTTGTCGGATTAAAGACCACATTAGCGTTCAGCAAACACTGGCTGGAAGCCGAAATTACACGAGCTAGCACGACCGAAAGAAGCAGATTCTTCGTCAAGGCAAAGAGCACAAATAAGGCTGTTGCATCAATGACTGAGGTCAAAACGGCCGTGCCAGAGAACTTTAAAAAAGGGCTGTAAATACGGATGGAATCACGAATGGGGCGAAAGTGCGAACTTTTATTTTCCTCCAGATAAACGGTCTCGATAGGGACTTCAGAGATTTGATGGCCTGACTTTTTGGCTTCAAGCAACATATTAAACTCGTACTCAAAACGATTGCCATCCAGATTAAGAAGCCATGGAATCAGGTCGGTTGACATGCCTCGAAGACCTGTCTGAGTATCCGTTACTTTCTGACCAGTTACTAGACGGAAAAGTCCAGCAGTTACCTTATTTCCAAAGCGGCTACGTGCTGGCACCTTACCAACAAAGGCACGCGCACCCAAGACAAGATGACTTGGATTTTCCTCGATTGCCTTGGCCACACGGACAATATCTTTAATCAGATGTTGACCGTCACTGTCAACTGTGACAATAGGTTGAGCCGAAAGGTGCTGACTGACTACTTCTTCTTGAATGTGAGCAAAGGCAGTTTTGAGAGCAGCTCCTTTTCCTTTATTGATAGGATGGGTAAGGACAGTCGCTCCAATAAAAGCCGTTTCGTCGTAATAGTCGTTATAGCCTGGGCCACTCCCATCATTAACAACAATAATACGGGCTTTAGGGAGTTTTATGGTAATATCTTGAACCACCTGAATCAGGCGTTTGTCTGGTTCATAAGCTGGAATAATAATATACATAGGCACTTCCTTTCTGTTTCATCCTATGACTCTTTAGTGACCTCCGCCAAAGCCACCTAGTTGCCCACCACCTTGGGGACCACCGCCACCTTGAGGGCCACCGCCGCCAGGCATTGAGTTTTCAATCTTAGTTTGTTTCTCACCATTGATAGTAATGTCACCACCGGTATAGGTCGCTGAACCATCAAAGTCAAAGCCAGACTGACCAGTCAAATTGATCGTTCCACCCGATACAATAATATCTCCGTTAGAATCGATTGGGTCGGTATCACCCTCGCCAACCTCAACATTTAGGGTTCCACCGGTCATCTTGAAGAAAATCTCACTTTGACTGGCATTAGCATTGGCCGCATTGACACCATCGTCCGTTGCATAGACATCGATATTTCCACCATTGATGGTCACAGATTTACCTTCGATACCTTCGGTTGATTTTTCAACCTTGTAAGTACCGCTATCAATAATAAGGTCACCAGAAGCATGGATACCGTCATCACCAGCTTTGATGGTCATGGTATTGTCAGACAGATACATGGTACCTACTGAGGTGTCGTCATCATTATCAACCTTAACAGCATCTTCTTCAGCCTCAATAGTCATAGTTGTTCCTGTGATATTGAGTTCATCATTGACATTGAAGGCATCACCGACTGAGGAAATCTTATAGGTACCGCCAGTCATATGAAGGCTGTCATTGGCTTTAATACCGTTGTTTTTCTTGGCATCAATGTTTAGAGTACCTGAACCATTAATGGTCAAATCTCCTTTAGAGAAAATCACAGCATCCGCATCTTCATCACTATTAGAACTTGAATCAGAAAGTGTGTTTGTAGTGCCATCTTTAAGTGTCAGATAGACATGACCAGCTTTTGTGGCGTTGATTGCTGCATTTGTATTTGTCATGGTAACGCCATCTAAAACAATATGGACATCGTCTGAATCACCAGCGTCTACCTTGATTTGCACACCGTCGGATTTTCCTGAAATGACGTAGGTACCAGCTTTGGAGATGGTTACGGTTGAATCTGACACGGCTACGCCATCACCTGAAACATCCGCAGATGAGCCTGACAACTTAATCTTAGAGGCAGAACTTTCATCATAAGATGTGTCTAAATCTTTTGAAGTAAAATAGTTGCTGTTGTTCTTATTTGTTTTCTTACTAGTCGTTGCTGTTACAGAACTTGTTTTTGATGTAGCGCTTGACGTCGTCCCAGTTGCTTGACTACTTGATTGGCTACAAGCTGTCATGACTGTTAGGGCAGTCGCACAGGTCAATAAAGTCGTCCATTTTTTTAGTTTTTTTGATTTCATATTTTTTCCTCTCATGTTCGTTTGGATGATTACAGTTTACGGGACTTACCTAAAACATTTCTAAAGGTTAACTAAAACTTATCTTAAGTTAAGTTTGGTGAAAGTTTGACTTAGGAAAACTTTCAGAAAAGTCCCATAGACTAGTAGGCAAGCAAATGAATACTTTATATAGTAGTACTTTTGCTCTCAACTTAATTTTCTACTAAAAAATAAAAGCCAAATCTT
>OGHM01000859.1_pt1 | contig 13888 bp, 10 predicted proteins | sample 1571531 | NCBI WGS metagenome assembly OGHM01 (sample SAMEA2582031, study PRJEB24529) | metagenome | biome: Human gut stool | place: China | collected 2011 | reverse complement strand
AAACAGGGTATACCGCCGCCGCAGGGCTGTGTCTGGCCAGCCTTGCCACCGTGAACGGAAAAGAGTACATCCTTGTTACGCTTGCCGCGCCCGGAGACCACGGGACGGAGCAGTACAATATCCGCGATGCAGTGCATGTGTACCGGAAACTAGCGGATAAAAAATAACCGCGCTACACAGGGCTCGCCTTGCAAACCGGGTGCTCCGGCGGTACAATAGGGACATTCTATCATGGAAAAGGATGTTTGACTATGCGAGACGAAGCCATTGATCTGTGCGGACAGGTGGATTTTACCCGTACCGATGCCATGCCGCTGCTGGAGCGGGATACGCAGTTCCGCTTTGCCTGTGCGGGCTGCGGCAACTGCTGCCGCGGGCGGGAGGATATCGTGCTGTCCGGGTATGACTTGTGGCGTATTGCTGCCCGGCTGCGTCTGTCGCCGCAGATCGTAGCCCGGGGTTATTGCCGCAGCAGCATTGGCAGGGTGAGCCATTTACCGGTGCTGCGGCTTGCCCCGGTGAAGGAAAACCGCAACAACTGCCCCTTTCTGACCGAAAACCACTGCGCCATCCATGAGGCGGAACCGCTGGTCTGTGCGCTCTATCCGCTGGCACAGGAGATCACCAGGGAAGGAAAGGTCGGCTACTTTTTGCAGCCCACCCGCTGCGGCGGGCAGGTGTTTGAAGCAAGGGTGGGGGACTATCTGGCCCGGTACGATGTCCCGGCGCGGGAGGCAACGGATGTGCGCTGGGCGCAGACCTGCCTTGCGTTGGAAGACCGGGTGGAGGCGCTGGAAGCGCTCTTTGAACCGGTCTTCCTCCGGCGGATGCAGCAGAAATTGTGGCAGGCGCTCTATTATCAATATGAGATCACGCAGCCGTTCCTGCCCCAACTGGAGAAAAATCTCGTCTGGCTGGAGACGGAACTCGAAAAGCTGTCCGCGCTGCAACGGCGCAGGAACGTGCGTTTTGATAAATCCATCGAAAAAATCGAACGATAAAATTACTTCCATCGATAACTTGGGCTGCGGACGGATTGTATTCGGGCAGGAAATGTGCTATACTTCACGAGTGTAAAGCGGACGTGAAAAGCCGCTTGAGAAAACGCTTTCCTGCGGCATCCTGTGGCCGCAAAACGGAAATTGAGGGAGTAATCATTATGCGTAAAATCACTCGTCGTTCGTTCCTGTCTGCTGCCGCTGTCTGCGGCGCAGCGGCTGCTCTGACTGCCTGCGGTGGTTCTGCCTCCAGCGCAGCCTCCTCCACGGCTTCGTCTGTGGCTTCCACGGCCGCTTCGGCCGCAGCTGACGGCAAGAGCTATACCATCGGCATCTGCCAGCTGGTCGAGCATGCCGCTCTGGACGCTGCAACGCAGGGCTTTGAAGACGCCCTGACCGAGCAGTTCGGCGACAATGTGAAGTTCGATTTCCAGAATGCACAGAACGACTCCGCGACCTGCGCCACCATCGCCAACGGCTTTGTCTCCGCAAGCGTGGATCTGATCATGGCAAACGCAACGCCCGCTCTGCAGGCTGCACAGGCTGCCACCAACAGCATTCCCATTCTGGGCACCTCCGTCACCGAATACGGCGTGGCGCTGGGTCTGACCGACTTTGACGGCACCGTGGGCGGCAACGTCTCCGGCACCTCCGACCTGGCCCCGCTGGACCAGCAGGCTGAGATGATCACCGAGTGGCTGCCCGACGCCAAGAAGGTCGGCCTGCTCTACTGCTCTGCCGAGGCTAACAGCCAGTATCAGGTGGATGAGGTCCAGAAGTATCTGGAGGCTGCCGGTGTCACCGCTACCCAGTATTCCTTCTCCGACTCCAACGACCTGGCTTCCGTCTGCCAGAAGGCTGCGGACGAGAACGACGCCGTCTATGTCCCCACCGACAACACCTGCGCTGCCAACACCGGCATCATCGACGGCATCTGCCGCCCGGCCAAGAAGCCCGTGTTCGCCGGTGAGGAGGGCATCTGCTCCGGCTGCGGCGTGGCCACCCTGTCCATCAGCTACTACGATCTGGGCTACACCACCGGTGAGATGGCCGCCAAGATCCTGACCGGCGAGGCCGACATTTCGGAGATGCCCATCGAGTATACCGATGTGACCAAGAAATACAACAAGACCATCTGCGAGGACCTGGGCCTGACCGTTCCGGAAGGCTACGAGGCCATCGAGGGGTGATCCGCACAGCGGGCGGCAGAGCAAAGGCTCTGCTGCTGCGGAAAACCGGATAAAATACAGCGGAGGAGAGCGGAAAATGCGCTTCTCCGCTTTTCCCGTATGAACGCGGGAACGAAAAAAGTGTATCGTTTGGAGGTTTTATTTTGGAACTGCTTGCTAGACTTGCCAACCTGCCCGGTGCGCTGCCCGGCGCCTGTGCACAGGGCCTCATCTGGGGCATCATGGCCATTGGTGTGTACCTGACCTACCGCATCCTCGATGTCGCAGACCTGACCGTGGACGGCTCCTTCGGCACCGGCGGCGCGGTCTGCGTCATGTGCCTGCTCTCCGGCATGAACGTCTGGGCGGCGCTCTTCGTGGCGCTGCTGGCGGGCCTTGCCACGGGTCTGGTTACCGGCCTGCTCCATACCTTTATGGGCATCCCGGCCATCCTGGCCGGCATCCTGACCCAGCTGGCCCTCTATTCCATCAACCTGAAGATCATGGGCAAGGCCAACCAGTCCATCAATGTGGACAAGTACGACCTGCTCCTCTCGCTGCGCTGGGTCAAGGAATTTGCCCTGCACAACCCCATCGTGATGGTCATCCTCGTCACGGCGGCACTCATCGGGGTGCTGTACTGGTTCTTCGGCACCGAGCTGGGCTGCGGCATCCGTGCTACCGGCTCCAACCCCGCCATGTCCCGCGCACAGGGCATCAACACCAACTTCAACATCGTGCTGGGTCTGGCTGTCTCCAATGCGCTGGTGGCACTGTCCGGTGCGCTGCTCAGCCAGTATCAGGGCTTTGCAGATGTCAGCATGGGCCGCGGTGCCATCGTCATCGGTCTGGCTGCTGTCATCATCGGTGAGGCCGTGTTTGGCCGCATCTTCCAGAACTTTGCACTCAAGCTGGTGTCCGTTTCGCTGGGTGCGATCATCTATTACATCGTCATCCAGTTGGTGCTGACCCTCGGTTTTGACGCAAACCTGCTCAAGCTGCTCAGCGCCTCCGTGGTGGCCATCTTCCTGGCGGTGCCTTACTGGAAGAGCCGGTACTTCGCAAAGCCGACTGCAAAAAAGAAGGAGGGTGCGAAAAATGCTTGAGATCCAGAATGTCTCCAAGACCTTCAATGCAGGCACGGTCAATGAGAAAACGGCCCTGAACGGGCTGAACCTGAAGCTGAATGAGGGCGACTTCGTCACCGTCATCGGCGGCAACGGTGCGGGCAAATCCACCATGCTGAACGCGGTGGCCGGTGTCTGGCCTATAGACGATGGTAAGATCCTAATCGACGGCATCGACGTCACCAAACTGAGCGAGTACCAGCGCGCCGCCTACATCGGCCGCGTTTTTCAGGACCCCATGACCGGCACGGCCGCCACCATGCAGATCGAAGAAAACCTCGCCCTGGCCGCCCGGCGCGGCAAGCGGCGCGGCCTGCGGATCGGCATCACCAAGGCCGAACGGGAGCGCTACCGCGAACTGCTCAAGAGCCTGGACCTGGGCCTGGAAGACCGCCTGACCGCCCGCGTGGGTCTGCTGTCCGGCGGCCAGCGCCAGGCGCTGACCCTGCTGATGGCGACCATGAACAAGCCCAAGCTCCTGCTGCTGGACGAGCACACCGCCGCTCTTGACCCGAAGACGGCGCTCAAGGTGCTGACCCTCTCGGCCAAGATCGTGGAGGAGAACCACCTGACCACCATGATGATCACCCACAATATGAAGGATGCCATCAAGTACGGCAACCGCCTCATCATGATGTACGAGGGCCACATCATCTACGATGTCTCCGGGGAGGAGAAGAAGAAGCTGCAGGTCTCCGACCTGCTGGCCAAGTTCCAGATCGCCAGCGGCGGCGAGTTTGCAAACGACCGCATGATCCTGTCCTGATCTGGTTCTGAGGAAAGGGCGTCCTGCCTGTGTATGGGTGGGACGCCCTTTTTCCTCGTGGAGCTGACGCTGCTGTTTTTTCACTATTACATCTGTGCAATGCTCCTGACGCCGGAAGAAAACGCAGCCCTCAAGCGGGTGAAGGTGGTGCGGGCCATTTGCTGTGTGGGCCTTGCGCTGGTGGTCGTATCGCAGTTCACCGGGCTGTATTATACGTTCGATGCGTCCAATGTCTACCACCGCACTGCATGGTATCCCATTTCCATGATCGTTCCGACGGTGGCCATGGCACTGGACGGCAGCCTGCTGCTGCAATACCGGGCGCGCATCAGCCGGGGCATGTTTCTGGCGACGGGGTCCTATCTGGTGCTGCCGCTGCTCGCGATCTCGATCCAGATCGTGCACTACGGTCTGGCGCTGGTCGATCTGGCCATTGGCGTTGCGATGGTCCTGATGTTCCTGGTCTCCATCAAGGAGCAGAACGAAGAGATGCTCCGGCTGGAAACGAGCCGGGCGCATCTGTCGGAAAAGCTGGACATCGCCACGGTGCTGAACCGCTGCGTCGAGAAGCTCTCCGGCGGCGGGCACGATCTGGACAAGGCGACCCATGACCTGCTGGGCGTCATCAATGACTATTTTTGTGCAGACCGCAGCTATGTTTTTGAGCTGGACGCAGCCCACGGCATCGTTGTGAACACCCACGAGTTCGTCCGGGACGGTGTGAGCGCCGAAAAGGACAACTTGCAGAAAGTTCCGGTGGAGATCATTGCCTCCTGGCTGGAGGCCTTTGAACGGGATGGGATCTATTTCATGGAGGATGTCGGGCAGGTAAAAGGCACGGAGCTGTATGCGATGATGCAGCAGCAGAATGTGCAGCGCCTGCTGGCGGTGCCACTGCGGCGGGAAACGCGCATCATCGGCTTTCTGGGCGTCGATAACCCCAGAGAGCATTCGCATGACCCGACGCTGCTGTCCTCCATCCAGTTCTTCGTCACCAACAGTCTGGAACAGAAAAAGGTGCAGGAAAAGCTGTATCGCCTGAGCTATCGGGATACCCTGACCGGGCTGGACAACCGCAACCGGTATATGGAGCTGCTGGAGGCAGGGAAGGAGAACGCGCTGAAACAGGTGGGCGGCATTTACATGGACCTCAACGGCCTGAAGCGCTGCAACGACTGCTTCGGCCATGCAGCGGGCGACGCCCTGATCTGCCGTGCAGCGGATGCGCTGAACGATGTGTTCCCCGGTGAAGCCTGCCGCATTGGCGGGGACGAGTTCGTGGTCATCTGCTGCCCGGTCACGCAGGAAAAATTTGAACAGCAGGTGGAAGCTCTGCGGGCGGCACTGGTCCGCCATCAGGTGGATGCAGCCATCGGCTCGTTCTGGCAGTCGTTGGTCGAAGACCTGCCCGCCTTCCTCCGCGAAGCCGACGATCGGATGTACAGAGAAAAAGAACGTCAGAAGCGCGCAGCGCGGCCCTCGGTTTAGGCGGACCGTTCTGGATACAATAAAAACATATAATAAATAAGCAGCGCCCGCCGGGAGATCTCTCGGCGGGCGCTGTTGTGTTCAGAGGAACGTTATTTTTCTTGCCTTACTTTGCGGCATCCACCAGCACACCAACGTAGCCGGCAGTATCCACCAGCGTGGCACCGGAAACGGCGTCCACAGCCTTTTCATCTTTGCTCAGAGCCTCGGCGTCGGCAATGCTCATGCCGTTCACGTGGTTCTGGATGGCGTCGTAGTTGGCATCCAGCGAAACGGTGGAACCAGCCTTTTCGGCCATCATCTTGCTGTAATAATCGGCGTTGGCCCGCTTGGACATCAGCACCTTGCCCTCGGCGTAGCCTGCGCCGAAGTCGGAGTCGGAGTTGGGCACACCGACGACCCCGGCGTCCGAACCGGCAAACTGGAACTCGTCAATGTAGCTCAGTACGATGGTGTTCCCGGCGGTGGCGACAGCGCCGGAGGTGAAGCACTTGGTGCCGTGGGCGGCAGCATAGGCCTGACCGATCTGGATGCCGCCTTCCACCGGGACGATGGCGGCGGGCTCAGCGGGGGCTGCGGCAGCAGAGTCGGCGGGGGCTTCTTCGGCCAGCTCCACACCCAGTGCGGCGGCAACGGCCTTCCGGACGGCCTTGGTGGTCACCGTGGCACCGGCAACGCCGTCGATGGCGGGACCGTTGGCGGCCACGACCTGCTTGGACAGCTCTTCCAGTGCAGCGCCGCCGATGCTCTCGGTTTCCTGTGCACCTTCCAGTTTGCAGTCGGTAACGGTGCCGTTGGCATCCACGGTCAGGGTGGCGGTGACAGCGCCGCCAAAGCCGTCGGCAGAGCCGGTCTTGGTCGCGCTGGCAGCGGTGGAGCTGCTGCCGCCGCAGGCGGCCAGAGAGACGCCAACAACGAGGCTCATGGCCACGGCAGCGCTCAGTTTTCGGATGATCTCCTGTTTCATGGGTCTTTCCTCCAGAGAAAAATCGGTTTGTGTTCGGTCCCCAGAAAAGGTCATATCTTTTCAAGGATGTTTACAAAAGATAACATATTTTGTAAGGTTCTGTCAAGAGATTTTGTCACATCCTTCGTGAAGAATGAGAAAATGGTGTCAATTTGTGGTGCTGACGGCATAAAAAAGCCGGAAACCAACGTACAGCGGTCGGTTCCCGGCAGACAGAAGCGCTGAGGCGAAACTCAACGCTTGATGTCGTAGTTCATGTTCATCAGGTTGCGGATGGAGCTTACATCGTCGGTGATGTTGGCATCGCCGTGGATGGTGTGCTTGATGGCGCTGCTGGCCACGGCAAAGTTGATCATATCCATGGCCTTGTAGTCGTGCAGCATGGCGTAGATGAGGCCGCTGGCGAAGGCATCACCGCCGCCCACGCGGTCGAGGATATTAAAGGTGAACAGCTTGCTCTCGAAGGTGTGGCCCTCGTACCACATAAAAGCCTTCAGGCTGTTCTCGCTGCCGCTGTGGGCATAGCGCACATGGCGGGCGATGCACTTCAGGTTGGGGTAGCGCTCAATGAAGTGCTGGAAGATCTCGTCCTGCTGCTCATAGCTGGGCTGCAGGGGCACACCGTCCTTCCAGTCGCCCTTGGAGTGGTCGGTCTCGTCCTTCCACAGGTGGTAAGGCTCGATGCCCAGCAGCACATCCACATAGGGCAGGCACTCGGTGCAGAAGTCGCGGGCTTCCTCCCAGCTCCACAGGGTGGAACGGAAGTTGCCGTCGAAGCTGACGGTCAGGCCCTTCTTCTTGGCGGTCTTGAGCATGTCGATGATGAGGCCGCGGCAGTTGGGGGCCAGAGCCGGGGTGATGCCGCTCAGGTGCAGCCAGTCGAAGCCATCCAGCAGAGCGTCCAGATCGACCTGCGAGAAGTCATACTCCGTGATGACGCTGTGCTTGCGGTCGTAGATGACCTTGGAAGCGCGGATGCCGTAGCCGGTCTCCAGATAGTAGGTGCCCAGCCGGTTCGAGGGGGTCTCGTCCGGCTCGGTCAGGATCATGGGGGTGCAGTGGACATCGTTGGAGCGCAGCCAGCGCACGGCGCTCTTGCCCAGACTGTTGTTGGGCACGACGCTGAAGAAGGTGCTGTCCACGCCCAGGTTTGCCAGCGCCAGTGCGATGTTGGCCTCGCTGCCGCCGTAGCTGGCCTCGAAGCTGGAAGCCATGCGGATCTTTTCGTAGTTCGGCGGGGTCAGGCGCAGCATGATCTCACCGCAGGTGATGAACTTCTGCCCGCTGGTCTCGCTGCCAAGGATCGGATTGTAGTGTTCCATAACGCTCCTCCTAAAAAGTCGTTGCTTTATACCGTAACGATGTGAGAACACATTGTTGTATCCATTATACCGCACCCCGAAGCAGATAGCAAGCAAATGCCGCGGATGAAAAGAGAAAATAAGCGGGGATTTTTGGCGGTTTTGACGAACCCTCTCCGTCACCTTCGGGAGAGTTGCACCGCCGACGGAGAGGGTCACACCCCCGTCAGATCAAAGCTGGGGGTATACTCTTCTTTGGCACTGCTCTTCTGCTGCATGTAGCCGTCCGAAAGGCCGAGGTCCATGGCGTAGTTGACCACCCGGCGGTATTCGTAGGTGGTGATGCGCCGCCCGATGCCATGGTCGGCGGCTTTATAAAAAGGTGTGTACTGGCTCATGACGCTGGGAAGGAAACAGCCGGGGTCGGCGCGATTCCAGGCGGCCATCTGGTCCAGCACGGCGAAGCTGTCGTCCACGTGGCCGGGCAGGGCCAGATGCCGCAGGATGACGCCTTTTTGCAGGATGCCGTCTGCATCGAAGACCGGGTGCCCGGCCTGCGCCATCATGGCTTCGATGCCGGGTCTGGCCACCGCAAAGTAATCCGGCGCGGCCGAAAGCTCGGCGGACAGGGCAGGGGAGACGTACTTCAGGTCGGCCAGCCAGATGTCGATATACCCCCGCCAGCGCTCAATGCTCTCCAGCGTCTCATAGCCGCCGGTGTTGCAGACGATGGGGAGATGCAGCCCCTGCGCCCGCGCCAGGTCGAGCGCAGCGATGATCCACGGCTGCCACTGGCCGGGCGTGACCAGATTGATGTTGTGCGCGCCCTGCGTCTGCAGGTCCAGAAAGATCTCGGCCAGATGCCCGACGGAGATCTCCTTGCCGAGCCCCTCGGCGCTGATGGGGTAGTTCTGGCAGAAGCAGCACTTGAGGGTGCAGCCGGAAAAGAACACCGTGCCGCTGCCCCGTGTGCCGCTGATGCAGGGTTCTTCCCAGAAATGGAGGGCGGCGCGGGCGGCTTTCAGCGCACCGCCTGCCCCGCAGAAGCCGATCCGCCCGGCGGCGCGGTCCGCGCGGCACTGCCGGGGGCAAAGCGTGCAGGTTTCGGGTGCGAAGTGGGTGGTTTTGGGCATACTATCTAAGTCCTTTGCGAAAGTTTTGAACAAATTGCTCGCTTCTATTATACCATTTTTGGGCGCAGTTGTGGTATACTATGGTTGAATATTTCATGCGATGAAAGAATACTGCATAATTTGGGGAGGACGCTATGCGCACTGAAAATGAGGAGATCCGAGACCACCTGAAATATCTGGCCCTGCTGGCGCGGGATTACCCCTCGCAGGCGGCAGCAGCCAGCGAGATCATCAGCACACAGGCTTTGCTCAAGCTGCCCAAGGGTACGGAGCACTTTATGAGTGACCTGCACGGCGAGAACGAGGCCTTTGTCCACATCCTGAACTCGGCGTCCGGCGTCATCCGCGAAAAAGTCGATATCGTGCTGGGAGATACCATCCCGGAGGCGGCCCGCGCCGAGCTGGCCACCCTCATCTATTATCCCAACGAGAAGCTGCCCCAGCTCAAGGCCCGCTGCGCCGATGAGGACGGGCTGGACCAGTGGTATACCGAGACGCTCCTGCGCCTCATCGACATCTGCCGTCTGGTCTCCTCCAAACACACCCGCGAGCATGTCCGCGAATGCCTGCCCGCAAGCTGCGGCTACATTCTGGATGAGCTGCTCCACGCCCACTTCGAAGACCACGATAAAGACCTATATTATGGCCAGATCGTGGGCAGCATCATCGAGAACGGCCGGGCCGACAAGTTCATCGTCCGCCTGTGCGAACTCATCAAGCGGCTGGCTGTGGACAAGTTACATATCGTCGGCGACCTGTTCGACCGCGGCCCCCGCCCGGACATCATCCTGGACCTGCTCATGCGCCACCACAATGTCGATATCCAGTGGGGCAACCACGACGTGGTCTGGATGGGCGCGGCTGCGGGCAGCCCCATCTGCGTCTGCACCGTGCTCAAGACCACGTTGGCCTACCACAACCACGGGATGCTCGAAGACTGCTATGGCATCAACCTGCGGCATTTGCAGCGGATGGCGGAACAGTTCTATGGCGACGACGACCTGTCTCTCTGGATGCCCCACACCGATGCGGCCCGCGGCCCCTATACGCCCGGTATGCTCCACCGCTGCGCCGTCATGCACAAGGCCGTCACCATCCTCATGCTCAAGATGGAGTGCTGCGTCATCGACCGCAACCCCGATTTTAAGATGAAGGGCCGCGACTTCCTCCGCCACATCGACTGGGAGAAGGGGACCGTCACCGTAAACGGCAGTTCATACCCCCTGCGGGATACGAGCTTCCCCACCGTAGACCCCGCCGACCCCGCCCGGCTCAATCCGGACGAGCAGGTGGTGCTGGACAAGCTGGTCCAGTCCTTCCGCCAGAGCGAGAAATTGCAGCAGCACATCGAGTTCCTCTACGCCAAGGGCAGCGTCTACCACATCGAGAACGGCAACCTGCTCTATCACGGCGTCGTGCCCATGACCCGCAGCGGCAGCTTTGCCGTGGAGCGGTTCGAGGGGCACAGCTACTCCGGACGCGCCCTTATGGATTATTGCGACGAGCGCGCCCGCCGGGGCTACTTTGGCCCGGAAGGCTCTCTTGCGCGCCAGAGCGGGCAGGACTTTTTGTGGTATCTGTGGTGCGGCAAGCTGTCGCCGCTGTTCGGCCGCAGCGCCATGACCACCTTTGAGCGGCTCTACATTGCCGACCCTGCCACCCACGAGGAGGTCAAGGACCCCTATTATACCTGGTACAACGAGGAGGCCGCCTGCCGCCGCATCCTGTCCGAGTTTGGCCTGCCCGGCGCGAGCCACATCGTCAACGGCCATGTGCCCGTCCGCGAAAAGAGCGGCGAGAGCCCGGTCAAGGGCGGGGGCCGTCTCGTCGTCATCGACGGCGGCTTCTGCCGCGCCTACCACGACAAGACCGGCATCGCGGGCTATACGCTGGTCTACTCCAGCCGCACCATGTCCCTGCGCACCCACCAGCCCTTCGAAAGCACCGAAAAAGCCGTAAATGAGAACATCGACATCCTCTCGCAGAAAAACATCCTGGAGACCGAGAACCACCGCATCCTCGTGGAGGAGACCGATGAGGGCGAGGTGCTGCGGGAGCGGGTGTATGACCTGAAACAGCTGGTCAAGGCCTATCAGTTGGGCTGGCTCAAGGAGACACATTGCGAAGACTGCGTCTGGTAACGGCGGCCTGCTTCGTGCAGCCTGACAAGATTTTTGTAAAATTTTTGAAAAAACAAACAAAATAACTGAATATCTGCGTTTTTTCTGGGCAAAACAGAAAATAATCCCTGCTGTGCAAATGGGTCTTTGCTTTTTGGCCGAAGTCGTGTATAATAAGATAGCATATCTTGAGAGCGTATGCCCAATGGAGTGCATCGGATTTTAACGTGATGAGAAACAAAAGCCCTTTGGGGGCGCACACGCAAGCCCCACGACAAGGAGATCATAAAATTGGAAAAATTTGTTATTACGGGCGGTAAGCCCCTGCACGGTGCGGTCACCATTTCGGGTGCAAAAAATGCGGCTGTGGGCATCCTGCCTGCCACCATTCTGGCCGGGGACGTCTGTGTCATCGAGAACCTGCCCGACATCAGCGATGTGGCCGTCAGCCTGAAGATCCTGAGCGTCCTGGGTGCCCAGATCAAGATGCTGAACCGGAACACCTACGAGATCGACACCACCCACATCAGCTGCACCAATGTGCCGGACGATCTGTCCCGCCAGATGCGCGCCAGCTATTATTTCCTGGGTGCGCTGCTCTCCCGCTTCGGCAAGGCGCAGGTGGCCATGCCCGGCGGCTGCAACCTTGGCCCCCGCCCCATCGACCAGCACCTCAAGGCCTTCAGCGCTCTGGGCGCCGAGGACAGCGTGGACTACGGCATGATCACCGTCCGCGCCAAGGAAGGCCTGACCGGTGCGCACATCTTCTTTGATAAGGTCAGCGTCGGCGCGACCATGAACGGCATGCTGTCCGCTGTCATGGCGGAGGGTCAGACCATTCTGGAAAACTGCGCCAAGGAACCCCATGTGGTCGATCTGGCGAACTTCCTGAACATGTGCGGTGCCGATGTGCGCGGTGCGGGCACCGATGTCATCAAGGTGCGCGGTGTTCGGCAGATGCACGGCTGCACCTACAGCATCATCCCGGACCAGATCGAGGCGGGCAGCTATATGGTAGCTGCTGCGGCCACCGGCGGCGATGTCCTCATCGAGAACGTCACCCCGAAGCATCTGGAGCCGATCACAGCCAAGCTCCGCCGCGCGGGCGTGGAAGTGGAGGAGTTCGACGACTCTGTTCGTGTCCGCCGCACCGGCGACATCCTGCCCCTGAAGATCAACACCATGCCGCACCCTGGCTTCCCGACCGACATGCAGCCCCTGATGGGTGTGCTGCTCAGCGTGGCAAAGGGCACTTCGACCATCACGGAGAGCGTGTGGGACAACCGCTTCCGCTATGTGGACGAGCTGCGCAAGATGGGCGCAAACGTGCAGGTGGACGGCCAGGTCGCCGTATTCGAGGGCGTGGACAAGCTCAGCCCGGCCCCGCTGCGCGCTTCCGACCTGCGTGCAGGTGCTGCCATGGTCGTGGCGGCCCTGATGGCAGACGGCACCAGCGAGATCGAGGAGATCGGCCACATCGAGCGCGGCTACGAGAACATCGTGGAGAAACTGCGCGGTCTGGGTGCCGACATCAGCAAGGTGGACCGTGCGCCCGCTGCGCTGGAATCGGCCATGTAACGGAATAAACCTCTCCGTCATCGCTGATGGGATGCCGCTTCTCCGGATAGGGGAGCTGGCGGGCGTAGCACGACGGAGAGGCTGCATAGAGAATCACAAAATTTGAACCAGCCTGCTGCGTCTTTGCAGCGGGCTGCTTTTATGAGGAGACCAATGGCAGAATTTATCTCATTATACTCCGGCTCGTCCGGCAACAGCAGCGTGGTGCGCTGCGGCGAACGATATCTCATCGTGGATATGGGAAAAGGCGTCCGCACCACAGGCGCGGCCCTCAAAGCACTGGATCTGAACGTCAGCGACTGTGCGGGCATCCTCGTCACCCACGAGCACAGCGACCATGTGAAGGGGCTTTCCACCTTCCTGAAAAAGAACCCGTTGCCGGTCTACGGCGCAGCGGCTACGCTGGATTTTCTGGACGCCAATGGCATCGTGCCCGTTTCGTGCGAGATGCACAGCGTCTCCGGCGGGGAAGAGGACATCGGCGATTTTGGTGTCACGGCTTTTCCCACCAGCCACGATGTGCCCTGCGTGGGCTACCGCATCCATACCCCGGACGGCAAGACTATGACCATCGCCACCGACCTCGGTGTGCTGACTCCTGCTGTACATGAAGCCCTCTCCGGCTGCGACCTTGTGGCCCTCGAGAGCAACTACGACCTGCATATGCTCCGCAGCGGGCCGTACCCCTACTATCTGCGCGCCCGCATCGAGTCGGTCCGGGGCCACCTCTCTAACGACGAGTGCGCGGCAAAGCTGCTGGAACTCATTCAGGAGGGCTGCAAGAAGTTTGCCCTCTGCCACCTCTCACAGGAGAACAACACTCCTATGCTGGCGCTGCAGACCGTCTTTTCCACCCTCGGTACGGCGGGCGTCGTGCCGGACAAGGATTGTATCGTCCAGACCCAGCGGCGGAATGAAGTGAGCCCCGCGCTGGCGTTCTGACACTATAAAACCAGAGCAGGAAAAGGAGAAAAGAGCCTATGTCGTACATCATGGCGCTGGACGCCGGAACCACCTCGAACCGCTGCATCCTGTTCAACAAAGCGGGTGAGATCTGCAGCGTCGCGCAGAAAGAATTTGCCCAGTATTACCCGAGACCCGGCTGGGTGGAGCACGACGCCAATGAGATCTGGGCCACCCAGCTGGGCGTGGCCCTCTCGGCCATGAACAAGGTCGGCGCCCGAGCCGAGGACATCGCAGCCATCGGCATCACAAACCAGCGGGGGACCACCATCGCCTGG
>OGHM01000849.1_pt1 | contig 13985 bp, 14 predicted proteins | sample 1571531 | NCBI WGS metagenome assembly OGHM01 (sample SAMEA2582031, study PRJEB24529) | metagenome | biome: Human gut stool | place: China | collected 2011 | reverse complement strand
ACTACACCAAACGGGTGGATGAAATCTTCGAACGCATCGGTTTGGGTGACTAATCGCAACGAAAAAGGGAATTTGAAAAATAGACGAAAGAGGCTGGGCAAAAACTGTCCAGCCTTTGATGTTTGATAAGACTAACTGCAAGACGCAGTGGTTGATTGGTATCTTTGTTCGCTTATGAAGCTCCAAAGATGACCTACTCAACTGTGCGGGGGTGGGGAAGACGAACTCTTTTTAACTAGTCGGAGTTCTTTCCCACTCCCTTTTTAAACTTTTTATAGCTAAACTATCACTAATTATATATATTTTTAAAGAGGTCTTTAGAAATCGTTTTCAACATGCTATACTGGAGCTATAAAAAAGACCGAGATGTCTCAGTCTTTTTGGTTCTTAGTGATCGCGGTCACAGGAGATAAATTTAATCTTGTAGTAGTCACCGCGTTTATAGGTTTCCGTGTATTCAAGGATTTGGCCAGTCGCTTCTAGCTTGGTCGTCTTCACTTGTTTGACCGTTGGGAAATTTTCGTCGATCTTCAATACTTTAGCAACCTTGCTTGGTGTAGGAAAGACGATTTCGTTGACTTCTTCGAAGTGCTCATCATTCATATGAATGTGATAGTCTTCTTTGAAGCGATCATAGATAGAGCTGTAGTATTCCAAATTTGGATAGTTTGGATTGATGTATTGTTCAGGAACATAGGTTTGGTGGAAGATATAGGTATCATCCCCTGTCTGGCGAGTCCGTTCGATCTTATAGTAGAACTGCGTTGGGTTGAGGCCTAGTTTGTCTAGGATGCTCAAGGTATTTCCACGTTTAATAGAGAGAACTTTGACTTTGGCCTTTTGGATTGGGAAGGTTTCAACATCTGAAAATTCTACCAGTTTGTGTTTTCGAGCACGAGAAACAAAGGTTCCCTTTCCTTGCTGACGGACAATGTAGCCATCGGCGGCGAGGTCGTTCAAAGCACGGACAACGGTGATAGAGCTGACATCATAAATTTTGATGAGTTCAGCTTCCGTATAAAATTTATCTCCATTTTCAAATTTTCCTGAGATAATTTGCTGCTTCAAATCATCTTTGATGTGTTGGTACTTTGGAATTGCCATAGTGCTACCTCTCTTTAGATTTCTCTTATTTAACCCTATTTTAACATATTTTTTATAAAAGTGTTGACATTTTTCAAATAATTTATTATATTAATAAATGAAAAGGGTTACATATAAGAAAGGGGGGCGTTTATGGGAGTTTTTGAGATTCGCGATGCTTTCTATTTAAAAGGTCAACCCTTTAAGATTTTATCCGGAGCAATCCATTATTTCCGTATTGACCCAGCAGACTGGTATCATTCCTTGTATAATCTAAAAGCTTTGGGTTTTAACACGGTTGAGACCTATGTTCCTTGGAATGCGCATGAACCCCGCAAAGGGCAGTTTGACTTTAGTGGCCGATTGGATCTAGAGCGTTTCATTCAAACAGCCCAGTCCCTAGGACTTTACATGATTGTAAGGCCGTCGCCCTTTATCTGTGCAGAGTGGGAATTTGGTGGATTACCAGCCTGGCTCTTGGAAGAAGACCTGCGAATTCGCTCATCAGACCCAGCCTTTATCGAAGCAGTGGATCGTTATTATGATCGCTTGCTTGGGTTGTTAACACCCTACCAAGTGGATCAGGGTGGTCCAATCCTCATGATGCAGGTGGAAAATGAGTACGGCTCTTATGGAGAAGACAAGGATTATCTTCGTGCCATTCGGGATTTGATGAAGGAAAAAGGCGTGACCTGTCCTCTCTTTACATCAGATGGTCCATGGCGAGCAACTCTAAGAGCAGGAACCTTGATCGAAGAAGACCTCTTCGTGACAGGAAACTTCGGTTCCAAAGCAGCCTATAACTTTGGTCAAATGAAAGAATTCTTTGACGAATACGGCAAGAGATGGCCCTTGATGTGTATGGAATTCTGGGATGGCTGGTTTACCCGCTGGAAAGAACCTGTGATTCAAAGGGACCCAGAGGAGTTGGCTGAAGCTGTCCATGAGGCCTTGGAGCTTGGCTCCATTAATCTCTACATGTTTCATGGCGGAACCAATTTTGGCTTCATGAATGGTTGTTCAGCTCGGGGGACGCTTGATTTGCCACAGGTGACGTCCTATGACTATGGGGCTTTGCTCAATGAGCAGGGCAATCCGACGGAGAAGTATTATGCTATTCAAAAAATGATGGCGACCTATTATCCGGAATACCCACAGCAAGAACCACTCATCAAAGAGTGTTTGCCAGAACAAACCTTGCAATTGGCAGCCAAGACTAGTCTTTTTGGGAATCTGGATAATTTGGCTCAAGTCGAGACCAGCCTTTATCCTGAAAAGATGGAAGAGTTGGGGCAAACCACAGGTTATCTACTATATGAGACAGACCTTGAGTTGGATGCGGAAGAAGAAAAATTGCGCATCATTGATGGTCGGGATCGGGTACAAATTTACCTGGATGATCAACATGTAGCAACGCAATACCAAACAGAGATCGGTGAAGATCTTTTCATCAAAGGAAAAAAGAAAGCGGTTACGAATTTAAAAATCTTGCTTGAGAATATGGGACGTGTCAACTATGGGCACAAGCTCTTGGCTGATAGCCAGCACAAGGGCATTCGCACAGGTGTCTGTGTGGATTTGCATTTCCACCTGCATTGGAAGCAGTACCCACTGGATTTACAAGATCTCAGTCAGCTCGATTTTTCAAAGGAATGGCAGGCAGGTGCTCCAGCCTTTTACCGATATGATTTTCAGCTGGACCACAACCTTGACACTTATCTGGATATGACAGGATTTGGGAAAGGGGTCGTCTTTGTCAACGGCCATAACCTTGGTCGCTTCTGGGAGGTCGGACCGACCACTTCACTTTATGTGCCTCATGGTTTCCTCAAAGAAGGAGCCAATAGCCTGATCGTCTTTGAGACAGAAGGGCGTTACCAAGAGACACTTCAACTTGTTCAACAACCTACATTCAAAGAAGTAAAGGGGGAAAACTTATGACTATTGTAGGATGCCGTATCGATGGACGTTTGATCCACGGGCAGGTAGCCAATCTTTGGACTACCAAACTAAATGTTTCACGTATCATGGTGATCGATGATGAAGTCGCTCAAAATGATATTGAAAAAAGTGGCTTGAAACTAGCGACACCACCTGGTGTTAAGCTCAGTATCTTGCCAGTCGCAAAGGCTGCGGAAAATATCTTGGCTGGAAAATATGATAGCCAACGACTCTTTATCGTAGCTCGCAAACCAGATCGTTTCCTTCGTTTGATCGAAGCAGGCGTTCAGCTTGAAACGCTGAATGTCGGCAATATGTCTCAATCCGATGAGACACGCGCGATTACCCGCTCGATCAATGTGGTGGACGCGGACGTGGAAGCCTTCAACAAGATCCACGAAAAAGGTGTAAAGATTACGTCTCAGATGGTGCCAAACGACACTGCAGAAGACTTTATGAAGTTATTAAAGTAAAAGAAAATTTTTAGGAGGAAATTGTCATGATACAATGGTGGCAAATTTTACTACTTACTTTGTACTCAGCTTATCAAATCTGTGATGAGTTGACGATTGTTTCATCAGCAGGATCACCAGTCTTTGCTGGTTTCATTACAGGACTTGTCATGGGGGATTTAAAGACAGGTCTATTTATCGGAGCTTCTCTTCAATTGACAGTGCTCGGTGTAGGTACTTTCGGTGGAGCTTCTCGTATTGACGCAACATCTGGTGCCGTTCTTGCGACTGCCTTCTCAGTAGCAAAAGGGATTGATCCAGAGATTGCTATTGCTACAATCGCTGTGCCGGTAGCAACTTTGTTGACCTACTTTGATATTCTTGGTCGTATGACTACAACTTACTTCGCTCACCGTGTAGATGCTGCGATCGAACGTTACGACTATAAAGGAATTGAACGCAACTACCTTCTTGGTGCTGTTCCTTGGGCTCTTTCTCGTGCCCTTCCAGTCTTCTTCGCGCTTGCCTTTGGTGGTTCTTTCGTAGAAACTGTTGTTACAGGTCTTGCTAATGTACAATGGTTGGCAAACGGTCTGAAACTCGCAGGTCAAATGCTTCCAGGTCTTGGATTTGCGATCTTGCTTCGTTACCTTCCTGTTCGTCGTAACCTTCACTATCTTGCACTTGGTTTTGGCTTAACAGCAATGTTGACAGTGCTTTATAGCAATGTTCAAAGCCTTGGTGCTGCAGTGTCTAGCATTGTTGGTTCTGATGTGTTCGCTAAACTTCCAAAAGAACAAGCTATTACTTTTGTTAACAACTTCAAGAGTGTATCTATGATTGGTATTGCCATTATCGGTATCTTCCTTGCAGTACAACACTTCAAAAACAGTCAACGTACAGTCGTAGCTGCTCCAGCAAGCAATGTAGAAAGCGGGGAAATTGAAGATGACGAATTCTAATTACAAACTAACAAAAGAAGATTTTAAACAAATCAACAAACGTAGCCTCTTCACCTTCCAATTGGGTTGGAACTACGAACGGATGCAGGCTTCTGGTTACCTTTATATGCTTTTACCTCAGTTGCGTAAAATGTATGGTGATGGCACTCCAGAATTGAAAGAAATGATGAAATTGCATACGCAATTCTTCAATACTTCACCATTCTTCCACACCATTATCACTGGTTTTGACCTTGCTTTGGAAGAAAAAGATGGTGTCAAATCAAAAGATGCGGTGAACGGGATCAAGACAGGTCTCATGGGACCATTCGCTCCTCTTGGGGACTCAATCTTTGGATCATTGGTACCAGCTATTATGGGTTCAATCGCAGCAACTTTGGCTATTGCAGGAAACCCAGCCGGTATCTTCTTGTGGATCGCTGTGGCAGTTGCTTATGACATTTTCCGTTGGAAACAGTTGGAATTTGCCTATAAAGAAGGGGTTAACCTCATCAACAATATGCAAAGTACCTTGACAGCTTTGATCGACGCAGCTGCCGTTCTGGGTATCTTCATGGTTGGTGCCTTGATTGCCAGCATGATTGGTGTTGAAGTTTCTTGGACTCCACACATTGGGGACAAAGCGATTGAAATTCAAGATATGCTCAACCTTATCTTCCCACGTTTGGTACCAGCTATCATCACAGGTGTAATCTACTGGTTGCTTGGACGTAAGGGTATGAACTCTACAAAAGCTATCTTGCTCATCATCCTTGCAGCAATCGCATTCTCAGCATTTGGCCACTTCTTCTTTGGAATGGCATAATGGAGTAAGGTATGGCAAAAGAGTTAGTATTGGTCAGCCATGGTCGCTTTTGTGAAGAGCTCAAAGCGAGCACAGAGATGATTATGGGACCACAAGAATCCATCCATACGGTTGCACTCTTACCAGAAGAAGGACCAGAAGACTTTACTGCTAAATTCGAAGCAACAGTCCAAGGTCTAGAAGACTATATTGTATTTGCCGATCTCTTGGGAGGAACTCCTTGCAACACCGTGAGCCGCTTGATCCTTGAAGGACGTGCGATTGACTTATACGCAGGGATGAATCTTCCGATGGTTATCGAATTCATCAATAGTAGCCTGACTGGTAATGAAGGGGACTACCCTGAACGTGCAAAAGAAAGTATTGTCAAGGTCAATGACCTCTTGTCAAACCTTGATGATGATGAAGATGAGTAGGTTGGTATGGGAGTCTGGGAGCATCATCTCAGGCTCCTTTCCCATTTATCAACGTTAGATTGTAGAAAGGAACAACAGGTTCTATGTTAGACTATACAAAAGAAGACTTGCAGGAGCTAGGAGCAGAGATCACAACACGTGAGATTTACCAACAACCAAGTGTTTGGAAAGAAACGGCTCGCTTGTACCAAGAAAGAAAAGCGGAAATCAAAGCTTTCTTAGAAAAGATTGGGCAAGAGCATGACTATATCAAGGTCATCTTGACAGGGGCAGGAACCTCAGCATATGTGGGGGATACCTTGGTTCCTTACTTGCAGGAAGTGCACGATGAACGCCACTGGAATTTTCAATCCATTGCGACGACGGATATCGTAGCTCATCCTCAAACCTATTTGAAAAAAGAGGTTCCGACGATTTTAGTATCTTTTGCCCGGAGTGGCAATTCGCCAGAAAGTGTCGCAACCGTGCAGTTGGCCCAAGGCTTGGTCGATGAACTTTATCAGATCACCATTACCTGTGCCGAAGAAGGAAAACTGGCCCAGCAAGCCCACGGAGATGAGCGCAATCTCTTGCTCTTACAGCCGAAAGAAACCAACGATGCTGGTTTTGCCATGACCTCTAGCTTTACCTCCATGCTCTTGACAGCTCTCTTGGTCTTTGATCCAAGCGAGGAAGAGATGAAAGAAAAACGAGTAGAAGAACTGATTCATCTGTCAGAGCAAATCTTGGAGAAGGACCGTGCGGTCAAAGAAGTGGTCGATCTAGACTTCGAGCGCGTGATCTATCTAGGAGCGGGACCTTTCTTTGGGCTAGCTCATGAAGCCCAGCTCAAGATTTTGGAATTGACTGCAGGTAAAATCGCGACCATGTACGAGAGTCCTGTCGGCTTCCGTCACGGTCCGAAATCCCTCATCAATGACCAGACTCTCGTCTTGGTCTTTGGCTCCATTGATCCTTATACGCGCCAATACGATTTGGATTTGGTTGGAGAAGTGGCTGGGGATCAGATTGCCCGTCAGGTCGTTCTCTTGTCCGATCAAGCTGCAGGCATTGAGCATGTACGAGAAGTGTTGGTGGAAGCATCAGCAGACTCTCTAGATATCTACCGTGCCTTCCCATACATTATCTACGGTCAGTTGATTTCTCTCTTGACTTCGCTCAAGGTTCAAAATCGCCCAGACACACCTTCACCGACTGGTACCGTCAATCGGGTTGTACAAGGGGTGATCATTCATCCATTTGATAAAGAATAGCCATTAATTTTCTATAAAAAGTGGAGTGTTTCATCTTGTGAAACTGATATAATGGAGAAAAACAGTGAGAGGAGAAGATTTGTGAAACAGTATCAAGAAAGCGTGTTTGGGGAATGGCAGAATCAGGAAGTTCGTGCTTATCGCTTCGAAAATGACAAAGGCTACCAATTGTCTGTCATGGCTTATGGTGCGACGATTTTAGAATATGTGACACCTGATAAAGAAGACCGGTTTGCTAATATTATCCTAGGCTTTGATCGCTTTGAGGACTATGTAGGCAACAGCCCTAAATATGGGGCTAGTATTGGTCCAGTAGCGGGCCGGATTGCGGGGGCCAGTTTTGAACTCAATGGAGAGACCTATCACTTAGAAGCTAATAACGGTGCCAACTGCAACCACAGTGGATCGACTGGTTGGGACAGCGCTTTGTTTAGCGTGGAGTCGGTAACGGACCAAGAAATCACTCTCTACACAGAGCGGGCGGATGGGACCGGCGGTTTCCCTGGAAATCTCAAGATCTGGGTGACCTATGGTTTAACGGAAGATGGTGAACTCGAGATTGCTTATCGGGTAGAAACGGATCAAGATACCTTGGTTAACCCGACCAACCACAGCTATTTCAACCTATCAGGCAACTTCACTCAGCCGATTAATGACCATGTCTTTCAGATCAATCATAAAGGGCTTTACCCTATCCACCCAGATGGTGTCCCTCTTCACACTGTGGATAGAGAAAGTCCGGTTGTCCAGCATCTCTACCAAGCAATGCTCTTGGAGGATCTTTTTAAGGACTCTGATCCGCAAATCCGTCTGGTAGAAGGATTAGACCATCCATTTGCTCTTCCAGAAGGGCATGAAAATGCCGGCTTTCTTTACCATCAGCCATCTGGACGTTTTTTGACCTTTAAGTCAGAAGCCCCAGCCTTGGTGGTGTATTCTGCCAATTTCGTAGATGAAACCGTTCGTCTGCAAGGCCAACCAATGGTTCAGCACAATGGCTTGGCTCTAGAATTCCAAACAGTGCCAGATGCCATTCACAGTGACCAGGCTGCAAAGGTCATCTTGAGAGCAGGTCAAGTCTTTACCAGCAAGACTAGCTACCATGCCATCGCTAAGAAATAAGGAGGAAAGGGGTGACCCAAACAAGGATGTGAAATCCTTGCTTGGGACCTCCTCTTTTTCTCGAAAAAAATTTTTTAGAAAAACTATAAGAAAAGTTTAAGCTTCCTATCGTATACTAATACCATCATCAAAGACCTCCTAACTTTGAATGATAAAACTCCTAAAACTTTTTCATAATAATCTCCCTATAAGAGCCACCAAAACCGGTGGCTTTTTTCTGGGAGTGAGACAGAACAATTTTTTAAAATTGTTCGTTGTCTCACCCCCGCACAGTTGATTAGGTAATCTTTGGAGCTATAAGAGCGAACAAAGATACCAATCAACCACTGCGTTATGTAATTATTACTAAACCTATTTCATCTAATCAAGCCTGATAGGGACGTAGACGAAATTAGGTACATTGATGCAGTTCGAACGCAAGTGAGAACTACGATCTTTAAAAAATTAATGAGGTGAACTCAGAGAGTTCAACCGAACCAAAGGTACCGAAGTATTTTAATAGAGCGTAAGCTCTTTATTTTTTTGCACAGAAAAAAGCTCCTTGAGAAAATCTCAAGGAGCAGTGGAATGACTACTTGCCCGTTGCATCAGACACTTTTTTGAATTTTGCTGAAATAATCGTATTTAGATTATTCCGTCCATCGCGTTGCTCAATCGTCAACGTTAAAATATCTCCATCAATAGAGTATTTATACGTAGTTTCTTTAGCGACAGGTCCAATGGACATGGTTGCAAGTTGGACAATATTGATAGCTTCTGGGAAGATAATCGTTTGGTTTGCTGTATCTAATTTACCGTTCTTCAAGACAGAATGAATTTTAGCATTACCTCTATCAAATTCATAAGTTGTATTGGGCAAGTCTTTAGCGCCATCCTGTAGATTGACTGATAATTTGGTAAATTGATCTTTAATATATTCGTCTTTTGTTTGAGTCACTTTAGATGAATCTTTTTGTTTTAAGTAATCGTAGAACCTTCCAAAACCATCTGCTAGAGATACAGTATAGTCGAATTCAACAGATGTATCTGTAATGTTCAACGTTGGTTTTAAATCTTTCCATGCCTCAGGATAGATCAGCTTGATAGCCGAATCATCATTGTCAAAATCTTTAAAGGCTAAGCTACGTTCAAGAGCTGGTCGGAAGTCGATGGCTTGCCATTTTCCTTCAATTGGAACGGGGTCTTTTTGAGTAGTGCTTCCTTTACGTTTGAAGTGTAGTTCATAGTGAACTGGAAGATTATTTTTCTTCGCTTTTCCGTCAATCGTGACATAAAGCATGTCGTCTTTTAATTTGTAGTGATATGTGTTTGGCGAAACGCGATTTTCACCGAATGAGAAGAAGAATGAGTTTGCTACGGAAAGTCCTTCATCAAAGGTCATTGTTTTGGCACCTTGATCAATAGAACCCGTTGCTTCGTAGCTAAACACGCCAGTATCTTTATTCATGCTGACTTTGTATTTCTTAAAGTCGCTTGCAAATCCTTCATGAGAGTCATACATGATTTTTTTGAATTCTTCTTCAGTCTTGCCTCTAGCTTCTGTTGTGACAGTGGAGAAAGCTTTAATAAAGTTATCAATGTTATAGTCGTATTTAATGGTTGCCGTGTTGTTTTCAATCTTCATGTCCATTTTGAAGTCTTTAACAGATTCAAGCAAGTGTGCAAAGTGGATTCCATGGAGGGTATAGGCTCCGATGGATTCCGTTAAAGCATCGAGAGTATCGACTAATTCCCATTCGCCATCAATCGTTTTGACTTTTGCTGTTTCTGTTTTAGCAGCATTTTTAGAGCCACTTTGTTTTTGAGAACAAGAAGCTAGTAGGAAGACTGAGAACAGAGCAACGAATGCTAAAAATAATTTTTTATAACGTCTAATCATCGCTAGACCTCCTTAAAATAGATGATTGTATTACGCTTATATTATACGTTCAACACAATTGTTTTGCAAGGGCTTTCAAACAAATCGCAATTTTGTTTTGTAACTTGACCGATTATTCAACATAAGAAACGGGAAAATTGTATGTAGCAGAGTCCCCAATAGATGAGATTCTCAAGGCTTCCTAAATTATTTTTTTGCACACAAAAAAGCCCCTTGAGAAAATCTCAAGGGGTAGGGAGTTATTTAATTAGTTTTAGGATCTGAAACTTTCTTGAATTTCATTGGATAAACAAGATGAGCACCAGTTTCATCGTACGTTTTCTCAGCATACATTGTAAGGATATCACCATTCAATTCGTAGTGATAAGTAATTGGTACGTCTGTAGAATTAATATAAAGAGGTAGAACTCCAAAGATGTTTGGAACTTCAGGGAATACGATCGTTTTTGCATTCTCGTTTAAAACCCCATCATTTAACGTTGCAGTTAACACTTTTGTATCGTTATCAAACGTTCCAGTTTGATGTTTAAAACTTCCAAATTTCTTTTCTCTTACGCCTAGAAGGATGGCAGTAGCTTCTTCTTTTGTAGGATATTCATCTTTATTCTGTTCAGCATAAAAATCAATATACTTATTCATATCGGCACTATAAGAATAAGTTACATCTGTTCCTGTGATTTTTAGAGTCGGAACGATATCTTGGAAGGCTTCAGTAACCTTTAATCGACTATCAGCATCATCATAATAAATTAAGAAAGTACGTTCCACGGTATCTCTAAAATCTACAGCTCTCCAGTCTCCTTCGAGTGAGACTGGAGTCGGTGCTACTGTGGTAGTTTCTGCAACTGTTGTAGTCTCAGTGGTTGTTTGTTGTTTCTGTTTCTGTTGCTGTTGTTTCTGTTGCCCACATCCTGATACAAATAGAAGGGCAAGAAGGGACAACATCCATAGGGAACTTTTTTTTATAATGTTCATGATTGATCACTCCTTCTAATGATTGTCTCCTACGTAATTGAAACGAAGACGTATTACTCTAAAATGACTTTGTTCATCATTACCTTCAGCATAAAGTGTTAGTTGGTTACCTTCAACGGTGTAAGTATAAGTAATTGGTACAAGTGAGTTATACGTGGTTCCCATAACAATTCTACTTAAAAATGTAGGTGTTTCAGGGAACGTAATAGTGTGTTTCTGCGTATCGATTTCGCCAGTCAGAGAGTAATCATAGGCATCATTAGGTTCGTCAAGAGTAATCTTTGTATGTTTCAAATTTGGAATATAGTTCTTAAATTCAGCAGTTTTATTTTTTAAATACGATTCATAATTTGCTTTGTTCTCTCCTGTTGCAAATGCTTGATCCTCATACAGTTCTCTGTAATCAAAATGGTACTTCAATTCAACGGTTTTATCTTTAATGGTCATCGTCATCTTAACCTTATCGAAGTCATCAAGCATCAGTCCAGCGGCAAGCTTTTTGATATTAGAAGCTAGGAATACTTTTTGAATGGTCATTTGTTGGTCAGTCCATTTCCAAGTTCCTTGTTGATCCTTTGTAAGATCTTGTGGTGCTTTTGTTTGAGGAGATTTATTTGTTTGAGAAGATTTATTTGTTTGAGAAGACTGCGATGGAGAAGACTGACATCCCGCAATGAGGAGCACTGCAAAGAATGCCAAGAAACCGAAAAGGATCTTCTTTGTTTTAGTAAACATAAATTTACCTCCTAAACCTTGTTGCTTTAATTTTATCATTAAAGGAAATAATTATAAAGTGAAATGGTGAGCGAGGTGTGAAGAAGAAGGGACCGTATAATAAAAAGAAAGGTTGGCAATGAGGGCAACTGTTCAACTTTTTCTAACGAACGACGGTGTGAACTAGGATCTTTAAAAAACACATTCTATTTATGGTACCGAAGGTATCATTTTTTGCTATAATAGACTGTATGAGTAGAATTTTAGACAATGAAATCATGGGCGATGAAGAGGCCGTTGAACGGACGCTACGCCCGCAATATTTACATGAATATATTGGTCAAGATAAGGTCAAGGACCAGCTGAAAATCTTTATTGAGGCGGCGAAGCTTCGGGATGAGGCGCTGGATCATGTCCTTCTTTTTGGTCCTCCAGGCCTTGGGAAAACCACCATGGCTTTTGTCATTGCCAATGAACTAGGCGTCAATCTCAAGCAGACTTCTGGTCCTGTCATTGAAAAGGCTGGTGACTTGGTAGCTATCCTCAATGATCTAGAGCCGGGGGATGTCCTCTTTATCGATGAGATCCATCGTCTTCCTATGTCAGTTGAAGAAGTGCTCTATAGCGCCATGGAAGATTTTTACATCGATATCATGATTGGCGCTGGTGAGAGCAGCCGGAGTGTCCATCTGGACCTTCCTCCTTTCACTTTGATTGGGGCGACAACGCGAGCTGGTATGCTGTCCAATCCCTTGCGCGCTCGCTTTGGGATTACGGGGCACATGGAATACTATGAGCAAGATGATTTGACAGAGATTGTCGAGCGGACCGCCGAGATCTTTGAGATGGAGATTACCCACGAAGCTGCCGAAGAGCTTTCTCTTCGTAGTCGTGGGACTCCCCGGATTGCCAACCGCTTGCTCAAACGGGTGCGCGATTTTGCTCAGATCATGGGCGATGGCTTGATTGACGATTCCATTACCGACAAGGCCCTCTCTATGCTAGATGTGGACCATGAAGGGCTGGACTATGTCGATCAAAAGATCCTGCGTACCATGATTGAGATGTATGGGGGTGGGCCGGTTGGTCTTGGGACCCTATCGGTCAATATTGCTGAAGAACGCGAGACTGTAGAAGATATGTATGAGCCTTACTTGATTCAAAAAGGCTTTATCATGCGGACCCGGACAGGGCGCGTGGCGACCCGCAAGGCTTATGAACACCTGGGTTATCCCTACAATGGAGACTAGAAGAAGATGCTGACGGAAGAAACAATCGTAGAACAAATCCAAGCGGATCCGGAGATGATGAAATTCTTGGCTATTATTCGGGATCTCAACTTGGCAGATGCCTGGTTAGCAGCGGGGGCAGTGCGAAATTTCATCTGGAACCAGCTTTCTGGCAGACCAGGGTTTGACGCGTCGACAGATCTGGATCTGGTCTTTTATGACCCTACGATTAGCTATGAGGAGACTCTCCAGATCGAGCAGGAATTAAAGAAGACCTATCCCCAGTACGCTTGGGAAGTCAAAAATCAAGTCTACATGCACCAGCATAGTCCGGGGACAGCTCCTTATCGCAATGCCTGTGATGCGGTTTCCAAATACCCCGAGCAGTGTACGGCTCTTGCGGTTCGCTTAAGGAAAGACGATCAGCTAGAGCTTTTTCTCCCCTATGGGACAAGGGATATCGAAGACTTCATCGTTCAGCCGACTCCACATTTTTTAGCTAGTCCCGAGCGTTTGGCGGTTTATACAGAGCGGATGCGGAAGAAAGATTGGAAACGAAAATGGCCAGCCCTTCAGATCATCCTGCCTGAATAAAAAAAGAAAGTCAGCCCACCTCAACGGTGGACAGGCTTTTTTCATCTTGCCTCAAAATTATAATTTTAGCAGATTATATTTTTCTTACATTCTGTTATAATAGAAAGGAGGTGCTGTCATGAAAAAAATCGTATTTGTGTGTTTAGGAAATATTTGTCGGAGCCCCATGGCAGAGTTTGTCATGAAGGATTTGACCAACCAGTATGAGATTGAGAGCCGTGCCACTTCTAACTGGGAGCACGGGAACCCTATTCACCAAGGGACTCAAAAGATTTTTCGCAGTCATGGCGTACCCTATGATGTGTCTAAAACATCCCTTCAAATCAGTGACCAAGATTTTCATACCTTTGACCTGATCTTAGGGATGGATGAAAACAATGTGGCTGACCTCAAACGAATGGCACCGCCTGGAACAGAGCACAAGATTCATCTCTTTGCAGGAGAAAGTGTTCCAGATCCATGGTACACAGGAGATTTCGAAGAGACCTATTCCAGAGTCCTGAGCGGCTGTAAGGCTTGGTTAGATCAGTTAGCAACTTCCTAAGAGTTTGATATGTGAG
>OGHM01000848.1_pt1 | contig 13998 bp, 14 predicted proteins | sample 1571531 | NCBI WGS metagenome assembly OGHM01 (sample SAMEA2582031, study PRJEB24529) | metagenome | biome: Human gut stool | place: China | collected 2011 | reverse complement strand
TGAAATTCTTGAAAAACCCTGACCGCACTTTTCCGTTGCTCAGTCGCCCATCGGTTAAAGATCAAAAATAACCCGCTAAAAATCGATAAGGCTAATAAAAGTGACATTAACGACATGCCTTTATTCACTTTGATCTTGCGCACTTAAATCACTCCAACTTTTATCCACCAAACGCCATTGGCTATATTCTCGTACGAGTTTTGTTACTACGGCTTTACCGTAAGCCACCGTCACATCGCCCTCTAACTTAAGTGAACCACCTGTAATCACTGCACCGCTTATTCGTCCTTTGCCGGTTAAGGTTAAATTTCCTTCTGCTAGCAGAATACCACTCACATTCCCTTTAATTTCTAATTGGCTTTGCGGTATCCAATACACTTGTGGTGTTTTTTGAACAGTTAAAACTGACTCCACTTTCACAAAGTGCGGTTGAAAATCAGCTTGTTTTTCACTGGAAATAAAATCTCGCAGCCTATTTTCATTAATGCCTTTTGTGGGCGATTTCTTAAATAACTCTGCACGTTTACACCAAACAGAATAGGCGACTTTATCCTCTGCCCCTGAAGGCTCGAAAAAGACTTGTTTCACTTTTTCAGCACCATTTAAAGGCAAGTTTTGACAAATGTGCGTTTGTTGCTGCTGACTGATTTTCTGTAACGCCAGGCTTTGTTCTACATAATATTTTCGCTGACTCATTTGAGCTCGAAAAAACGCAAAGATCTGTTCATCAAATAATAAGATCAATGCCAATAATCCCGAAAGTAAAATCAGTGCCGTCAGTGTCACCATCCCTTTTTTCATCATCATTCTTCTTGATTTAATAAAGACACCACAAGCGAAGTTTCATATTGAATATGCTTATGTGTTGCAAGATTTCCCGCGAGTTTGATTTCAATCCCTTTCCCCTCTTTTAACCAATCAAAACGTAATTGAGAAATCTCAAACTCTTTTTCATCTAATAAATCTGTCCATCCACCACCCGCGTTACAAGTAGATTGTGCTAAAGCACGCTGACATTCTTCTGATCGACAATCCGCATTTACCGCATTTTTATAAGTTTGTTTGGTCTCGATCATTTTGCCGTTAAGTTTATAACCAAATAGCTCCTTTTCGATATTTTTTGCCACATTTTTAACAGCATTTACACAGGTATTTTTTGTATATTTTTCACCAATACAACCATTACTATTCAAATCATAAAAAAATAAGACACAACTATTTGATGGTGCATTATCTGCTTGAGCAATGGTTATTGCTGTGCCCTTTTCGTCTAATTCGAATAAAGCCAGATTATCTTCAATGAGTTTTTGGTTTGCAGCTCGAAAGCCTACGCGACGTATATCTTTTCCGATGAGTTGAATTGTGCGTTGTAATTCCGCTTGTAATTTAAGTTGTAACATTAAACGCTGATTTTGCTGTTGAGTTTGGGCATAAAACTGTGCAACCAATAGCAATAATAAAGCGGATAAGCCGAGTGAAATCAATAAACTTACTAATGTTTCGCCTTTTAATGGTTTCATCTTGTACATGCACTCGCTGCTTGATCAGACTTTAATTTAATACTGCCGACATTGAAAAAAGAAAACAATGTACGATGTTCTTCAGCCTGTAACATAAAACAATTCGTTTCCATGGTATTTCTGGCCCCATTAAATTTCACCGCCACTTCAGACGGATATAATTTAGGGCCTATCAGCATCGTTTTTCCTTCAAAATAAGGATAGTAAAAATGCGCATAAAGGTTTTTAGGACAATTCTGGGGATGAAAACAATCACAAAAATGATCGCTTTTTACTTGGGCTGTGATACACCAACGTTGATTTGCCCTATCTTGATTGGCCAAAATAAACCAAATCGCTGATGAGTTTTCTGCTCTTGCTTGAATATTTCGCAGAAAAAAATAAAGCCGTTGTTGCTCTTTTTCGAGAAAATATTTGGGATCATTTTTCTGCCATTTAGGGAATGCAAAAGCTAATGTTAAGCTTAAAATAAATAATACAATCAAAGTTTCTAATAAGGTTATTCCTTTATACATAAAATGCCTTCTTTTTTGACCGCACTTTAAGATTCCTTTAAAAGAAAGCCAAATTGGCTACTTTATTTTTGCGATACTGATCGCAAATTTCCTTTAAAAAATGGGAAAAACCGTGAATTAAACATTTTCAACTGGCTATTTACTAAAACTCCCTTATAATAGGCGACCTATTTATCTGTTCTTTAAAATCTGGTGGAAATATGAATCCAATGTTAAATATCGCTATTCGTGCGGCACGAAAAGCGGGCAACGTGATTGCTAAAAACTATGAGCGCCGTGATGACATCCAAACAAGTAAAAAAGGTATTAATGATTATGTGACCAGCGTCGATAAAGCCGCTGAAGCTGAGATCATTGAAATTATCCAAAAATCTTATCCTGATCACACAATTATCAGTGAAGAACGTGGTGCATTAGAAGGCAAAGACAGCGATATTCAATGGGTGATTGATCCACTAGATGGCACAACCAACTTTGTAAAAGGTTTGCCACATTTCTCTGTTTCTATTGCTATCCGTGTAAAAAACCGTACCGAAGTCGGTGTGGTTTACGATCCTATTCGTAATTAATTATTCACTGCTGTGCGTGGTGAAGGCGCAAAATTAAATGAAGTGCGTTTACGTGTCGATAGCCAAAATGAACTTAACGGGGCAATTTTAGCCACCGGTTTCCCATTCAAACAACCAAGCTTAATGCCAACTCAATTTGCGATCATGAATAACTTAATTGATGAAGCAGCAGATTTCCGTCGTACGGGTTCTGCCGCATTAGACCTTTGCTATGTCGCTTCTGGTCGCGTTGATGGTTATTTTGAAATGGGCTTAAAACCTTGGGATTGCGCAGCAGGTGATTTAATCGTACGTGAAGCGGGTGGTTTAGTGTGTGATTTCAATGCAGGTCATGGCTATTTACGCTCAGGTAACATCGTGGCTGCACCAGCGCGTATTTTAAAAGAAATGCTAAATAAAATTCAGCCTTGCTTAACGGAACAAGTGAAGTAAGACGCAATAAAAAGTGCGGTAGATTTCACCGCACTTTTTTTATGACTAATTTCTGTCGAGTGGCTTTCTGTTTTCTTCCGTTTCCGGCTCAAGATCCAATTTTGCCATAAGAAGTTGATCGCCATCTTCTTCTGGGTTGCCTGTCACTAATAATTTATCGCCATAGAAAATGGAATTTGCGCCAGCCATAAAGCACATCGCTTGCATTTCTTCACTCATGCCTTGACGACCAGCAGAAAGACGAACATAACTTTTAGGCATGGTAATACGCGCCACCGCAATAGTGCGAACAAACTCTGTCCAATCTAAATCAGCTGCATCTGACATTGGTGTGCCTTCCACTTTCACTAACTGGTTAATCGGCACTGACTCTGGCTGAGGATCAAGATTTGCCAAACTTGCAATGAGACCAGCTCGCTCTTTACGGGTTTCGTTCATGCCTACAATACCGCCACAGCAAACTTTCAAACCGGCATGACGCACTTTTCCTAAGGTGCTTAAACGATCATCAAAACGACGCGTGCCAATGACATTGTGATAATTTTCTGGCGCAGTATCTATATTGTGGTTGTAATAATCCAATCCCGCATCTTTTAACTCTTCCGCCATACCATCTTGCAATAACCCAAAGGTACCACAAGTTTCTAATCCAATATCTTTTACCGCACGAATAATCGCCGTCACTTTTTCCATATCTTTAGGCTTAGGACCACGCCATGCTGCGCCCATACAAAAACGTCCTGCACCACGTGCTTTCGCAATTTTGGCTTTTTCAACAATTTCATCAATATCCAAGATCTGCTGATTTTGCACGCCGGTTTGATAACGTGCTGATTGTGGGCAATAACCACAATCCTCTGGACAGCCACCCGTTTTAATCGACATCAACGTCGATAACTGTATCGCACCAGGGTTGAAATGCTCTCGATGCACTTGAGCCGCACGATAGACTAATTCTAAAAAAGGTGTTTCAAATAGCGCTTCGACTTTACAAACAGACCAATACTCTACTGATGGATGGGGTGTAATAGATGAAAGCTGTACTACATTTGTTGTGGTCATTATATTTTCCTCGTTTAAGCTACATAGCTTTTATTAAGTTGAGCATATTACTCTGCAATATGATAAAAAGAGATCAGATCACTTTTCCTTGATAAATTTCAATCACTCGATCAATATGCCGTTCAATTTCTTTGGGTTGATGAGTCACCAGTAACATGGTGAGTTTTTTCTCTTCACATAATTGATCCATTAAATCCTGCATTTCAATACGTAATTTAGGATCAAGGGCTGAAAATGGCTCATCCAATAATAAAATGGGTTTATCTCGTAGCAAACAGCGCGCCAATGCCACACGCTGTTTTTGGCCACCTGAAAGTGCGGTCGGTTTTCTCGTTAAAAAATCCTGTAAATTGACCGCACTTGCAGCTTGTTCTACAAGGGCTTTTTCTTCTGCATTTAAGGCTAAATTCGGTTTTAAACCTAAAGCGATATTCTCTTCTACGGAAAGATGAGTAAAGAGATTATTTTCCTGAAATAGCATGGAAACGGGGCGTTCAAATGGTGCCGTTTTAGTATGATTTTCACCATTTAGCCAAATCTCGCCACTATCAGCATATTCAAAGCCGGCAATTAAATTCAGTAAGGTACTTTTTCCTGCACCACTTTCACCAATGATGGCGATTTTTTCCTGCGTTTGAATCTGTAAATCAAATACCATCGGCATGGACTGATAATTGAAGACCACATTATCTAATTTAATCATGTTGTTCTTTCTGCCCTTCAATAAACATAAATAAACCTAAACATAAGCCCAATAAAATCAATGCCGTCACAGCTGCTTCTTGGCTTCGATATTGCCCGATTTGTTGATAAAGCAAATGAGGCAACGAAGTAAAATCAGGGCTACCAAATAAGGCTATCGCCGTAAAATCGCCGAGTGATAAGGTCGTGGCGAGCGCCAAGGCATATTTCAATGGGGCTTTTAGCAACGGATATTCAATTAAACGAAAACGCTGCCAGCCTGTAATATTCAGCGATAAACAGAGTTTTTCATAATATTGCATCGATTGATTCATTGGTGTATTAAGAATTTTGATCACAAATGGCAAGGCAGCCAAGGCGTTACAAACAGATACCACCACAAACAAATGCCCTGCTGAGAAATCAATATCTTGCAACCAAAGGAATAAGCCGACTGCTAAAACGATCGTCGGAATGGCTAAAATCATCATGCCCCCCGTTAAAATTAAGTGGGCTAATTTGGGATGATATAACCATTGTAGTTGCCGGGAAAGTAACAATAAGAAGAATCCAAATAATACCGATAAAATCCCGGCTGTCGGAGCCATGGTTAATGAATAAGCAAGCGCCTTCCATAATTGTGGATTTTGCCAATAGCCAAATAATTGGGTCGCAGACAAACCTTGGAAAACGATATTGAATAAGGGACTTAAAATAAATAAGCACACCGAGAATAAGACAAAAATATGTCCAAATTTGACCGCACTTGAAACAGGCAAAACCCATCGATAACGCTGCGAAATCTGGGTTTCGGGTGCTTTTGCCCAATATTGTGAAAGTGAAAATAAAGCAAAACAAAACGCAAATTGTACAAGCGCAAAAAGTGCGGCTTTGGGTAAATCAAATTCAAAGAAAATGGCTTGGTAAATCGCGACTTCTAATGTGCTGTTTTGTGGCCCACCACCCAGTGCCAAGACAATCGTAAAACTGGTGAAACACAACATAAAAATCAGCACAAAGGCAGACACGATTTGGCTTTTCAAATAAGGCCATTCAATTAAGCGGAAAAATGTGAAACCTTTGATATTTAATTGTGCCGCAAGTTGATGCTGTTCAGTCGGAACACTTTGCAAAGTCTGCAAACTCATTCGTGCCGCTAAAGGAATATTAAAAAATAAATGGGCAATGAGAATGCCACTTAAACCATAAATGGAGGGTTTCCACGAAATACCTAAGGTTTGCAGCAGTTGTATTAGCCAACCGGCCGTGCCATAAATACCAATTAGACCGAAAATAGCCAGTAATGCCGGCAAAACAAACGTGAGAGAAAAAATGCGTAAAATAAACGATTTGCCTTTGAAATCTAAATAGAAAAAAGCACGCGCAAATAAAGCTCCAATTACGCTAGAAAGCAAGGCTGATAAGAACGCCTGCCCGATACTAAAAGCGATGACTTGATGCAAATAATCGTCTTTTAAGAAATCAGATAAGGCATAATCACTTCCTACTGAAAAAACCGCAGAAATGGAAAATCCATAAAGTAAAACGATGAAAAAAATGACCGCACTTCCGCCCAAATAATGGCGAGGACGAAAATGCGGATGTTGCAATAAGCTCATTAATACTACTTAGATAAAGCTTTTTGCCATTGATTGATCCAGCCTTTCAGCTGCTCACTTGTCACCGTTGTGGTATCTAAAATACGCATTGATTTTGCGCGAGAATTAAGCGCATCAATATGACTTTCGATATTGGTCTCTACCACGGGTAACATGACATTATTTTTAGCTATATCCGCTTGAGCTTGCGGTGAAAGTAAGAACCCTAGAAACTCATCAGCACAGGCATTATTACGGTTAGCGACTTTTGCCGCGACTTCAACTTGTAAGACGCTACCCTCTGCAAATTCTGTTGCCACATAATTGTCTTTTTGTTCAGAAAGAATATGGTAAATCGGTGAAGTATTGACGCTTAAAACCACATCACCTTCGCCTTTTAAGAAGGCCCCATAAGACTCAGTCCAACCTTTGGTGACAGTTACCGTATGTTTAGAAAGGGTTTTCCAAGCATTTGCTACGTCAGCTTCTGGATAAACCGCATTCATCCAAAGTAATAAACCACGTCCAATACTGCTTGTTCGCGGATCTTGATATAACACTTTAAGATCTTGACGCTCAACTAATTCTTTTAAGCTCTTTGGTGGATTAGTCAGTTTATTTTTATCATAAATAAACGCATATTGCGCATAATCAAATGGTAAGAACGTGTGATTTTCCCACTTAATCGGCAAACGTAACTGGCTTAAATCCACTTTATTTGGCTCAAAAATATTGAGTTTTTGTGCATCCTCAATTTGATAACTATCTAAACCGAGCACGACATCCGCCTTAATTTTTTTACCTTCTAGACGAACACGGTTAAACAAGGTGCCATTATTATCAAAAGCCACATAATTCAGCTTACATTGCGGGAATTGTTGTTCAAAAGCCGCTTTAACTTTTGCTCCTGCACTCCAATCAGCACTAAATGAATCATAAGTATAAACATTTAATGTTTGAGGTGCGGCTTGTACAAAAGCGGAAGCGGTAAGAAGTGCGATTAAAATGGGAAGCGTTTTGTTCATTATGCGTTCTCCTTGTTTTTGCATAACGAAACAGCATAATGAGATAATTAGTTTCCTACGCCAGCATTATCTGTTTCAGGTTCACGGGTGTTTCTCAGCCATTAATATAGGCACCCCGACTAAGTGCGATGTAGTCTAACGTAAGGGAATTTTATCAACAAGTTATTTCATTTAAAAATGTTAATCTGATCACACTTTTATATCTGATTTATCATTTTTTGAGCAAAAGAAAACCTGCTAAAAAGCAGGTTTATCTTGGTAATCTATCGTCAATTAAGCTTGATGTTTAGCCACTACTTCGCTTAATAAAGTTTGAAGTTCGCCAGCTTGATACATTTCTAAAATAATATCACAACCACCAATTAACTCACCTTCTACCCATAATTGTGGGAAAGTTGGCCAGTTTGCATAAGCCGGTAATTCAGCACGAATATCTGGGTGTTGAAGAATATCAACATAGCCGAAAGGCACTTTGCAATTCATTAATGCTTCAGATGCACGCGCAGAGAAACCACATGAAGGTAATTTTGGTGAACCTTTCATGTAAATTAAAATTGGGTTTTCAGCGATTTGTTTTTTGATTTTGTCTAACGTTTCCATAATGTTCCTTGTTCAAATAAGTCTGAATAGGGCGCTATTCTAGCATAAGATAGAACCTGAGTGAAAGACTTGGTCTTACCAGCTTCCACCTGCTCCGCCTCCGCCGAAGCCACCGCCGCCGAAGCCACCACCGGAAGAACCGCCTCCGCCGAATCCTCCACCAAATCCACCTCCGAAACCGGAACCACCACCACGGCGACGAGAAATCGTACTTTGACGAATGATTTTATTCAGCTGGTCACGCTGATTCGGGCTAATATATACTTCATCTTTGTGATATTGGAATTCACCAAATAATACAATAGCAATAAATGCCAATACCATTAAGAATGGAATGTACTTATCGAACGCATCTTCTTCAACTTGTGCCGCATCGAACTCGCCTTTACTTGCCGCAATAATTTGGTTTAAGCCGTCATTAATACCTTGTGCATATTGGCCTTGTTTAAATTGCGGCAAAATTGCCGAGCGGATAACTTGCGATAAAAACGCATCCGGCAATACACCTTCTAAACCTTGCCCGGTTGCGATAAAAACTTTGCGATCATCCTTTGCAATCAGCATCAACACGCCATTATTCAGATTTTTACGTCCAATGCCCCATTTATCACCTAAAGCAAAGGTATAATCCGCAATTTCATATTCACCAGTTGTAGGAACCAAAACGACAGCGATTTGTGAACTCGTTTCTTTACTATAAGCAATCAGTTTATTTTCTAAAATTTGCTTATGTTCTGCAGAAAGTGTGTTGGTGTAATCGTTAATGTAATGAAAAGGATTTGGTGCAGGCGGAAACTCTGCCGCAGCAACCATTTGAGCAAAAAAAACAAGGCTAAAAATAACCGCACTTTTCATAAAAGATAAAAGCTTAGCCATTAATAATTACCTCATTAGATAATTCATTAACATCATCAGGCTGAATAGGGAAATGGCGAGATAAAATATCACTGATACGCTCAATCGCATCGACAATGCCTTGTGTATAAGCTTTTTGTTTAAACTGCTCAATCATTAAATCACATTGTAATTGCCAGTAAGCCACATCAACAAATTGATGAATGCCTTTATCACCTACGATTGCACAAAGATGATTTTTATATCCCACATAAATCAACACGGCATTTTGTGCCGCTGTTTTATGCATTTCCAGCTCGTCAAACACTTCTAAAGCTCGTTCCATTGCAGACAGTTGTGCCGAAGCCTTTGGTACTTTGCGTTCAATATAAACACGTAACTCTGCCGAACTTAAGCTTTCGAGGCGACTAATCGCCGCCTCGATTTGCTTTTTATCTACCGGAATTCTGGAAAAGAATGGCATAGATAAACCTTAGTTAAAGTTTACAGTCGGTGCGTTTTCAGCGCCTGCAGCTGATTTAAAGTAAGGTTTAGCTTTAAAACCAAAAATCATTGCCGCTAATTTAGTTGGGAATTGACGTACTTTTTCATTATAAATACGCGCGGCTTCATTAAATTTATTACGAGCGACATTGATACGATTTTCTGTACCTTCAAGTTGCGCTTGTAAGTTCATAAAGCCTTCGTTCGCTTTTAATTGTGGGTATTGTTCTACCGTAACAAGTAAACGAGATAATGCTGAACCTACTTGATTTTGATTTTGTTGGAATTCATTTAATTGTTCTTCCGTTAAATTAGACGGATCAATTTTAGTTTGTGTCGCTTTTGCGCGAGCTTCGATGACATTAGTTAATGTTTGTTGTTCAAAATTAGCTTGACCTTTTACAGTATTCACTAAGTTTGGAATTAAATCAGCACGACGTTGATAAGATGATTCAACATTTGCCCAAACAGAATCAATTTCAGTTTCTGCTTTTACTAAGCCATTGTAGCTAGACATTAAGCCTAAACCTGCAGCAACGGCGATAATAATCAAGATAATCCACTTTTTCATTCAAAAATTCCTTCAATTATAGGTTTAATTTATATAAGAAAAGACCTAAACCGAAGTTTAGGTCTTCTAATGCTAATCCGTTAATGGATAACTAAATAAAATTATTTAGTACCGTTAACTGCGATTTCAACACGACGGTCTGGTGCTAAACAAGCGATAAGCGCTTTACGACCTTTAACCGCGTCACAAGTAGAACCTGTAACTGGGTTAGCTTTACCGTGACCAACTGCAGAAATGTTTTGAGCTGGAACACCTTTAGCTACTAAGTAGTTAGCTACAGAGTCTGCACGACGTTGTGATAATTTCACGTTAAATGCATCTTTACCGATACGGTCAGTGTAACCAGCAACAGCTACGTTAGCGTTATTAACTTGAGCGATTTCGCCGTAGATACCGTCTAAAGTTGTTTTAGCTTGTGGTTTTAAGCTAGCTTTACCGAAAGCGAAAGTTACATCAGAGCTTAAGTTGAAAGTTTTGCTTACAACTTCAGGTGCAACAACTGGAGCAGCACCTTGACCGAAACGGTAAGATAAACCAGCGTTGATAGAACCGATCCATGGGTTGTAGTCTACTGAGCTATCTGGACCTGTTTGAGTACGTAATTTACCCACGCGAGCTAACCATTGGTATTCTAAACGTAATGCTAACTCTGGTAATGATGGTAATGCATATTCGAAACCAGCAGCAAACATTGGAGAAACGCGTAAGCTGTGACGACCTTCTGCGTGATCACGAGCACCAGTTGCTGTGTCATAGAATTTGTAGTCTGAACGAACTAAAGCTGCACCAGCACGACCGTAGAAGTCTAAACCTTCTAAAGCAGAAGTTAAACCACCAAGACCATAGCTACCTTTTAAGCTTAAGTGAGCACCGTGGTTAGTGTGTTTGAGTGCTACTTTACCAGCATCTTTGAATTTAACACGACCGAAGTCATCGTAACCTAATTCTACCGCTAAACCTAAGTTATCACGGTTTAACACTTGGTAACCACCGAATACACCGTAAGTAACAGAGTTACGATCGTAACCAGTACCGAAACCTAAGCTACGAGGGTTAGTAGCATCAGTGTTAGCTTTGATACCATCGTGGAAAGATGCTTGACCAACTTTAGCACCTACATAGAAGGTGTTTTCTTGTGGAGCTGCTTGAGCTACTGAAGCTGCTGCTAAACCAGCAACGACTAATGCGATTGCAGTTTTTTTCATTTTGATGTCCTCTATTTAGTCATCGTTATTAATAAGAAAAGTTTCCTTGTCTATCGTGAACTTTACAAAAAAGAAACACTCTAAACATCGCTTAACTAGGGTTTTGAATTTGCCCTAACTTATCCTTTTGACAAATTCAATTCCTTTGCCATAGCCAAAGGAACGTTCAAAAGTATGGTTATTATCCTATAAAAACACCAAAGATCAAACTTTTTTTGCCCTTTTTGGTTATTTTATAGACAAACAACCCCTAAAATGAACATCCGTTCACAAAAATCGGGTTAATTTTTAACCCGATTTCTATTCTAACAAAAAATATCTTTTGTTCAAATCGACTTTTTTTTGAGCTTCATATATCATCAAATTCACTTTCTTCTCTATTTACAGGTGAGTGATTTTATGTTGCCCCGTCTTTCTAATGTGCCACAACTTAATAATGTGGTAAGTGATTATCTTAGCGAACTCCAAAAACAACATTTTGAAGGTGATATTGCCTCAAATTATGCTGACCGTTTAAGTCTTGCGACAGATAACAGTGTCTATCAACAACTTCCTCAGGCTATTTTGTTCCCTAAATCTGTTGCAGATGTAGTTCGTATCACCAAATTAGCCAATAAAGAGAAATACCTTCATCTAACCTTTACACCTCGCGGTGGCGGCACGGGCACCAATGGACAATCTATAAATAACAACATTATTGTGGATCTCTCTCGCCACATGACGAGCATTTTAGAGCTTAATATAGAAGAACGTTGGGTTCGCGTGCAGGCGGGCGTAGTAAAAGACCAACTCAACCAATTTTTAAAACCTCACGGATTATTCTTTGCACCAGAGCTCTCCACTAGCAATCGTGCGACCTTAGGCGGCATGATTAATACTGATGCTTCTGGCCAAGGTTCATTACAATATGGAAAAACCTCTGATCACGTTTTAGCATTACGTTCCGTTTTAATGAATGGTGAAGTATTAGATACAAGTGCGGTCAAATCCGACGATGTTTTAGAAAACTACCCGCTTGCAGAAAATGGAAAAACGCTACATCAAACAATTTTCCAACGTTGTAAAGAAAAACGCGCCTCAATCATTCAAGATTTACCACAACTCAATCGCTTTCTCACCGGTTACGATCTTAAGAATGTCTTTAATAAAGATGAAAGTGAATTTAATCTCACCCGAATTTTAACGGGCTCAGAAGGTTCACTTGCGTTTATCTGCGAAGCTAAACTCAATTTATTGCCGATTCCTAAACATCGCACCTTAATTAATGTGAAGTACAGCTCATTTGATGCCGCCCTTCGCAATGCACCTTTTATGGTGAAAGCCAATGCCCTTTCAGTCGAAACCGTCGATTCCAAAGTGCTGAACCTTGCTAAGCAAGATATCATTTGGCATTCAGTAAAAGAACTTTTAACAGAAGAAGAACAAAATCCAATTCTTGGTTTAAACATTGTGGAATATGCGGGCAACAATCAAGCTAAAATCGATAGCCAAGTGACCGCACTTTGTCAACAATTAGATGAAAAAATTGCACAAGGCAAAGATCATATTATCGGCTATCAACTTTGTTCTGACTTGCCTTCTATTGAACGTATTTACGCCATGCGTAAAAAAGCGGTGGGGTTATTAGGTAATACTAAAGGTGCGGCCAAACCCATTCCTTTTGTGGAAGATACCTGTGTGCCACCAGAACATCTTGCTGATTACATTGCGGAATTTAGAGCCTTATTAGATAGTCACAATCTGCAATATGGGATGTTTGGCCATGTGGATGCTGGTGTATTGCATGTTCGCCCGGCTTTAGACTTATGAGATAAAGAACAAGTCAAACTCTTTAAACAAATTTCAGATGAAGTGGCAGAACTCACGGTGAAATACGGCGGTTTATTATGGGGGGAACACGGCAAAGGTGTACGTTCTCATTATGGAGAGAAATTCTTTACACCTGAACTTTGGCAAGAATTGCGTTATGTGAAATTTTTATTTGATCCAAACAATCGTCTGAATCCAGGTAAAATCTGTACGCCACTTAATAGCGATGCGGAACTCTATTCCATTCTCTCGCCAATGCGTGCGGACAATGATCGCCAAATCCCAATTCAAATGCGAGATGAATTCAAAGGTGCGATGAATTGTAACGGCAACGGGCTTTGTTTTAACTTTGATGAGCACAGCATTATGTGCCCTTCCATGAAAGTCAGTAAAAACCGCGTATTCTCGCCAAAAGGACGAGCCGCTATGGTGCGTGAATGGTTGCGATTAATGGCCAATGAAAACGTATCACCTGATCAATTAGATTTTCATAAAACACAAGTGAAACTGACCGCACTTGTGGAACGTTTCCGTAATAGCGTGCAGAAATGGCGTGGTGAATATGACTTCTCACATGAAGTAAAAGCGGCAATGGATACTTGTCTGGCTTGTAAAGCCTGTGCAAGCCAATGCCCGATTAAAATTGATGTACCAAGTTTTCGTGCAAAATTCTTCCATTTCTACCACAGTCGTTATTTGCGCCCAGCCAAAGATCATATTGTGGCGAATTTAGAAGTTGCTGCACCTTATATGGCAAAACAACCGGCATTATTCAATTATTTCACCAAGCTCAAAGTCACACAAAGCTTGGTTGAAAAAACACTTGGAATGACTGATTTACCTCTCCTTTCAGAGCCAAACCTTCAACAGCAATTAGTGGAAATTGGTTACCAAGGCAAAAAATTAGAAGAGCTGGAAGGCCTCAGTGCCACAGAAAAAGCGAAGATGCTCTTTATTGTACAAGACCCGTATACCTCTTATTACGATGCTAAAGTGGTGCGAGACTTTGTCGCTCTCACACAAAAATTAGGTTTCAAGCCAATCATTCTGCCTTTTAAACCGAATGGCAAAGC
>OGHM01000838.1_pt1 | contig 14112 bp, 16 predicted proteins | sample 1571531 | NCBI WGS metagenome assembly OGHM01 (sample SAMEA2582031, study PRJEB24529) | metagenome | biome: Human gut stool | place: China | collected 2011 | reverse complement strand
CTGTTTCACCAGTTTCAGGGTTAGTTTCAACACGGAATGTTGGATCTTCTTCAGCCAATTTTTGAAGGGCGATACCCATCTTGTCTTGGTCTGCTTTAGATTTAGGCTCAACCATCAATTGGATAACTGGTTCTGGAACTTCGATTGATTCAAGGATGATTTTTGCTTTTTCATCTGTCAATGAGTCACCAGTTGTAGTATCTTTCAAACCAACGGCAGCAGCGATATCTCCAGAGTAAACTGTTTCGATTTCTTTACGAGTGTTGGCGTGCATTTGAAGGATACGTCCGATACGTTCACGTTTACCTTTAGAAGTGTTCAATACGTATGAACCTGAGTTCAAGACACCTGAGTAAACACGGAAGAATGTCAAACGACCTACGAATGGGTCAGTCATGATCTTGAAGGCAAGAGCTGCAAATGGCTCTTCATCAGATGCTGGACGTTCTTCTTCTTCGTCTGTATCTGGGTTTACACCCTTGATTGCAGGGATATCAAGTGGGCTTGGAAGGTAGTCAAGGACTGCATCCAACATCAATTGAACCCCTTTGTTCTTGAAGGCAGAACCACAAAGTACTGGGTAGAATTCAACGTTGATTGTAGCTTTACGGATACCAGCTTTCAATTCTTCGTTTGTGATTTCTTCCCCTTCAAGGTATTTCATCATCAAGTCTTCATCAGTTTCAGCAACTGCTTCAACCAATTTTTCACGGTATTCTTGAGCTTGTTCAAGGTATTCAGCTGGAATATCTTCTTCAAGGATATCTGTACCAAGGTCGTTAGTATAGATTTCAGCTTTCATCTTGATCAAGTCAATGATTCCGCGGAAGTCATCTTCAGCACCGATTGGCAATTGAATTGGGTGAGCGTTTGCTTGAAGACGGTCATGAAGTGTGCTTACTGAGTAAAGGAAGTCAGCACCGATTTTATCCATCTTGTTAGCGAATACGATACGTGGAACTCCGTATTCAGTTGCTTGACGCCAAACTGTTTCAGTTTGAGGCTCAACACCTGATTGTGAGTCAAGAACGGTTACAGCACCGTCCAAAACGCGGAGTGAACGTTGAACTTCGATAGTGAAGTCCACGTGTCCTGGTGTGTCGATGATGTTTACACGAGTGTCTTTCCATTGAGCTGTTGTAGCGGCAGATGTGATAGTGATACCACGTTCTTGTTCTTGCTCCATCCAGTCCATTTGTGACGCACCTTCGTGAGTTTCACCGATTTTGTGAATCTTACCAGTGTAGTAAAGGATACGCTCAGTTGTAGTTGTTTTACCAGCATCGACGTGAGCCATGATACCGATATTACGAGTTTTTTCAAGTGAAAATTCGCGTGCCATGAGGTTTGTTTCTCCTATATTTTTTATTTCTATATTCTATTATAACATGATTTAATAAAAACGGATAGGCAGGACCTACCCGTTTTCAGTGTTTTCATGCTAAGTTTTGGTTCCATCTTGTAAGAAGAGTTGAATTGGGTTCAAGAGCTGACGAAGCTTAATTGAACTCGGGCTAAAAGCTCGGAAAATAGATAAGCTTTCCTAGAATCTTTGATTCTTCGTCAAGCTTCCTAATTTTCAGTCGCTTTTTTAACGCCCTTAGTATCTTAATCTTACCAGCGGAAGTGTGCGAATGCACGGTTAGCTTCAGCCATACGGTGAGTATCTTCACGTTTCTTAACAGCTGCACCAGTGTTGTTCGCTGCATCCAAGATTTCTTTTGCAAGACGATCAACCATTGTGTGTTCACCACGTTGACGAGCGATTGTTACCAACCAACGAAGTCCAAGTGTTGTACGACGTTCTGGACGAACTTCAACTGGGACTTGGTAGTTAGAACCACCGACACGGCGAGCACGTACTTCAAGTACAGGCATGATGTTTTCCATAGCTGTTTCAAATACTTCAAGAGCATCGTTTCCAGTAGCCTCTTTAATTTGTTCGAAAGCTCCGTAAACGATTGAAGCAGCTGTACCACGTTTACCATCAAGCATAACGCGGTTGATAAGACGAGTAACTAATTGTGAATTGTAAAGCGGATCTGGCAATACATCGCGTTTAGGCGCACGGTTTTTACGACTCATTTTTCTTTATCCCCTTTCCTTATGCTTTTGGTTTTTTAGTACCGTATTTAGAACGGCCTTGTTTACGATCGTTTACACCTGCAGTATCAAGTGCTCCACGGACGATATGGTAACGTACCCCTGGAAGGTCTTTTACACGTCCACCACGAAGAAGAACCACGCTGTGTTCTTGCAAGTTGTGTCCGATACCTGGGATATAAGCAGTTACTTCGATCAAGTTGCTCAAACGTACACGAGCAAATTTACGAAGGGCTGAGTTAGGTTTCTTAGGTGTCATTGTTCCAACACGAGTTGCAACACCACGTTTTTGTGGTGAAGAAACGTTTGTTTGAACTTTTTTATGACTGTTGTAACCAACGTTCAAAGCTGGTGATTTAGATTTTTCTACTTTTGATTTACGCGGTTTGCGAACCAATTGGTTAATTGTAGGCATCTACATTCTCCTGTGAATTTTTTTTATTTTTGGTGATGATACACTTGGTGACAGCTACCATCTGTGTGTACTTTTGCAACATTTGTCAGCACGTCCCTGTACACTCTTGAGAGACCAAAAGTAAAAAGTACCGTCTATTATTATAACATGACGGCACTTTGATTGCAAGATGTTTTTTTATTTTTTAAAGAAGTCGAAAAAGTTCATTATTGACCAGCTTCAGCAGGTACTTCTACCCCTGCATCTGCAGCCGGAGCATACTGTTGTTGTTGCTGTTGTGGTTGAACTGTCGCATTGGCTCCAGCTACTCCAGCATTGGCATTAGTATTTGCGTTCGCGTTCGTGTTGGCATTAGCGTCTGTTTGAGTCTGCTGCGTTGCCGCTGTGTCACTCTCATAGGTCAGTCCATAATAGTTAGCGATGTATTGGATACGGGCATCAAGCGATTGCTTTTGAGTCGCATCTTTGACTTTCTTCACAGCAGCTTGGGCAGCGTTCACAGAATCTTGACTCGGAGTCGTTTCCATTTGAACGACTGCTTTTTCAGCAGCTTCTGTATTTTTCTTTTCTTCCTTCTTTTCTTTTTCTTCCTTTGTTTCCTTTTTCACTGGAAGGGAACCTGTTTTTTTAGCAGGTTGAATTTCTGTCGTTACCTGGGCAGCCGTATTCTTTTTAACGGTATACAAGCCAGCTACCAAAATAAAGGATAGAGACAGAACTGTCACCAAACGAATCCACAAAGGACTATTATCAAATCGATCTAAAATTCTTTTCACTTTTTGATCCTCCTTAATTACTCTTAATCAAAGATATTCCCAACTTCGACACTCAATTTATTTTCTTTCACATCGATGTTGGTCACACGCAATAAGGATTTGTGTTCAAAGAATTCACGGTCGGTTGAAGCATTATCTGCAAAGACAGCTACCCCTGCCAATTCTGAATCAAATTCAGACAAAAGGCTGACCATTCCGTTAATCGTTCCGCCACCTTTAAGGAAGTCATCAACAATCAAAACTCGGCTTCCTGCTTTTAGGCTACGTTTCGAAAGGAACATTTTCTCAATGCGATCCCCACTTGAGCCTGAAACATAGTTGACACTAACGGTTGACCCTTCTGTGATTTTCAAATCACGACGGACAATGACGAATGGAACATTCAAGACATTGGCCACTGCATTGGCTAGAGGAACTCCCTTGGTCGCTACGGTCATGACTGCGTCAATCTTCTTATCCCGGAAGGCTTTGGCAATGATGCGGCCAATACGATTCAAAATCTTTGGATTGCTCAAAAGATCAGATAAGTAAATGTAGCCACCAGGAAGGATACGGTTACTTTCAGATAGTTGCTTGCAAAGATCCTCAACGATTTCTTTGGATTCTTGATCTGAGATAGACGGTGTAAAGATCACGCCTCCACCAGCTCCTGTAACGGTCTCAATATTTCCGATTTCCATCTCTTCAAACGCCCGCTTAATGATCACGATATCTTCTGAGATGGAAGACTTGGCAGACTCATACTTTTCCGCAAACGTATTGAGGCTAGTCAATTCATAGGGATGGTTGATCAAGTAATTAGAAATTACGACCATCCGTTCACTTCTTCTTAATTTCATTTTCTCACCATGTAGTTTTTTCTATCATTATACCATAAGAAGCGAAAAAAACGAACATTCTGATTTACAGAAGGCCGTTTTTTCCTGATTATTTCATTTTTGGCAGAATCATTCCCGTATTTATCTCTGTTTTTACTAGTCGAGATTCGGTTTATAGAAGGAACGATTTTCCATAGCGAAGATTTTATTGGTCATCTCGCCAGGACCAATTAAGCCAAGTGCTGTTGTCATCATCATCATTTCCGCATCCAAATTATCGATCATATGAATAATCTCTGCTTCCATGATTTTTGGACGAACAGGACTACCGTATTCCAGCAAGCCATGGTGACTCAAGATCACATGGCGAAGGACGATCACTTCTTCTTTTTGGTCATCAATCTTCAAGTCTTGCAAGACCTTGGTGATTTCTTCATCGATCAATGCAATGTGGCCGATAAGGTTGCCCCGAACAGTGTATTCTGTATTTTCAGGTCCCGTCAACTCGATCACTTTGGCCAAATCGTGTAACATAATCCCTGCAAAGAGCAAGCTCTTATTCAACTGAGGATAGATATCGCCGATACTATCTGCCAAGCGGACCATGGTCGCTGTATGATAAGCAAGACCTGCTTCAAAGGCATGGTGGTTGGTCTTAGCAGCTGGATAGCTATAAAACTCTTTCTCATATTTCCCATAGAGGGCCCGAACAATCCGTTGCCAGACCGGATTTTCAATTTTGAAAATCATGTTTGATAGGTATTCATGCAATTCTTTAGGATCTACTGGTGGTTTTTCCTTGAAGTCTGCTGGATTGTTGGGCTCTCCCGCTTGTGGCAAGCGCATGTTTAATTGGTTGACTTGCGGAGTATTATTGTAAACTTCTCGACGTCCAGACATATGGACCACGCGCCCAGCCATAAAACTCTCTACATTGTGAGGTTGGGCATCCCATAGTTTACCTTCGATTGTACCGGTCTCATCCTGGAAGACAAAGGCGAGGTAGTTTTTCCCGGCCCGCGTTTGGCGCACTTCTGCTGACTTGATCAAATAGAATCCTTCGAACAATTCATCTTTTTTCATTTGGTTAATTTTGACCATCATCTTCTCCATCTTCTATATATACATCTAGTCCCAGCAGGTCCTCATCGCTTTCGATTTGGCGGAGTGTCCGCTCGATGGCACTGGTCCGTCTGGTTAGCAAATCATCAATATTATTGGAAGCATTCTTTAAATGGCGCTGAGTCTTGGCCAGAATCCCTCCAAACTTATGGAATTCTGATTTGACCGATCCCAACACCTTGCTAATGTCATCTGCACTCTTTTGGATGTTGAGCGTTTTAAAGCCAACAGACAAGGAGTTCAAGAGGGCTGATAGCGTACTTGGCCCAGCCACTAAAATTTGTTCGTCCCGACGCAAGCGATCGAAGAATTCTGGATTGCGAACCACTTCGGAATAGAGGCCTTCAGTTGGCAAAAAGAGAATTCCGAAATTCGTTGTCGCTGGTGGAAAGAGGTATTTTTGTTGGATATCCTTAGCAAAACGCTTGATACTAGCAAGAAGGGCCTTGCGGTAACGCTCGATCTCCTCTTTCTCTCCTGATTCATAAGCTTCTTCCAGACGATAGTAGTCTTCCAGTGGGAATTTAGAGTCAATCGGCAGATAGACTGGCTCCTCTCCTTGTCCTGGAAGCTTAATAGCATACTCCACGCGCTCACTGGATTGGGGAACGGTGACAAACTCCCGCTCATACTGGGCTGGGGTCAAGATATCTTCAATGATTTGACCCAGCTGCAATTCGCCCATAATCCCACGCGTCTTGGTATTGGAGAGAACTTTATTAAGGGTTCCGACATCCCGCGCCACCGTCTGCATTTCTCCTAGCCCTTTGTTGACCGACTCCAATTGTTTTGAAACCGTCTCAAAGGAGGTCTGTAAGCGGTGCTGCAAGGTTTTCTCCAATTTTTCTTCTACCGTTTGGCGCATCTGTTCTAGCCGCACTTCATTGGACTCTTGGATCTGGCGCATGCGCTCATCTGTTTTGTCCCGATTTTTAGTAAAGTGCTCATTCATCTCAGCGCGCAGAGCCGTCGTCTGCTGGTGGATCTCCACTCGCATCTCGGTTAAACGATCTGTCAGAGCGATCTCTAACTGCTGATTGGCAATCTGGCTTGCTTGTCTTTCTTTTTCAAAACGATAGTCCAACTGGTCTGTCAAATGATCCTCATGGTCTTCCAGCAACTCTCTTAAAGCCGGTCTTGTATCATCTGACCGTTGCAAGAGATAGATGAGGAGGCCCAGATTGAGCAGGCCAATCAGAAGCAGAATGATATTCATATTAACCTCTGTCTTTACTATAAACAATGACAAGATAGCCACGATCAAGACTCACTTGAATCGGTTGATCCAAAAATTCATTGGAGCCATACATGGCCTTCAAAAAATAATTCTCCTGATGGAGCGGATACTTGGCTCCTGTAATCTCTAGGTGGCCTTGTCCGACAGGCATAAAGCCAACATAAGACATGGCTGGATCTGGCTGAATCTCATGGCAACCAGCTGGTCTGTAGATCAAGCGATTTTGACCATCGACTAATTGGATCTGCTCCATGTAGGGAGCTAGGTCTGGATCGGTCGGCAAAAAGATATTGGACAAAAAGTGATCCAAACGACCGCCAAAAGCACCATAAACGGTGACTGCAGCCTCTGGATAGGCCTCAAAGACCGCTTTCAAGGCCAATTCCAAATCCGTATCGTTCTTTTCAGGGACGGATTGAACAACCTGCTTGGCTTGGGTTCGGATCTTATTCAAACCAGTCTCAGAGACAGAATCGAAATCCCCCACAGCTATATCTAAAGGCAGACCTTGTTCCAGTAACTTCAAACAGCCTCCGTCAACGCCTACATAAACGTCATGATCTCTTGGCAAGAGCGTGCTGTCACCTCCTGCCAGTATTGCGATGTTACCCATTTACAGCATCTCGGAGTGTTTGAACGCGCTCATTAACATCTCCATTAAAGACATAAGAGCCTGCTACAAAGACATTGGCCCCGGCTTCTTTTGCTTGGGAAATACTTTGAGCATCAATTCCTCCATCGACTTCGATATCAAAGTCTAAGCCTTTTTCTTCACGAAGAGCGGCTAATTCGCGCACCTTGTCCATGGTTTCAGGCAAGAAGGCTTGGCCACCGAATCCTGGATTAACGGTCATGACCAAGACTTGATCCACCAAGTTCAAGACATGTTTGATACTGTCTACAGGAGTCCCTGGGTTGATCACGACACTCGCCTTCACACCCGCTTGACGAATTTTTTGAAGAGCTCCGTGGATATGGGGAGTAGCTTCCACATGGATGCTGATGATATCAGCACCTGCACGGGCAAATTCTTCGATATGGTGTTCAGGATTGGTGACCATCAAGTGGCAATCAAAGACCAACTTGCTATGTGGACGCATGCTCTCTACGACACCAGCTCCAAAGCTGATATTGGGCACAAAATGGCCATCCATGACATCGATATGGGCATAGTCAGCTCCTGCTGCTTCTAAGCGTTTCAATTCACTTTCAAAATTGGCATAATCGGCACTCAAAATTGAGGGGGCTAATTTCATTGTTTTCATCGTTGTAGTGTCTCCTATTTTGGCATTTTTTTCGAAACTTTTTTATAGGTTTCGCGACGGTTTTCAATCTCACTTAGAAATTGCAAGTAATCCTCATAACGGAAAGGCGCAATTTCCTCTCTTTCAACGGCTGGTTTCACCGCACAAGCTGGCTCATGCGTGTGGGTACAGGTACGAAATTTACAAGAGTGGCTCACATCGGCGATCTCTGGGAAGGCTTGATTTAAGTCTTCACTGGTCGTCACTTCATAATCAAGGGAGGAGAAACCAGGCGTATCTGCGATCTTTCCTCCATTTAAATGGTAAAAGCTGACAGCTCGGGTCGTGTGTCGACCGCGCCCCAGACTATCTGAAATCTCACCCGTTTCAAGCTCCAGATCCGGAGCGATTTTATTGAGCAAGGTCGATTTTCCTACACCAGTCTGTCCCATAAAGACCGTGGTTTGATTGGTCAAAAGGGGCAAGAGTTCCTCAATTGACAAGACAAAATCATAGCCAATAGCCTGGTAGATTCCTTGGTAGTAGTGGACGTCTTCCATATCTTCTAACAAGTCCAGTTTTGAAATATAGACAATGGGATGAATCCCCTTATGCTCCAAAAGAACCAGAAAACGGTCTAAAAGATTGGCGTTGAAATCTGGCTCCTTAGCTGACATAATCACTACTGCCTGATCAATATTGACAATAGGAGGGCGCACGAGGCTATTTTTTCGAGGCGCAATGCTCAAAATGTAGCCTTCTGAATTCTCTTCAGCAGAGAACTCCACCTGATCCCCCACATAAGGAGTCTGTCCTTTTTTTCTAAAATTTCCACGAGCCCGTGTCTGATAAATGTGACCATCTGACTCCACGTAGTAAAAGCCAGCCAAGGCCTTGACGATTGTTCCTTGCAAATCGCACTCCTTTGAGATTAATACTATCTATTATACCAAAAAATGAGAAATAAGGCTGGATTGCTCAATAAGAAAAAACGAAAAGTGAACCTCTCCGGACACTTTTAGAAACGAATAGCTTCGTTGTTTAAACGGATAGAAACAGAAGACGGAGTATCCGTTATGACTTGTCTTTTAGCAGAATTCGGGAAAGGGCACCTTCCTTTTTTTCCTTGGCATTTTTCCTAAAAAGTGTATAATAGAACTATGCGGAGGTGGTGGAACGGCAGACACGCATGCTTCAGGCGCATGTGCTTTTTCAAGCGTGAGGGTTCAAATCCCTTTCTCCGCATAGCTAAAAATCCCACTGAGATTCAGTGGGATTTTTGAATTATAGGCCTGCTTCTCTCAAAGCATCTGATAAGTGTGCAAAATCAGAAATAGATAAAGCCTCTCCACGAATAGAAGGTTTTATATCTGCAATTTCCAAAGCTTGCTCAAGTTTGGCTTTCACTTCCTCAGATTTACCAAAATGATTTGTTAAATTATTCCACAATGTCTTACGACGATGGACAAAGCTAGCCTTAGCCACTCGGAAAAGGAAATCCTCATCTTTAACTTCAACCAACGGTTGTTCACGACGCGTCATCTTCAAAATGGCTGAGTCAACATTAGGGGCTGGTACAAAGACTGTACGAGGGACAATGAATGCCACTTTAGCGGTCATATAATACTGAACAGCAATTGATAGAGAACCATAAGCCTTACTATTAGGCTCTGCAGAAATGCGGTCAGCGACTTCTTTTTGCATCATAACAACAAATTCTGCAAAAGGAATCTTACTCTCAATCAAATACATCAAGATTGGCGTCGTAATATAATATGGCAAATTGGCTACGACCTTAATTGGTAGTTCTGGATTTTTAAATTCTTTTACTCGTGTCTGTAAATCCGCCTTGAGAACATCTTCGTTAATCACGTTAACATTATCATAATCACGTAATGTATCCTCTAAAATCGGAACCAATCGATCATCAATTTCAAATGCCATAACTTCCGCAGCATTTTCAGCCAAGAATTCTGTTAATGCTCCAATACCAGGTCCAATTTCGATTACATTGACATTTTTGTCAATCTCTGCCGTATCAACAATTTTTTGTAAAATATTTGTATCTGTTAAGAAGTTCTGTCCGAAAGACTTCTTAAAGGTAAAGCCATGGCGTTCAAGGACAGCCTTGGTCACGCTATAATCTGCAATTCTCATTTATTCTCTTTTCTTATTAATTTCACGATTTTTATATTTGGACACAAAACAAGTCCAAATCCTTAACTATCCCAACTTCTATAATAAGCTACTTAGTAGCGATTTGATTTTAAGATTACTGGTAGTCTAGTAATTTGACATAGCCTCTTCCAGCTCCTCTAAAGTGATTCCAAACAATTCCAAACGTTTTAGAAGCTGCTTTCCATTGCAATAACCAATACGAAGCGCCTCGCCCAAATATTCTCGACGCTTTCGACTATCTGCTCCCATTAGTAGTCCTAACTTCATAAGATTTGATTTACTAATATCAAACTGATTATCATCATCGTAACTACCTAGAACTCCAGATAAGGCCTTTTGAAGATCCTCAAAACTCGCATGCTCAACACCCAATGAACGACCTTTAGTCTTAGATTTCGGTGTTGCTTCCCCACGGTTTAAGAAAGCATGCTTTGCTGTCGGAACAGCTTCCATGATGATTTTACGGATACGTTCACCATTATAGTCTGGATCAGTAAAAACAATCACTCCGCGTAAGTCATTAAGCTTATCAATACGCTCTAAGTCGTCTTCATTAATAGCAGAACCTCTAGTCTCATAGGTATCCACCTCATAAAAACGTCTCAAATTTGCCGTATCATCCTTACCTTCTACCACGATGACTTCTTGAATTTTTATTTTATTCATCCAGACCAAAAATCCTCATCGCATTATCATAAGTAGCCCTAGCAACCTCTGCACTTGTTAAACCACGAAGCTCAGCAATCTTATCTACTACGTAACGCGTATAGCCTGTACGATTCTCGCGACCACGTTTGGGAACGGGTGCCAAATACGGTGCATCCGTTTCAACCAGAATCTTATCTAAAGGTAACTTCTGAGCAGCTTCTTGGACATCCAAAGCCTTCTTAAAAGTTACAACACCTGAAAATGAAATCATCATTCCAAGATCAACAAATTTTTGAGCCATTTCTAAGGATCCTGAGTATGAGTGCATAATCCCCCCACGAGGACCAACACCAACTTCTTTAATAACAGCGTAAGTATCCTCAAGTGCATCACGTGTATGGACAACAAAAGGTAAATTGTGTTCCTTTGACAAAGCTATTTGACGCTTAAAGACATCAATCTGAATCTCTTTAGGATCTTCCATCCAATAATAATCCAAACCAATTTCCCCAAGTGCCACTACTTTCGGATTATCCAATTGTGATACAATCATATCCTCAATTTCCTGAGAATAGGACCCTGCTTCCGTAGGATGCCATCCAATCGTACTATATAGTTGATCATACTTCTCTGATAGTGCTAAAGATTTATCAATTGTTGGCTTATCAAAACCAACAATATTCATTTTAATAACACCTAGTTCAGCTGCAAAATCTATTTCTTCTTGTTCTTTTCCTGCAAAATTATCCACATTAAGATGGGTATGCGTATCAAAAATTTCAATCATAGGTCTATTATAACAAAAACGAGCGAGCATAGCTCACTCACCTTTTCATTTTATTAAACAAAGAGTCGCATATATTCTATCTTTGTACAACGATTCATTACAATATCCTGTCTATTCGCTTGACGAAGAATAGTCTCAGCCTCCTCATTCTCAAGACCAATTTGACTCCAAAAAACTTTTGCATCTGTCTCAAGAAAATCATAAGCAACATCTGGTAAAAACTCACTTCGTCTAAATACATCAACAATATCAATCGAAAATGGGATATCTTTAAGATAAGCATAAACATGCTCTCCAAGAAGCTCCTGGCCTTCTAGTTTGGGATTTACTGGTATGATACGATAACCAGCAGCTTGTAGAAAATGAGCAACCTGATAAGATGCTGCCTCCTTGCGATGAGATAAACCAACAATTGCAATCGTCTTTGCCGATTTTAAATAAGATTCTATAACCTCAGCACTAGGATTTTGAAATGAATAAGACATATGACTCTCCTCGTCGTTCAAATAAACTAAAAATAAAAATCCCTAAACGGGACTGTGACGATTAGTTAGCTAAGCTCTGCAACGATAGCTTTAATTTGTTCTTTTGTATGGACACCTGCAACTTGCTTAACAACCTCACCATCTTTTTTAAAGAGTAAAGTTGGAATAGACATGATTCCAAACTTCTGAGCTGTTTCTGGGTTCTCATCAACATCAATTTTAACAATTTTAAGTTCATCTTCTGAAATCTCTTCAGAAAGTTGCTCAAGAATTGGTGCTTGCATCAAGCAAGGTCCACACCAAGTTGCCCAAAAATCAATCAAAACGAGTCCTTCAGCTGTTTCTTGTTTAAATGTAGCATCTGTTACTACTTGTGTCATATATTCATCCTCCTAGACATTATAAAACTTTTGTAGACCTATTCTATATGATTCTAAAGGCCATTGCAAGAATTTGACACATACATAAAAAATTCTTATCAAATATTAGTCATTACCTATCATAGACATCACTTGCCCACAGCCAGTCTTGGGAGTATAATAATAAAAAAACTATAAAAATAGAAATGAGTAAATATGGATAAAGATGCAATGATTACCTATCTCATAGGTGAACTCAAAAAAGAAAATCTAGAATTACATGATTTGATTATCCCAGAAGAACTCGAGGAAAAGCAAAAGCTTCTCAGAGCGCTCTTTAATACACGTAAACCAATGGCAGCATCAACACAATTCTTGACAATACAAGATCTTTACCTACAAGTTAGGAAAGGGGAACGTGGATTTGTACAACTCAGTTCACTCCAGCCCATCCCTCAAGATGATCGAATCTACCTCTGGAAGGGGGATATTACAAGACTTGAAGTAGACGCAATCGTAAATGCAGCCAATAAAACCTTACTAGGATGTATGAAACCACTTCATGATTGTGTAGATAATGCTATTCATACATATGCAGGCGTTCAGTTACGCCAAGCTTGTTTCGAACTCATCTTAGAACAAGGATATGAAGAACCTGTTGGCATGGCTAAAATAACCCCAGCTTACAATCTTCCTTCTGCTTTTGTCATTCATACAGTAGGTCCGAAAATAGTAGACCAACCGACACAAATTGATGAGGATCTTTTAGCAAAAAGCTATCTCTCAGTATTAGCACTAGCCGAGAAAAATAACATTGAATCAATAGCTATTCCATGTCTATCAACTGGAGATTTCAATTTTCCAAAACAAAAAGCTGCCAAAATCGCCATTCAAACAGTCAAAACCTTTATTGATGAATCAAGTATAATAAAAAAAGTTATATTTAACGTATTTGATGATGAAAATTTAGCAATTTATCAAAAACTGCTTGCTGAATAAAAAAAGAAGAAAATCATTTTGATTTTCTTCTTTTTTTATTGCATAACTGAATGCTCTTTTAAAAGATTAAAAAATGAGGGATAATCTCTTTTAAGATTAACAAAACCACCATCCTTAGATAAGAAACTATGTTCAGAAGCAGCTGTACAAACAAGAACACCATTCTGATTTACCATATGGTATACAAAAGAAAGTCTAGCAGATTTAACACTTTTAACAATAATCTCAATAGAAATCTCATCTGCAAAAGTAGAAGTAGCTTTATAGTCACAGGAAATTGAAGTAACAGGAGAGATAATTCCCTCCTCTTCAATTTTTTCATAAGGCCAACCTATCTCTCTTAGAAAAAAAGTTCTAGCCTCTTCCATCCATCGTACATAATTGGAATGATGAGTAATACCCATTCGATCTGTTTCATAATACTGGACCTCGTGTTTACAAATAAACATAAGAACCTCCAAAAAGATTAAGAAATAAAATCTAAAATGTCATCCTCAGAAAGAGAAGAGTCACAAACAACCTTAGCAGTTCCATTTTCTGAAACAAAGAGAGCTGGGACGGTAGCAATACCATATCTTTTACGTAAAGCTTGAATATCTTCAAGTTCTTCACTATTTTCACTATTAATATAGAAAATAGTAAGATTTGAATTACGTGCAACATTAGATAATTTAGGTTCAAAAAGTTGACAATATGGACAAGAAGGACGGCCAATAAATAAAATAAACTTATCTGTAGAAGAAATTTTATCTTTAGCAGTAGAAATAGAAATAGGTGTAAACTCTGATGCAAAATTCGACATAATAATACCTCTCAAATAAAATATAATCATATCATATCTGAAATTAAGAGTTTTAACAAGTAAATAACTTAACAAAAAAAGCTAGACCTACGTCCAGCAATGAAACCTATACTCCGCCAGTAGGACTCGAACCTACGAC
>OGHM01000815.1_pt1 | contig 14482 bp, 13 predicted proteins | sample 1571531 | NCBI WGS metagenome assembly OGHM01 (sample SAMEA2582031, study PRJEB24529) | metagenome | biome: Human gut stool | place: China | collected 2011 | reverse complement strand
AACATTCTTTCTTGAGCCCTTATGTGCCTCTATCCAGTCAAGGAGTGTAAGCTCATACTGTGCAAGCTTAGAAAGAATCTCTGGCTTCTTGTTACCAGCTCCAAGCTCCTCCTCCATACTCTTTACTACTGAAGGAATTCTTTCATCACCAGAATGCTTGTTATAGCTTTCAAAAAGGTCAAGCTCTGAGTTTTCTTCAATCTCAACTCCAAGATTGTATAACTGGTTAATAGGTGCATTACATGCAAGGAAGTTATTAGGTCTTGGACCAAAGCTTATTATCTTAAGGTTATTAAGTGCATATACAGCTCTTGCAACTGGAAGGAACTCATGAATCATATCTGCACATTCATCCGCTGTTCCTACAGGATAGTCAGGAATATAAGCCTTAACACCTCTTAGCTTAAGATTATAGCTTGCATTAAGCATACCACAGTAAGCATCTCCTCTGTTGCCTACAAGTCCGCCATTGGCTGATGTTTCCTCTGCTGCTGCAACAAACATCTTAGGACCATCAAAATACTTTGCAAGCATAGTTTCTGATATTTCAGGACCAAAGTTGCCAAGATATACACAAAGTGCATTACAGCCTGCTTTTCTTATATCTTCAAGTGCCTGCTGCATATGTATCTCACTTTCTACTATGCATACTGGACATTCATAGATATCTGCTGCATCATACTTGTTTTTATATGCTTCTACAAGTGCCTTTCTTCTGTTAACTGATAAACTTTCAGGGAAACAATCCCTGCTTACTGCTACAATACCAATCTTAATCTCTGGTTTGTTATTCATTGTAAAATCCTCCATTCTGTTAAACCTGAATATGGAAAATGCATATCTGTTATCGCATTTTCCATATCCGGTTATAGTAACCCTGTACTTTTAATAAATACATTGCAAAAAGTTACTTATATAATATTATTTTTCTTTGTATTTTGCAATATGTACAATGATTTTTATTTAACATTTTTTAAACCAGCCCCATACATACCAGTTATATATTTTCTCTGTTTTCTGGTGTATGCCATTTCCATTCCTGAACCTCAGGAAGATCCATGCCATACTCACTTATATACTGCTTATGTGCAACAAGTGTGTCTCTCATCTTCTGCAGAAGGTATGAGCCCTTGTTTCCAAGCTGAGGAAGTGCATTAATAACTGCCTCAACAAGATGATATCTGTCAATCTCATTCTGTACTCTCATATCGAATGGAGTTGTGATTGTACCTTCTTCCTGATATCCGAATACATGAAGATTTCTGTTATGTCTGTAATATGTAAGCTCATGTATAAGTGTTGGATAGCCATGGAATGCAAATATAATTGGCTTATCCTTTGTAAACAATGCATCATAATCTGTATCTGAAAGACCATGTGGATGCTGTGTATTAGACTGAAGCTTGAACAGGTCAACTACGTTGATAAATCTGATCTTTAACTCTGGCATGTTGTCTCTTAATATAGTTACTGCTGCAAGCGCCTCAAGTGTAGGTGTTTCACCACAACCTGCTATTACAACATCTGGTTCTTCACCCTGGTCATTACTTGCCCATTCCCAGATACCTACGCCCTGTGTACAATGCTTAACAGCCTGTTCCATAGTAAGCCACTGTGGTCTTGGATGCTTAGATGTCACAAGAACATTTACATAATCACGGCTTCTTATACAGTGATCAAAGCATGAAAGCAGGCAGTTAGTATCTGGTGGAAGATACATTCTTACCACATCTGCCTTCTTATTTGCAATATGGTCAAGGAAACCTGGATCCTGATGCGTGAATCCGTTATGATCCTGCTGCCATACATTTGATGAAAGAATAAGGTTAAGTGATGCTATAGACTGTCTCCATGGAAGCTGTGAACATACCTTTAACCACTTTGCATGCTGAGCAGCCATAGAATCAACTATTCTTATAAATGCTTCATAGCTTGCAAAGAAACCATGACGGCCTGTAAGAAGATACCCCTCTAACCATCCCTCACACATATGCTCTGAAAGCATTGAATCCATTACACGTCCATCTTTAGCAAGGAATTCATCATTATCCTTAAGTGCATTGTTCCAGTCTCTGTTTGTTTCTTCAAACACCTTTCCTAATCTGTTAGACATAGTTTCATCTGGTCCAAAGATTCGGAAATTCTTTGTTTCTTCATTTAGCTTAAAGATATCTCTTATAAAGCCTCCAAGCTCAATCATATCCTGACCTTCCTTAGCTCCTGGGAATGGAACATCAACACCATAATCCCTGAAATCAGGAAGTCTTAAGTCTCTTAAAAGCTTTCCACCATTGGCATGTGGATTAGCACTTATTCTATGATCACCTTCTGGTGCAAGTGCTTTTAATTCAGGGATGAGTCTGCCATTTTCATCGAACAGTTCTTCTGGCTTATAGCTCTCTAACCATTCATTAAGCTGCTGTAAATGTTCTGGCTTATCCATCATTATTGGTACCTGATGTGCTCTGAAGGTTCCTTCTATTTCTTTGCCATCAACAACCTTAGGACCTGTCCAGCCCTTAGGAGTCCTAAGAACGATCATAGGCCAGAATGGACGTTCAGTTTTTCCATCTTGTCTTGCCTGTCTTTGTATTTCCTTTATCTCTTCAATAACAGTATCAACAGTCTCTGCCATCTTTTTATGCATAGTCATAGGATCATCACCCTCAACAAAGTATGGCTTCCAGCCACAGCCATGGAAGAAGCTCTCTATCTCGTCATGAGATATACGTGAGAATACTGTAGGGTTACTGATCTTATATCCATTAAGATGTAATATAGGAAGTACTGCACCATCCGTAACAGGATTAAGAAACTTATTAGAGTGCCATGCAGTTGCTAATGGACCTGTTTCAGCTTCTCCATCACCTACAATACATGTAGTGATAAGATCCGGATTATCGAATACTGAACCAAATGCGTGTGCTATTGAATATCCAAGCTCACCACCCTCATTGATAGAACCAGGTGTTTCAGGGGCAACGTGGCTTGAGATTCCTCCTGGAAATGAAAACTGCTTGCAAAGCTTCTTAAGACCAGCCATATCCTGACTTACATTAGGATATACTTCGCTGTATGTTCCCTCAAGATAAGAGTTAGCTACAAAGAAGTTACCACCATGTCCAGGACCAGATATAAGAACCATATCAAGATCATATTTCTTAATAGCCCTGTTTATATGGCAATATACGAAATTCTGTCCAGGAACTGTTCCCCAATGTCCTACTATCTTTTTCTTAATATGCTCTGCCTTTAAAGGCTCTCTTAAAAGAGGGTTATCCAAAAGATACAACTGGGCTGCTGATAAATAGTTAGCTGCACGCCAATATGCATTCATCTTCTCAAGATATTCTTCTGTTATCGGCATCTTTTCAACACACATTTCATTATTCATCTTAATTCTGTACCTCCATTCTGCACATTATTGTACATACTGTTACTTTTTTATTCTTTATATCATTTTGAAATCGCTTTTATAAATGTACTTTATAAAAGCAGTTTTATATTAGCACATTATGTTCAAATGTCAATACATAAAAAAATAAAATACAAACAAAATACAATTATATTTACTATATGTTTTTAAATAAAAGAAAAAATTTAAAAATATTACTTTACAAATATAAAATATAGTGTTATAGTAACAACATGAAAAGCGCTTATCATTATATCTAAGAGAATTTATGTATTAACTCAATATGTATTATCATTACCTGTCAGGTATTTTGTTTCCCATTAACTTTATTTTTTTATAAGATTATTTTTTGTTTTATCATTTTATTTATTTTATATATCAAAAGGAGGTATTTTATATGCATGATATCATAGAACATTACGGAAAGGTTATAATTGCCCTTGCAGGAGTACTTGCAGCACTTCTTCTAACAGCTGCTGTCGTTACAACTATTTCAAACAAAACCAAAACAGCTGTCAGTGGAATCGAATATGAAACACAGATCCGCAATGCTTTTAACACGCCATAATATAATGTAGCTATTAACCTGTTGTGATGTGATTTTGCTGCATTTTTAACAGATGTGCAGAACATTGTAGTAAAGACGAGGAGATTATGAACAGCTTAGACTTAAAAGAATTAATAGAAAAAAACAAAGACGAATTATTCAGCGAAATATCAGACGAAATAGATAATGAAAAAATAACTGATATTGAATGGGATGGCTATAATCTATGGATAACAGAGCTTGGCATCGGGAGCTACATATCAGGCAAGGAACTAAGCGACAAGTATGTTGAAAATGTATCCATAAAGCTTGCTAACATTATGGGCGTACAGTTCAACCGCAGCCGCCCCATACTTGAAGCTAACACAGAGAACTTAAGAATATCTATATGGCATGAATCCAGATGTCAGAAAAAAAGTATGTCCATCAGAAAAATACCTGAATATCTAAGATTCGACCATATGACACTTATCGAATCCAGATACGCTCCTGAAAGTATAATAAATCTTCTTGAAAACAGTGTATCTGCACATCTTAGTATTGTTGTCGGAGGCCAGCCTCACGCTGGTAAAACCGAACTTGTCAAATATCTCACAACCAAAATCCCACACAACGAAAAAGCCGGTGTATATGAAGACAATCAGGAAATCCACTATAGAAAAATCAATCCTAACAAAAAATGTGTGGAATTTTTCGTGGATGATAAGATTACTTACCCTGATATTATAAAAGCAGGGCTAAGACATAACATTGACTGGATTCTGCTATCGGAATCACGCGGTCCTGAGGTTGCACATCTTCTAAACAGTTTATCAACTGGCTCATATTGTATGACGACTATGCATCTTGATGATGTACGAGATACACCGGACCGTATGTATAACATGCTTGGAAGCAGCAACATAAACGAAAGATTCATAAACAGCATATATAAATACATCGATCTAGTCATTCTTATCGAATGTGATAAACATGAAAAAAGACGTATAAAACAGGTAGGCTTTTTATCACGTGAAAACGGAAACAACCAATGTACAATAATATATGAGGATGGCTCTTTCACAGATGAAAAAATACCGGAAACTATTATAAACAAATTCAGTAAAAAGGGGATTATGAATATATATGAAAAAGTTAATTAAATACTTTTCCTTAACTTCTATATCAGGTGATATATCTGAATATGGATATAGCTTTTCACTACGTAAATACATCATCTCAATAATAGGTGTAACTGGCTGTATTACATTGGTTGGTCTTATTTTCAAGCTGAAGCTTAAATATATACTATGCATAATAATATGCAGTCTTCTTATTCTTCCTCTTCTTATAAGAAAAAAGTACCACAATAATCATAGAATGAAAGAATTCTCAGATGTTGATATTTATCTTCATCAGATGGTTTATTCTTTTATACGAACTCCCAAAATACACACTGCACTATCAGATACTTATGCTATTGCTGATGGTCATTTAAAAGCACTGCTTAAAGAAGCACTTGATGAACTTGAATATGGTATGGGGGATAATGTATATTATGAAGCTCTTGAAATAATCGAAAAAAACTATAACTGCAGCCGTGTACGTACACTGCATCATTTCCTGATAAATGTTGAAACAAAAGGAGGCAGGTATAAAAACGCCCTGCAGGTGCTTCTTAAAGACTTTGACAGATGGGTGAAAAATATATATCAATACGAATATGAATTAAAAATAATCAAACGTGATACAACTGCCGGCATATTTATAAGCATCGGACTTTCATTAATAACCATGCTTATGTGCAGCATTCTTAACAAGTATAATACAGGCTCCGTCAGTATAACCAATAACTATATCTTCCAGCTTAGCTCCACTGTCTTTTTACTGCTCTGCATCTTCTTCTACGCATATACACAGACCAATTATGGCAGCAGCCTGCTAAACGACTCCGACAAGGAAGAGCAATCTGTCCGTAACTATAAGCTTGCTTATAAGACTAGTATTTCATCTGTTATTCTGCACGTGTTACCGCTGATCATCATACTTATAGCTATTCTTATATTTATGATAATAAAGAAAAAATATCTGATAACAGCTTATATTTCACTCGCTGTTTTAGCCATTCTCTCATACCCTTTTATAAACAAAAGAAGAGCTAAAAAACAGGTTATAAACAATCTCAGGAGCTGCTTTTCTGACTGGTTAAGAAACGTAGCCATTAACCTTGAAAACAAACCACTTATTGCTTCCATCGAAGATACCTATGATGATTGTCCTTATCTTATCAGGCTGTCACTCGATAATTTCATACGCGATATAGAAGCTGATCCATCAGACATAAAACCATACTATGAATTTCTTTCCGAATACAAACAGACCGATATAATGGCAACAATAAGAACTCTTTACTCTGTATCTGAGCTTGATGAAAAAGGTATTGATGAAACAATAAGCACTCTTATACAGCGCAATAACGATCTAATCAACAAACAGACTGAGCTTAGCTATAAAGACAAAGAAAGCATATTAAAATTCATGGAATACATACCTGTATTTTTTATGGCTATGAAAATGTCTGTAGACATGATGTTAATCATAACCCTATATCTTTAATCACACAAAAATCATTTAAAGGAGTACTTATGGATATTATTATTGAAAAACTTGGCGAAATTGGTGTCGCTATCATATTTATGCTGCCTGCCATAGGCACATTTTCAGAATTATTATATAAAACTATGACTTAAAGGAGGCTGCTGTTTTATGGAATTTATTATAAAAGAATATGGCGGAATCATAATACTGCTTATCTGTTTTAGTATAGCTATTGGCTTTATATCAGCTTTCCTTACAAAATGTGAATCGATTGAAAACACACTGCTTAATGTTTTGTTTTACCACTGACATCATAATATTCAGGGCAAAGCTTATCTGATTTTCATGGTCCTGAATAATAATACATCTAAGAAAGGATTATCCAGTTTAATATGAAATCAATTATTGAAAGCTCTGTCTATCTTGTCATAATGGCTCTTATCTGCATAATCTCACTTGATTTTATATTTATCAATAAAAGTATATGCAAGGGTCAGGAATTACAGCAATATATAAAAGATACAATAACTATATATGCCAACAGCTCTCCCTCCCACGATATCGACAACCCGACTTACCATAAGATAAACAATCTCGCTATGCAGTATAACAGCTCTATAGACTTAGAATATTTTGATACAGTTAATAATTACGACTACTATAATGTTACTATTATGTATCCTGTTAAATCCGGCATATTTAATATAGAAAAAATGTGCTCCTTTAGTTCAATAGTATCAGTTATTAAAGAAACGGGGTGAACTTATGCGCATTGCAATCAGCAGCAGCTGCTTAACCATTATAATATTACTCGTAATTATGATTCACTGTTCAATCATCAATAAAAACTATCGTGACATGGAAATAAACCAGAATATCAATGATGCCTTTGATTATGCCGTAAAAAAGACAACGTCGTCTTATAATTCTGGTTTATCTGGTTTTACATCTACTGTAAATAATAGCGAATCTATGCTGCATGATATGATGCTTATATTTAACGAAGCCTTTAAAAAAAGCATCAATTCTGATGGAACTTTTACTATTTCTGTTTTATATGCTGACACAGATAATATGCTTATAGACATACTTATTACAGAAGAATACAGCTATGGATTTATGAATCAGAAGGGAAAAACAAGCTGTGAACGTACTATAAGATTTAAAAATTGACATAACCAATGTTTTTATCTATAATTTTTACATATTTTTAACATTCAATGAATAATAGAAAGGTTTACTTATATGGAAATTCAGATATTACACTGGTTTGAATCTCTTCATAACCCGATAACAGACCCTATAATGTACTTTATAACAACTCTTGGTAATGGAGGGATATTTTGGATAATATTAGCTGCTGCCATGCTTATTATATTGCCAAAACGATATAAAAAGGTCGGTCTGTCAATGGCAATAGCCCTTATTCTTTCACTCATCTTCTGCAATGGTATTATGAAGCATATGTGGGCAAGGCCTCGTGCGTTCTGGGTTGAAGGCCAGAATTTTGTAATCAGTAACAATTTTGAAAATCTTTATGGAATATTTCAGACAATACATGATTATTCATTTCCTTCTGGTCACTCCTCTGCATCATTTGCAGCTGCAACAGCTATATTCATGTGGCAGAAAAAAGAAGGAACTGCAGCACTTGTTCTTGCTGCATTAATAGCTGTATCAAGGCTATATTTAACTGTACACTATCCTACTGATGTATTAGCAGGAACTGTAACAGGCATTATATATGGCATAGCTGCTTACTATATCACAAAACTTCTTATGAAAAAAATACCAGCTATGAATAAGATATTTAATATATAGAATTATATTTTAATGAAGCCGGGGGCAAAAACCCCGGCTTGCTTTTATACACACGGATTGTTCTTATGTTACGCACTCCCACAATCCCGGTATCATTTTAGTTCTTTGTAAGCTCTGTTTCGCCAGAAGCACTTGTAAGTGTAAGCTTCTTGCCTTTATTAGATAACTTGTATGTATAATCTTCTGTCTGTGTTCCATCAAGAACTGTCTTATTGATTGTAAGCTTCTCACCATCAACTGAATAACTTATATTTAACTGGATACCACTTATAGACATTACACCTGTTCCATCCTCATTAAAAGTAAAAGCTATCTCATAGCCTCCGTTACTGCCTGTCCAGCTTCCTGTAAGCTCTGAATTTTTGCTGTTTTTACATGCCACAAAGGACAACATAAGCATAATTGCAGTAACGCATATTATAATTCTTTTCATTTTCTTCATATATTTATTCTCCGTTCTGTAATCTGTTTTATTGTTCTGACAGCATAGTAACTATCCTGTCAAAGTTCATAGCATGTGATGCCTTTATAAGAATACTGTCACCATTTTTTATAATACTGCCGGCTTCTTTTTCAAAATCATCTATAGTTTCATAGCTGTGTATATCACACTCATATGCTTCATAATGTGTTTCCTTGTAATCAGCCGCTCCCATAGCTATATGCTTTGCAAGCTCACCTATAGTTATTAACACATCTATATTCCTTGTTCCTATATACTGCCCTACATCATAATGAAGATTTTTTTCATCACTTCCAAGCTCGAACATGCTGCCTAATATACATACCTTTCTTCCAAGCGCCATATTAACTACATCAACCGATGCTTTCATTGAAACAGGGTTAGCATTATAGCAATCATCTATGATTGTATATTTATCTGTTTTTATTATATTGTTTCTTCCTGCTATAGTTTTTAGTTTAGAGATTCCTGTCTGTATCTGGACACTGGTAAGTCCAGACTGTGCACCTACGCAGGCTGCTGCCAGTGCGTTATATACCATATGATATCCAGGTACTGGAACTGTCACTTCAAATGCTTTGCTTGTATCATCACAGCTAAGACCATTGATAACAAAGCTTGTTCCATCTAACCCAAGATTCTTAATATCACTCGCATAAACACCATCCTTATAGTTGATTCCGAATCTTACCGGTTTTTTTCCATTTACCTCATCAACTGTTATAAGCTTATCATCATCACCATTAAGTATGGCAATACCATCTGGTTTAAGATGTTTAAACATCTCTGTTTTTGCCTTCAGTATTCCATCTCTTGTCTTAAGATTTTCAAGATGACACAAACCTATATTAGTTATAACACCTATATCAGGCTGTGCAATCTCTGATAGTCTTTCCATCTCACCAAAATCACTTATTCCCATCTCAAGAACTGCTATTTCATCATCATCTCTTAATCTGAATACGGTAAGCGGAAGTCCTATTTCGTTGTTAAAGTTTCCCTCTGTCTTTAAAACCTTATATTTTTCTTCAAGAACATAGCTTATTGTTTCTTTCGTACTTGTTTTGCCAACGCTTCCTGTTATGCCAACAACTTTGATATCAAGATTATTTCTGTACAATAACGCCAGATCCTTCAATGCCTGAAGACTTGACTTTACCCTGATATATGAATTCTTTTGTCCTGAAAGTTCTTTTTCTGATATAACACAGAGAGCTCCTGCTTCAAAACAGCCATCAATATATTTGTGTCCGTCTGTTCTTTCTCCACATATCGCAATAAACAGGCTTCCTTTAGTAACCTTTCTGCTATCAGTTGTTATATCAGAAACTTCTTTTTCAAGATTAGCTTCATTTCCATAATATACGCCATTACAGGCTTCTGTCATGGCTCTTAACGTCATTCCACGCATATTCGTTCTCCATATTTTTATTCATATCTTTTAAGCGATATCTCTATTATCTTTTCAGTTAATTCATCATATGAAATACCTGCTGCCTGTGCCTCCTGTGGTAAAAGACTTGTAGCTGTCATACCAGGAAGAGTGTTAATCTCAAGGCAGTATATGCTGCCATCTTCTGTAAGAAGCTGATCAACTCTTGCATATGTAGTTACCCCGGCAGATTCACATGCTTTTTCTGCCCATCTCTGCATTTTTTCTGATATCTCCTTAGGAAGGTCCGCTGGACATGTCTCTTTAGTTGCTCCTGCCTTATACTTGTTTTTATAATCATAGAAGCCTTCTAAAGGTTCTATCTCTATAACTGGAAGTGCTTTTCCATCAAGTACACCTACAGAGAATTCCCTGCCCTTTATATATTCCTCCACAAGTATATTATCCTCATACGAAAATGCTTCTGTTAAAGCACTCTTGAATTCAGATTCATTGGAAACAATAGATACACCTACACTTGAACCACCACAGCATGGCTTAACAACACAAGGATAAGGAACGTATTCTATCTTATGTCCCTTCTTAAGTGCCACTCCCTTAGGCATAGGAATACCGTCTGGAACAAGTACTTTCTTTGTAAGCTCCTTACTCATTGATATAGCACTGCTTATATAGTCTGTACCTGTATACTTTATTCCCATAAGCTCAAACACTGCCTGAATCTTACCATCTTCACCATTGCTTCCATGAAGTCCCATGAATACAATATCAGCCTTCAAACAGAGTGCTAACACATTATCACCAAAGAAGCCCTTGCTGCTCTTTTTTCTGTCTGCAAGCTCATCATCAACAAGAATATCTTTCTTCTTCATATCAGCCGCTATCTTTTCAAGATCACTGCCGTTATCATCAAAAAATGTCTCTGCCGCCTTGTCTTCTATTCCAAAAAATACATCTATAATATTAGCATTATGACCATTTCTTCTAAGTGACTCACATACCTTAACACTTGTCATAATAGAAATGTCTCTTTCTGTACTTGTACCTCCGGCTAATACTACTATATTCATAATTGACCTCCATCATCATACCTATGTGATTATTTAATTTCTCTTGTTACCGCGTAAATAATATCACTTATTAACAACTTATGCAATCAGTATTATATTTAGTCTAACTTTTTCATATACTTTTCCACAATATCCACATAGTTATACACATTTTAAGTGAATTGCAAATTTTATTGAATATTTTTTCTTTTTATGCATATATTATGTTAATTGTCAGATAATTATGTTATTCAAAACAACTATTTTACTATATTATCTGAATAGTTTATTATTTTTTATTATTGTCTTAATCTAAGGCCTTCATATTTTGTATGTGCCATCAGACATTTTCTAAGTGAATTATATCTGTCTGTTATGTCTCCCTCTGGAACAGCCACCTCTATTGATTCTGCCATGATATCTATAAGTCCATCATTAAGTTCTCCCCTCATTGATGTGAGAATATCAAGCTTCTCTTTATAATCATACGCATCAAGGAATCTTATAAGCTTGCTGTCTTCCTCTGATTCTTCCGATTCTTCTGATTCTTTCGATTCTTCTAATTTCTCTAATTCTTCTGATTCTTCTGATTTCTCTGATTCCATATTCTGATTGTTTTCTTCATAATCAGCTTCTAGTGATTTACCTGTCTTTATATCAATAAGTTCGAATCTGTATTTTTGTACCACATGAGGATATTTTATATGATCAACTTCACTAAGAAACATATCATATGGTCTTACATACATCTCATAGCTACCATAAAGTCCCTGATATATAACCATCTTTTCCTTAGTTTCAGAATGTATTGCTGTTCCTTTAACCTGATATAATTTATCTTTAAAATGTCTGTAAAATCCACCAATGACTAATTGTCTTGCCATAATAAACCTCCATTCTTGCGCAGCTTCTTTGCGCAGCTCAAGTTTATACATAGTATACCATATTCTATGTCATACTCTCAATGAACTATGTGTGAAATAATTTATCTGAAATATCTATAAAATATTCACCAAATAATTTATCTGATGAAACAACTTATCAATGATTTATATAAACAACAAAACCATGCATTTATACGTTTTATGGGTTATAATACATCTAAAATACCAGATACATTTTAACTTGAGATGCGCAAAGAAGCAGCGCAAGAATGGAGGATTACTATGAAAAAGGTTGATTTACATGTTCATTCAACATATTCTGATGGAACCAACACTCCTAAAGAACTTATTAAACTTGCAGAGAATGAAGGCTTAAGTGCTATTGCACTTACTGACCACGATACTCTTGATGGTATACCCGATGCCCTTGATGCAGCTAAAAACAGCTCTGTCGAATTAATTCCGGGTGTTGAGCTAAGCACTAACTTTAATAACACCGAGGTTCATATTGTCGGACTGTTTTTAGATCATAACAACAAACAGATTAATGATTATCTTATATACCAGCGCCAGTCAAGAATTGACAGAAATATCCAGATGTGCGAGAAATTCTGTGATATCGGCATTAACATCACTTATGATAAAATGTGTGAGCTTTATCCTGATGCTGTTATTACAAGAGCTCATTTTGCTGATTATCTTGTAAAAAACAAATATACAGGTGATAGAAATGAAGCCTTTGACAGATATTTATCACCTGGAAAGCCCTGTTTTGTAAACAGACACAAGGTTGACCCAGAAGAAGCAATAGCTGTGATACATAAAGCTCATGGTGCTGCCATACTGGCACATCCTGTTTTATATCACTTAGGAAAAGACCAGATGAATGCATTGCTTGAACATGTATGCAGTGCTGGCATTGACGGAATAGAGGCCATATATTCAACATACAAGCCGGCAGATGAACGCTATATAAGAAAAATAGCCACAAAACATAAGCTTCTTATATCAGGCGGCTCTGATTATCATGGTGCTAACAAACCAAACATCAAGTTAGGACGTGGTCTTGGACATCTTTTCGTACCTTATGAAGTACTTGAAAAGCTTTCTGAAAAAGCTTCTGAATATTAACAGCCATATAAGCAGGATCCTTATTTTCAGGTTGCAGACAAACGCCTAGCGTTCGTCTACAACCTGAAAGATGTAAAACTTAAGATACAGTGATTCATCAGCCGCCCATAATATAGGATGGTCAGGAGACTGTGTTCTGTATTCTATCTGTCTTAGTCTTTTATGTACATTTCTTGCTGCTTCACCGATAGTCTTGGTAAATAGCTCTGGATCCATAAAATGTGAGCATGAGCATGTTGCAAGAAATCCTCCGTCTTTAACAAGCTTCATACCTCGAAGATTAATCTCCCTGTAACCCTTAACTGCATTCTTAATAGAATTTCTTGACTTGGTAAACGCTGGTGGGTCTAATATAACAACATCAAACTTTTCGCCCTTCTTCTCAAGCTCTGGTAAAAGATCAAACACATCTGCACACTGGAAATGAACTATATTCTCAAGTCCATTAAGCTTCGCATTCTCTCTTGCCTGACTTACTGCAAGCTCTGATGCATCCACTCCAAGAACGCTTGTGGCACCTGATATTCCTGCATTAAGCGCAAAGGAACCCGTATGTGTAAAACAGTCAAGCACTTTAGCTCCCTTACAGAGATGTCCAATAGCCCTTCTGTTATATTTCTGGTCAAGGAAAAAGCCTGTCTTTTGTCCATCCTGTACATCAACATAATATTTCACACCATTCTCGGCTATCTCTACCTTTGTATCGAATTCTTCTCCTATGAAGCCCTTGAATCTATCCATTCCTTCAAGAAGTCTTACTTTGGCATCGCTTCTTTCGTATACGCCACGGACAGTCATACCATTTTCAGCTAAAACCATCTTTAGTCTATCAACTATCAAAGGCTTAAGTCTGTCTATACCAAGTGCTAAAGATTCTACTACAAGCACATCTGAAAACTTATCTATAACTATACCTGGCAAAAAATCTGCCTCACCAAATATAAGTCTGCATGAAGATGTATCAACTGTTTTAAGACGATATTCTACTGCTGCCCTTACCCTCTGTTCTATAAATGCTTCATCTATATTTCTTTCATGTCTTGATAACATTCTTACTGTTATTTTAGACTTTCTGTTAACAAAACCTATCCCCATAAAATATCCATCAAAATCATGAAGCTCTATAAGTCCTCCATCTATGACACCACTGGAATATGTATCAATTTCGTTATCATATATCCACATGCCACCAGCCTTAAGTT
>OGHM01000811.1_pt1 | contig 14529 bp, 10 predicted proteins | sample 1571531 | NCBI WGS metagenome assembly OGHM01 (sample SAMEA2582031, study PRJEB24529) | metagenome | biome: Human gut stool | place: China | collected 2011 | reverse complement strand
CTTACAACATCGGCGGTTTCAACGAGTGGAAGAACATCGATATCATCAAGGTGGTTATCAAGACTGTTGATAGATTGCTCGGTCGTCCTGAGGGTGCTGACTTGGATTTGATTACTTATGTAACAGACAGAAAGGGTCATGATATGCGTTACGCCATCGACTCTAGAAAGCTGCAGAAGGAATTGGGTTGGGAGCCATCTCTCCAGTTTGAGGAGGGTATCGAGGAAACCGTAAAATGGTATCTCGAGAACCAGGAATGGATGGATAATGTAACATCGGGTGATTACCAGAAGTATTACGATAATATGTATTCAAACCGATAATAGCTTTTGGAGTAATCGGAACATGTTTTTATTGTAACCGGTGCATGTCTCTATTGTAACCGGTGCAAGAGATTCTGTTTTGTATATTGAATCAGGAGTCCTGTATTTGTTTATAACAGCAAATGCAGGACTTTTTGGTTTTATGGCAATTAAAATGCAGTAAATATATTATTATTTCTTAATTTTTTATGCTTTATGTCGAAGAAAACTGAAAACTAGAAAATATTTTTCTATCTTTGCAGCCTTAATGATATATAAAAGAAACAGATATGAAGAAAATAATAAAATCAGGCATCGTTATGGCGGTTGCTACCTTGTCGTGCCTTCCCGTTAAGGGACAGGAAAAGGTGGTTCCTTTTAAATATGGTAATATGGACCACTGGGTAATCAGGAATATCAAAGAATCAGGCATTATCGGAGGAAATCAGAAAAAAGTTTATGCCGTTGGACCTAATATGACTATCAATGGTAATATTCCTTATACCAATAAGGGTGGTTCGCCTTGGGGTTCCTCTAATGTCCTGGCACATGTATCGGGCATCTATAAGACGAATAACTCTGTGTTTCGTGATAAACATGGTAGTGGATATTGTGCCAAACTGGTAACCCATATTGAGAAAGTAAAAGTGCTGGGACTCATCAATATCAAGGTCTTGGCTGCCGGTTCTCTCTTTCTGGGTGATGTTCGTGAACCGATAACAAGTACCAAGGATGGTCCTAAAGCCATCAACTGGGGTATACCATTCACCGCACGTCCTAAGGCTTTGCGCTTTGATTATAAGACTTCTTTTCCTAATGCAGCCAATCGTATCAAGCAGAATGGATTTAGCGGAGCCTCTACGGTTGCAGGGCGAGATCATGCTATAGCTGTGCTCTATCTACAGAAACGTCATGAAGATGCTAAGGGAAATATAACAGCTAAACGTGTGGGTACGATGGTAGTCAGATTCGGAAAGAGTACCGATAGATGGGTGGAAGATGCTACCTATACAATCCATTATGGCGATATCCGCCACATGGCAGGTTATCAGGCTGCTACTATGGGACTGCGATCCACTGACTATGCCCGTAACAGCAAGGGTAAGAGCGTGCCGGTAAAAGAAGTAGGATGGGCGAGTGCTAACGAAACACCTACTCATCTGATTCTTCAGTTCTCCTCATCCGATGGTGGAGCCTATATCGGAACTCCAGGCAATACCTTGTGGATTGATAATGTAGCATTGGTGTATTAAAATAATAAAATCGACAAAATGAAGCATATTCTGACAATACTTATTATGATGTTGGCATTAGGCAGCTATGCCTCTGAGCCTTCTGTAACCGATAGTATCTCATCTGCAGAGAAGGTGGATACGATGGCTTTACATGCCGGAAAATCATGGGTGAACCGGATTCTTGACTACTTTAATGATTCCAACAAAAACAAGAAGCATAAGCGTTTCGATTTTAGTGTGATAGGTGGTCCTCATTATGCCTCTGATACCAAGTTTGGATTGGGATTGGTGGCAGCAGGACTATACCGTACTGATCCGAATGACAGTATTCTTCCTCCTTCTAATGTCTCGCTTTATGGTGATGTCAGTTCTGTAGGTTTCTATATGTTGGGTGTCCGTGGTAACCATATTGCTCCTAAAGGAAGATATCGCATCGATTATCACCTTTATTTCTATTCTTTTCCCTCTGATTTTTGGGGAATAGGCTATGAGATGGGCGATAACGATGCCAATAAGAGTGACATGAAGCGTTGGCAGGCTCAGGCTGAAGTTAGCTTCCTGTTTCGTGTAGCAGATAATTTCTATATCGGACCGATGGCGAGTTATGACTATGTAATAGGTAAACATATTGAGCATCCGGAATTACTGCAAGGCATGGATCAGCATACTTGGAATGTTGGAGCTGGTGTTTCTCTGGTATATGATAACAGAGATAATCTTACAAATCCACATCGTGGTATCTATCTGAATATCAATCAGATGTTCAGACCTGGATTTATGGGAAATGATTATGCTTTCAGTACGACTGCATTTCGTTTTGATGCCTATCAGCGACTGGGTAAGGGAACGGTTCTTGCCGAGGACATTGGGGCTAACCTCAACTTTGGTAATCCTTCGTGGGGAATGATGGCTGAATTGGGTGGTACTCATTCCATGCGTGGCTATTATGAAGGCCGTTATCGCGATAAACATTCTCTGGAAGCTACGGTTGAGTTGCGCCAACATGTATGGAAGCGTAATGGCATCGTAGTGTGGGTTGGAGCAGGAACCATCTTCCCAAAATTCTCGGCATTGCGCTCTAAACAGATTTTGCCGAATGCCGGTGTAGGTTATCGCTGGGAATTTAAGAAGAATGTGAATGTACGTCTGGATTATGGATTCGGTAAGTCGGGTCAGTCTGGTTTTCTCTTCAATATCAATGAAGCGTTTTAGTAATAATGCTCTTTATGTAGTTTGATAATGCTCTTTAAAGTGTTAATGAATAAGTAGAATGAACAGTTTTACGGATATATATAATAAGGTGGTGTTGCCTATATATAATAAGGTGTCATCGGGCGCATTCCTTTACGGGTATGCTGTGGTAGCATTGTTGTTGCCTAATATAGCTCTGTGCTATACCGAATGTCTGGCTCCTTGGGCTTGTGGTGCCAATGTGTTGCTGCCTTTGGCACTCTACATGTGGTTCTTTTCGTTAACCAGATGCCCGGGTAAGATGATCTGGTGGGCTTTTCTTTTTGTTTTTTTCGCTGCCTTCCAACTGGTATTGCTTTATCTCTTCGGGACGGGAGTGATAGCGGTAGATATGTTTCTGAATCTTGTAACTACCAATCCTGGCGAGGTGAAGGAACTGCTTGGTAATCTGTTGCCTGCTGTGGTGGGTGTTTTTGTGGTTTATCTTCCTTTGCTGGTTCTGGCTATTGTCAATATCAGCAAGAAAGGGATGATAGTGGTTCAACTCCAGCATCGAGTGCGTCGTTGGGCTTTGGAGATAGCTGCTGTCGGTTTATTCTGTCTGCTGGCTTGCTATGTGGCTGTAGATGATTATCGCTTGCGCAACCAGCTTTATCCTGTTAACGTTTGCTATAATCTCTATCTTGCTTTCGCGCGTGATGCGGCTTCAGAGAATTACAGGGAGGCAAGCAGGAATTTCAGGTTTGATGCCAGGAGCGAGCACGATGCTGAGGCTCCCGAGGTGTATGTGATGGTGGTGGGAGAGACGGCGAGAGCCCACAATTTCAGTCTCTATGGCTATCCGCGCGATACCAATCCTTTGCTTTCCAAGACTCCTGGAATCATAGCTTTTCCCGATGCTACAACCCAGAGTAATACTACGCATAAGAGTGTTCCTATGCTCCTGTCGGCTGCATCAGCAGAGGATTTCGAACGTCTCTTTCATGAGAAAGGTATCCTGGCTGCTTTCAGGGAGGCGGGATTTCATACCGTATTTATCAGCAATCAGCTGCCTAATCATTCTTTTATTGATTTCCTTGGCGAACAGGCTGATGAACATTACTTCCTGAAGGAAGGTGCTTCTGCAAAAGATAATCATTATGATAGTGATTTGTTGCAGAAGTTGGATGGGATATTGCCTGCGGCAGATGCTTCTTCATCCAAGCAATACCGTTATCGGAAACTCTTCGTGGTACTTCATACTTATGGTTCTCACTTTAATTACCAGGAGCGCTATCCCCGTAATTTCGCTTTCTTTAAACCTGACAGTAAGAGCGAAGCGAAGCCGGGGAACCGGCGTGACCTGCTGAATGCATACGATAATACCATCCGGTATACCGATTATATCCTGCATGGTATCGTAGAACGTCTGCAGAAATGGGAGAAGACTCAGGCAAGGACGGATGGGGTATATAGCCAACCTACATCAGCGATGCTCTATACCAGCGACCATGGAGAGAATATCTTTGATGATGACCGTCGTCTCTTTCTGCACGCCGCCCCGAAGGCATCTGATTATGAGCTGCATGTTCCTTTCATCATCTGGACATCAGATGGTTATGGAAAACAATATCCGGGAATACTGAAAACTTTGTCTGGTCATCGTACCCAACAGGTACAGACGAGTCTTTCGGCTTTTCATACGATGTTGGGGATAGGAGGCATCCTGACCCGTTATCGCCAGGATGAATATTCTGTGGCAAGTGAGAAGTATCATCCTGTGAAGTTGCTTTATCTGGATGATCATGATGAAGCGATTCCACAGGAAGATGCCAAATATTAGCATCTGATTTTAAGCGTAAACGCGCTCTTTGTGTAAAATACATGAAAAGAGTTTTCGTAAATGTCAATTATTTGCGAAAACTCTTTGTCGTATCTATAATTTGCTGTATCTTTGCACCCGGATTTAGATAATAATAAAAATACAGTTGTTATGGAACCAACTCGAAAAATCGAAAAGGTAGGCATGCGCAACCTTCGCATGGAGGATTACGATCAGCTTGCCAAGTCGTTTAAGCGTATTTACGCAGACTCAGATGTATTCTGGACAAAAGAACAGATTAAGAAACTCATTACTATCTTTCCTGAGGGACAGGTGGTTATTATCGTTGATGATAAGATTGTGGGCTGTGCGCTCTCTATCATCGTCAATTATAATATGGTGAAGGGCGATCATACCTATGCTCAGGTTACGGGTAATGAAACTTTCAATACCCACGATCCTAATGGAAACATTCTTTACGGTATCGAGGTATTTATCCACCCTGATTATCGTGGTTTGCGCTTGGCTCGCCGTATGTATGAGTATCGCAAGGAACTCTGCGAGAAACTCAATCTGAAGGCTATCATGTTTGGCGGTCGTATACCAAACTATCACAAGTATGCCGATAAGATGCGCCCTAAGGAGTATATCGAGCATGTAAGAAACCGTGAAATCTATGACCCGGTTCTTACCTTCCAGCTTTCCAATGATTTCCACGTGCGCCGCGTAATCCGCAACTATCTTCCTAGCGATGAGGAGAGCGAACACTGCGCCACCCTCTTGCAGTGGGATAACATCTATTATCAGCCACCTACGGATTCTTATGTAGACCGCAAGCCAACCGTAAGAATCGGATTGGTACAGTGGCAGATGCGCCCATACGCTTCGGTGGATGACCTCTTTGAGCAGGTTGAGTTCTTCGTTGATTCTGTGAGCGATTACAAGAGCGATTTTATCCTCTTCCCTGAGTATTTCAATGCGCCTTTGATGGCTCGTTTCAACGACTTGGGTGAGGCGCAGAGCATCCGAAAGATGGCGCAGTATACCGAAGAAATCCGTGACCGTTTCCGCGAGCTGGCCATCAGTTACAACATCAATATCATCACGGGTAGTATGCCTTATCTCAAGGACGATTCCCTCTATAATGTGGGCTTCCTTTGCCGTAGAGATGGTAGCGTGGATATGTACGAGAAGATTCATGTTACACCAGATGAGCAGAAGTGCTGGGGATTGAGTGGCGGTAGCCATATCCAGACTTTCGATACCGATTGCGGTAAGATTGGTATCGTCATCTGCTATGATGTGGAGTTCCCTGAGTTGTCTAGATTAATGGCTGAGGATGGCATGCAGATTCTCTTCGTTCCATTCATGACCGATACCCAGAATGCTTACTCCCGAGTAAGAGTATGTGCCCAGGCGCGTGCTATCGAGAACGAGTGCTATGTAGCCATTGCGGGTAGTGTGGGCAACTTGCCACGTGTTCACAACATGGATATCCAGTATGCCCAGAGCGCCGTGTTCACTCCTTGCGACTTTGCTTTCCCTAACGATGGCAAGCGTTCAGAGGCAACACCTAATACCGAGATGATTCTCGTATCAGATGTTGACCTGAATCTCTTGAATGAGCTTCATACCTACGGTGCTGTAAGAAATCTTCGCGACCGCCGCAAGGATCTCTACGAATTGAAACAGAAGAAGTAAGTGAGGAAGGATAATTCAACACTCAACATTCAACATTTAAATAAAGTGTATAAGATAGAAATCTCGGAGCGCACGCTCCACTTCAAGCAGCCGGCAGGCACGTCTCGTGGGGTTTATACCACGAGACACAGTTATTATCTCACTCTCACCTCGGATGAAATGCCGGGAGTAGAGGGAGTGGGAGAGTGTGCTACGCTCCCTGATCTCAGTTGCGATGCCAAACCGGAATATGAGATGACCCTGCGACAGGTTTGTCAGATGGTGGAGCAGATGGGACGCATTCCTTACGATATGATTCGTGCTTATCCTAGCATCACCTTCGGTTTGGAAACAGCCTTCGCTTCGTTCTTCGATGCAGCAAAGAAGCAGAACTTAAGTGCTTCTGTTCCAGCCGGAATGGAGAACCTGACAGATCTTTTCGATTCTCCTTTCGGAAGAGGTGAAGAAGGCATTACTATCAACGGATTGGTGTGGATGGCAACCTATGAGGAGATGCTGGCCCGTTTGGAGGAGAAGCTCCAGGCGGGTTTCCATTGCGTGAAACTGAAAATCGGTGCCATCGATTTTTTCAAGGAACTCGATCTCATCAAGCGTATCCGTGATGTTTATACCAAGGAGCAGGTTGAGTTGCGTGTAGATGCCAATGGCGGCTTTTTGCCGGAGAATGCAATGAGTCAGCTGGAGGCTTTGGCTAAATATGACATTCATTCGATTGAGCAGCCTATCAAGCAGCATCAGTGGCCTAAGATGGCTCAGCTTTGTCGCGAAACACCGCTTCCTATCGCCCTAGACGAGGAGTTGATTGGTGTGAATGTCCGGAGTATGAAGCAGGCTTTGCTCGATACCGTCCGTCCTCAGTATATCATCCTCAAGCCTTCACTTCATGGGGGTATCTATGGTTGCAACGAGTGGATTCAGTTGGCCAGCCAGCGCGGTATCGGCAGTTGGATTACTTCTGCTCTTGAGAGTAATATCGGTCTGAATGCTATTGCTCATTATGCAGCTAAAGTATATGGTCCTAATGTCAAGATGCCGCAAGGCTTGGGCACCGGACAGCTCTTTACTGATAATATACCGATGCCTTTGGAGATTCGTGGTGACAAACTGTTTGTAGTAAAATGACTTTAGAAGAATTCCTTTCAGAATGGAATAACGGTAGCGACCGGGTGCTGGTGCATACCAGTGGCTCCACGGGAAAACCCAAGCCGATGATGGTAGAGAAGAAGCGAATGCTCAACTCAGCCCGCATCACTTGTGATTTCCTGGGATTGAAACCTGGTGATAGCGCCCTGCTCTGCATGTCGCTCGATTATATTGCAGGTAAGATGGTGGTGGTGCGGAGTATAGAGCGCCATCTCCGTCTTATTTCTGTTTGCCCAAGTGGGCATCCTTTGAAAGATGTAAATGAAGAGATTACCTTCGCTGCAATGGTCCCGATGCAGGTTTATAACACCCTGCAGGTTCCTGAAGAGCGGGCTCGTCTCTGCCGTATCAGGCATCTTATTATCGGTGGCGGAGCCATAGATGAGGCTCTCGAACAGAAACTGAAGGCTCTTCCCGGAGATATTGCCATCTGGAGTACCTACGGAATGACCGAAACGCTCTCGCATATTGCCCTGAGAAGAATTAACGGTGCTGAGGCTAGCGAATGGTACCAGCCTTTCGATAGTGTCAGAATCAGTCAGACCGATGAAGGATGTCTGGTGATAGATGCTCCGCAAGTCTGTGCTGAGCCCCTGGTAACGAACGATATAGTGGAAATAGAATCCTATATATATAATAAGGTGGAAAAACTCCGTTTTCGCATCAAAGGCAGAAAAGACAATGTGATTTGCAGCGGAGGCATCAAGATTCAGATAGAAGAGGTTGAGACTCTGTTGAAGCCTTATCTCGAAAAACCTTTCATGATAGCCAAGAAGAAAGACGGGAAGTTTGGAGAAATTGCTGTTCTCTTGACGGAAGATGAGGAGATACAAAAAGTAGAGGCGACTGTTCGCCGCCTCTTATCTGATCATAAATATTGGATTCCTAGAGAATACCTTCATGTAGACCAACTCCCGCTTACCGAAACCGGAAAGCCGAAGCGCTCTATCTTTCTTTAAAGGGATTCTCTGAAGAAATATTCTTTAGCTGAATTATCCTTCTCTGAAGAAGTCAAGTGCTTCCTTGATCTCTTCTGTCGTAGCAGTCTGGTTGATACGGATATCGCCTATGCCGCCCAGCATCGTGAAGTTGATGATGCCATTCTGGTTCTTCTTGTCATGATGCATCAGCTCGATGAGCTCATCATAGTCATCGCAGGTAATATCCAGTGTACCATAGAATTCCTTGATGAAGTTTACGGTCTGGCGCATCTTCTCTGTAGGAAATCCGGTTTTGGCAACACTCAGATAGAGTTCAGGGATGAGACCGAATGCCACCGCGTAACCATGCAGGATAGGCTTGCGCTTCAAAGCCCAGCTCTCAAACGCATGACCGAAAGTATGGCCCAGGTTCAGCGCTTTGCGGATGCCCTTCTCATGAGGATCCTGCTCTACAATGCGCTCCTTTACCTTCACGCTGTCGCCTACCATGCGCTGCAACTGCTTCAAATCAGGCTTGTCGAGGTCAAAGCTGACCAGTTCTTCCCACATTGCTTCTGTAGAAATCAGACCGTGTTTCAGCATTTCTGCATAGCCCGAACAGATGTTTTCTGCATCGAGCGTCTTTAAGAATTCTGTATCGAGAATAACGAACTTAGAATCGTTGAACACACCTACTTCGTTCTTCAGTCCGCCGAAGTTGATGCCTGTCTTTCCACCTACCGATGCGTCTACCATAGCCAGCAGGGTGGTAGGAATATTGATAAAGTTGATACCTCTCTTAAAAGTGCTGGCAGCAAAGCCACCCAGGTCGGTTACCATACCGCCGCCCAGATTAATCATACAGGAGTGGCGTGAAGCACCTCCCTCCTGCAGTCCTTTCCATACCATCATCAGACTTTCGATGTCTTTATGGCTGTCGGTAGCCGGAATAGTGATGATATGGGCTTCCTTCATGCAGTAAAAATTCTGCAATACAGGCATGCATAGTTCCAATGTCGTAGTATCTGTAAGCACAAAAAGCTTGTCGTGCTCACACTCAGAAAGTGCACTTACCAGTTCGCTTTCCAGTTGGGTTGATATGATTACTCTTTGTTCCATAACATTCTAACGTATTAATTTTTGTGCAAAGATACACTAAAATGGAGACAATACAAAAAAAAAGTTGCTAAATTTGCGTTTTTTATCTCAGAATGCATTAAACCTTGGTGTATTTAACGCGTCAAAACAATCGAGTAACAAAAATGATAATAGAATATCATAGCGATTATGTGTGAAAACACTCATAGTTGGAAATAATAACAAATAAAAATAAGAATGAAAAAATCGATTCTGACGATGCTGCTGCTGTTGATGGCAATAGCATCCTTTGCTCAACAGCGACTGATATCCGGTCAGATTACCGACCGCGATACCAAGGAGGCCATTGAGCAGGTAACTGTTCAATTGCTTAAGAGCGACAGCACGTATGTAGCTGGTGCCATCAGTAATGAGAACGGACTCTTTCATGTCACCGCTCCGGCTAATGGCAAGTATCTGCTCAAGATTTCGAGCGTAGGATACAAGTCTACCGTGAAGCGTATCCAAATTTCTGATAACAAGGATCTGGCTATGGGTAAGATTGTGCTGGGTGCTGAGGCTATCATGCTGAAAGGCGCAGTGGTAACAGCCATGGCTCAGAAGGTAACCCTGAAGGAGGATACTTTCGTGTACAATTCTTCTGCCTATCGCACACCGGAAGGTTCTGTAGTAGAGGAACTCGTAAAGCGTCTGCCGGGTGCAGAGGTGAGCGATGACGGTACCATCAAAATTAATGGTAAGGAGGTAAAGAAGATTCTGGTAGACGGTAAGGAGTTTATGACGGGCGATACCAAGACTGCCCTGAAAAACCTGCCTACCAGCATCATCGAGAAAATCAAGGCATACGATGAGAAGAGTGATCTCTCCAAGGTGACCGGTATTGATGATGGCGAGGAGCAGACCGTGCTCGACTTCGGTGTGAAGAAGGGTATGAACAAGGGTTTGATTTCCAATATCGACCTGGGTGTGGGCAACAAGAGCCGCTACAATATGCGTGGCATGGGAGGTTATTTCAATGATAACAACCGATTCATGCTCTTTGCCAATGCCAATAACACCAGCGACCGTGGTTTCGGAGGCGGTGGACCGGGTAGAGGTTTCGGAGGCGCTAACGGTTTGAATGCCAGCAAGATGATTGCCGCCAACTACAATTACGAACTGAAGGATAAATTCAAGTTCAATACTTCACTTCGCTGGAATCACAGCGATGGCGATATTTGGAGCCGTCGTTCCAGCGAGAACTTCATGGGTAGCAGTTCTTCGTTCAGCAACAGCTTGACTCAGAATTTCTCTCGCAGCAACAGCTGGAATGGCAACATCCGCTTGGAGTGGATGCCTGATTCCATGACCAATATCCTCTTCCGTCCTTCCATCTCCTGGAGCACCAGCGATGGATTGAGTGGCAGCCAGTCGGCATCTTACAATAAGGATCCTTATACCATTACCACCAAAGACCCTCTTTCTGAGGAAGGTATTGAGGAGTTGGACAAGGCTGAGGCTATGGTGAACAGACAGTTGACTAACGGAATCACCTATTCTGATAATAACAATATCAGGGGTATGCTGCAAGTGAACCGCAAGTTGGGCAACAAGGGACGTAACATCACCTTTCGTGTGGATGCCAAATATACGGATAATGACAGCAAGAGCATCTCGCTCAACAATGCCAAGCTCTATCTCGTGCAGACAGCGGAGGGTAAGGATTCTACTTATCAGACCAACCGCTATAACCTGACTCCTTCGAAGAATTACAGTTATGCGGGTCAGTTGACCTATAGTGAGCCGCTCTGGAAGGCTACCTTCCTGCAGTTCAGCTATAAGTTTACTTACAGCTACTCCAAGAGCGACCGCAGCACCTACGATTTCAGCAAGTATGCCATGAATGGCGATCAGGAGTACCGTGGTTGGGATAGTTACCTGAATCCGTTTGCCGGTCATCTCGAAGATTACAAGGATGATGATCAGAGCCGTTTCTCTGAGTATCGCAACTACAATCACGATATCCAGGTGATGATGCGATTCGTCCGTCAGAAGTACAACTTGAACTTCGGTGTGATGATTCAGCCACAACAGTCGAAGTATATCCAGGATTATCAGGGAGTGCATGTAGATACCGTTCGCAACGTGACGAATATCAGTCCAACCCTCGATTTCCGCTACCGCTTCTCAAAGATGAGCAACCTGCGAATCAACTATCGTGGTACCACCTCTCAGCCAAGCATCTCGCAGTTGCTTGACATCACAGATAACAGCGACCCGCTGAACATCTCGAAGGGTAACCCTGGCTTGAAGCCATCGTTCACCCAGAACTTCCGGTTGTTCTACAACAACTTCGTGCAGAACCATAACAAGGGTGTCATGACCTTCATCAACTTCTCAACCACCAACAATAGCATCAGCAACAAGGTGACCTACGATGAGAAGACTGGTGGTAGAATCACCCGACCTGAGAATATCAATGGCAACTGGAATGTGATGGGAGCCTTTATGTTCAACTGCTCTATCGATAGTGCTGGTGTATGGAACTTGAATACCGACACCTACTTGGGTTACAACAACTACGTGAGTTATCTGAGTCTCGACAAGCAGTCTGATTCCCAGAAGAATACCACCCGCAGTACTACTTGGAGAGAGCGCCTCTCTTTCAGCTATCGTAACAACTGGCTGGAGCTTTCGCTCGATGGAACATTGAATTATAACCATGCCAAGAACAAGTTGCAGCCTAACAGCAACCTCGATACCTGGCAGTTCTCTTATGGTCCTAGCATGACGCTTACAGCGCCTTGGGGTACCAGTCTGAACTCAAGCCTCTCTATCAGCAGCCGCCGCGGTTATAGCGACAGCAGCATGAATACGGATGAGTTTGTATGGAATGCGCAGCTCTCTCAGGGTTTCCTGAAGGGCAAGCCTCTTACCATCATGCTGCAGTTCTATGATATTCTCCGCCAGCAGAGCACCTTCTCTCGTGCCATTTCTGCTACATCCCGTACGGATACGGAGTATAATTCCATCAACAGCTATGCGATGCTGCATGTGATTTACCGCCTGAATCTCTTCGGAGGCAAGGATGCCCGTAGGGGTGGACCTGAAGGTCCTGGTGGTCCTGGTGGCCGTCCAAACTTCCATGGCCGTCCTTTCAATGGCGGTTTTGGCGGTGGTCGTCCAGGCGGCAGAATGTTCTAGAAAAGAAAATGAAGTAAGCTTCATTTTAAACGATAGTAAGCCTCACTCCATGTTTACGTGAGGCTCATTTCAAATAGGTATGACGAGAAAAAAAGAAATCCCCGCTCTTCGTAATGAAGAACGGGGATTGTTATTTTGTCTTGTCAAGAAGTCTTGATTAGAGAGCGAACTTGTAACCTACAGTAATCTGGATTACGTTGTTGTAGTGATCAACGTTATCTGCAATCTTAGTTACACCGATGTTGTAACGAGCATCGAAGACGATGTTCTGGTACTCGTAAGAGAGACCTACAGGGATAGAGAGGTCTACGGTCTTAACGTCTTCTGCATCATCCTTGTTTACCAGGAAACCTGGCTGCAAACCTGCCTTGAGAGCAAGACCAGCTACTGGGTAGTAGTTCAAAGTGATAGGCACATTGATGTAGCCTGGATTCCACTTGCCACCTTCAAAAGTCATACCGGCAACTTTTACATCCTTAGCCTTGAAGCCCTGTACAGAGTAGAGAGCACCTACAGCAACACCTAAATTATCTGTAGCCTGATACTGCAATTCTGCACCAGCAGCGAAACCTGCTTTCCAATCGTTGTCACCGATTGTAGAAACGTTCAAACCTACCTTAGGCTGAATAGTTGTTGTACCTGCAGCCTGCTGTGCGAAAGCACCTACTGAAGACAGCACCATAGCTGCCATAACGAATAATTTTTTCATAATCTCTAATATTTTAAATTAAGTATATAATGCTCATATAGAGTACGATTGACTATCAGTGTGTATGCTGATTCCATCATTTTTATTGGGTGCAAAGGTATGTTTTTTCTCTATTCGCTCCAAATATTTTAACCTTTATTTTAAAATAAGTAGCCAAATATCACATATAAGTTTCTATTTCGTATATTTTTAGCAATAATTATCCCAATTTTCTTGCATCGTATCTTAAAATGTTATATCTTTGTAAAGTAAGAAAGAAAGGAAAATAATTATGACTACACAAGAAAACTCCCCCTATACTCTTTGAAGTGTAGGGGGAGTTTTATTTTATTCTTCATCTTCGTCCCAGTCTTCTTCGTCAAATCCAAACATGGCTGGATCTACGAAGGCGTCCAGGGCTCGGCGTTCTTTCTTTGTTGGGCGACCGGTGCCTCTTGCTCTGTCTACGAATCCGCTGATGCGGCTCATCTCCAGGAGCTCGTATTGCTTAGGGTCGGTTACGTTTTTATAGACACCATACAGCATCTTGGCGCCTACGCGCTGCTCTATGCAGTCGAGAACCTCGAAAGAGTAGGTGATAGGGGCTTTCTTTACGCTCACCACATCGCCACGCTTGATGATGAAGGAAGGCTTTCTCGTTACGCCTCCTACCATGACGCGGCCATTCTTACAGGCATCGGCAGCAATACTGCGGGTCTTGTAAATGCGGGCAGCCCAGAGCCACTTGTCTATTCTTGCTGATTCCTTCATGATTACTTCTTTCCTAGCTTATTGTATTGGTTCATGGTGATGTCGATACCAGCCAATACGAAGCTTTTGATAATCTCCACACCCAGGTCGATGGCTGGCTGAAGCTGCTTCATGTCTTCCTCAGTATATTTGCCCAGCACCCAGTCTATCTGGCCGCCACGCGGATAATCGTTGCCGATGCCCATGCGCAGGCGGGCATAGTTCTGACCGATAAGCTGCTGGATATGTCCCAATCCGTTATGGCCGCCGTTGCTGCCGTTCGCCTTCAGTCGGAAAGCACCCAGAGGCAGGGCTAGCTCATCGCTGATAACGAGCAGTCGGCTCTGGTCAATCTTTTCCTGATTCAGCCAATATCTTACCGCATTACCGCTGAGGTTCATGAATGTGGTAGGTTTGAGCAGGAAAATCTTTCTTCCCTTGAGCGTAGTCTCGGCTACGAAGCCATATCGCTTATCCTCAAAATGAATATTGGACGCTTTAGCAAAAGCGTCCAATA
>OGHM01000805.1_pt1 | contig 14635 bp, 10 predicted proteins | sample 1571531 | NCBI WGS metagenome assembly OGHM01 (sample SAMEA2582031, study PRJEB24529) | metagenome | biome: Human gut stool | place: China | collected 2011 | reverse complement strand
TATTGGACGCTTTTGCTAAAGCGTCCAATATTCATTTTGAGGATAAGCGATATGGTTTCGTTGCCGAGACTACGCTCAAGGGAAGAAAGATTATCCTGCTGAAGCCTACCACCTTCATGAACCTGAGTGGTAATGCCGTGAGATATTGGCTGAATCAGGAAAAGATTGACCAGAGCCGACTCCTGGTGATCAGTGATGAGCTTGCCCTGCCTCTCGGCGCTTTCCGCCTGAAGGCTAACGGAAGCAATGGTGGTCATAACGGCTTGGGACATATCCAGCAGCTTATCGGCCAGAACTACGCCCGCCTCCGTATGGGTATCGGCAACGATTATCCTCGTGGCGGACAGATAGACTGGGTACTTGGCAAATATACCGAGGAAGATATGAAGCAGCTTCAGCCTGCCATCGACCTGGGTGTAGAGATCATCAAGAGCTTCGTATTGGCTGGTATCGATATCACCATGAACCAGTACAACAAGCTAGGAAAGAAATAATCATGAAAGAATCTGCAAGAATAGACAAGTGGCTTTGGGCAGCCCGCATTTACAAGACCCGCAGCATTGCTGCCGATGCCTGTAAGAATGGCAGAGTAACTGTAGGCGGCGTAACCCGTAAACCCTCCTTCATCATTAAACGTGGCGACGTGGTGAGCGTGAAGAAAGCCCCTATCACCTACTCTTTTGAGGTACTCGACTGCATAGAGCAGCGTGTAGGAGCCAAAATGCTCTTCGGAGTCTATAAGAACGTGACCGATCCTAAGCAGTATGAACTGCTGGAGATGAGTCGCATCAGCGGATTCGTAGATAGAGCAAGAGGCACAGGTCGCCCAACCAAGAAAGAACGCCGTGCCCTGGATGCCTTCGTTGATCCAGCCATGTTTGGATTCGATGAAGAAGACTGGGACGAAGAAGATTCATAAATAACCAAAAGAGGATATAGCATCAGTTATATCCTCTTTTTCTTTTCCCTAAAAGCCGATAGTTTGCAAGAAAAAGGGGAGAATTATTTCTAAAAACATACGATATGGGAACAACTATACTACATTTTGCAACATAATGGAAAATAAAAGTTAAAAAATTTGGAGCGAATAGAGAAAATCCATATCTATGCAACAAGTTATTTATGGTATCAGAGTATAAGCTGATTACCATTTTACTCTATCGCGAGCATTAACATACTATTAATTTTATAATTTGAAAGAGTTATGAAGAAATTATTTGTTATGGCAGCTATGGCGCTGTCTTCAGTAGGTGCTTTCGCACAGCAGGCTGCAGGTACAACAACTCTCCAGCCTAAGGTAGGTTTGAACGTTGCTACAATCGGTGATAACGACTGGAAGGCTGGTTTCGCAGCTGGTGCTGAGTTGCAGTATCAGGCATCAAGTAACTTAGGTGTTGCTGTAGGTGCTCTCTATTCTGTGCAGGGCTTCAAGGCCAAGGATGTAAAAGTTGCAGGTATGACTTTTGAAGGTGGTAAATGGAACCCAGGCTATATCAATGTGCCTATCACTTTGAACTACTATCCTGTATCTGGTCTCGCTCTCAAGGCAGGTTTGCAGCCAGGTTTCTTGGTTAATAAGGATGATGCTGAAAACGTAAAGACTGTAGATCTCTCTATCCCGGTAGGTCTCTCATACGAGTACCAGGGTATCGTTTTCGATGCTCGTTACAACATCGGTGTAACTAAGGTTGCTGACAACTGGGATCACTACAACAACGTAATCCAGATTACTGTAGGTTACAAGTTCACTCTCTAATCAGGGAAATAAAAATAGCGATTCCCCTCGCTATTTAACATAGAAAGAATAATCCCCGCTCCTCATCAAGAAGAGCGGGGATTTCTTTTGTCATACCTATTTTATTTTCTCTAAGAAAATCCTTCTTTGCCAGAATATTTTTTATCTAAATATTCTTTATCTAAACATTCCTTTAGAATATTATGGCACCAGGACGACCGGCACGGAATGAACGACCATGGAAATCAGGACGACCACCAGGACCACCAGGTCCACCCTGACGTGCCTGCTTGCCTCCGAAGAGATTCAAGCGATATACCACATGAAGCATCGCATAGCTGTTGATGGCATTATACTCGGTATCTGTACGGGATGTAGCCGAGATGGCACGAGAGAAGGTGCTCTGCTGACGAAGAATATCGTAGAACTGGAGCATAATGGTCAATGGCTTGCCCTTCAGGAAACCCTGAGAGAGCTGCGCATTCCATACAAACTCATCCGTGTTCATGCTGCTATCATTATATCCACGGCGACTGCTGATAGAGAGGCTTGAGTTCAAGCTGGTTCCCCAAGGAGCTGTAAGCGTCATGCTAGGACCATAAGAGAACTGCCAGGTATCAAGGTTGCTGTTTGGCTGCAACTTGTTCTTGGCATGGTTATAATTCAATGTTCCATCGAGCGAGAGCTCCAACCAGTCGTTGCGATAACTGAAAGAGAGGCGTTCTCTCCAAGTGGTGCTGCGGGTGGTGTTCTTCTGGGAATCTGACTGTTTGTCAAGACTCAGATAGCTCACGTAGTTGTTGTAACCCAAATTGGTGTCAGTATTCAGATTCCAGACACCAGCACTGTCGATAGAGCAGTTGAACATAAAGGCTCCCATCACATTCCAGTTTCCATTGATATTCTCCGGACGGGTGATTCTTCCACCAGTCTTCTCATCGTAAGTCACCTTATTGCTGATGCTATTGTTGGTGGTTGAGAAGTTGATGAAGGTCATGACACCCTTGTTATGGTTCTGCACGAAGTTGTTGTAGAACAATCGGAAGTTCTGGGTGAACGATGGCTTCAAGCCAGGGTTACCCATCGAGATGTTCAGCGGGTCGCTGTTGTCGGTGATATCAAGCAACTGCGAGATGCTTGGCTGCGAAGTGGTACCACGATAGTTGATTCGCAGGTTGCTCATCTTGGAGAAGCGATAGCGGAAATCGAGGGTTGGACTCACATTCACCACATTGCGAACGGTATCTACATGCACTCCCTGATAATCCTGGATATACTTAGACTGCTGTGGCTGAACCATCACACCGAAGTTCAGGTTGTACTTCTGACGGATGAATCGCATCATCACCTGGATGTCATGATTGTAGTTGCGATACTCAGAGAAACGGCTCAACTCATCATCCTTGTAATCATTGAGCTGACCGGCAAACGGATTCAAGTAGCTGTCCCAACCGCGATACTCATGATTGCCACTCATCGTATATTTGCTGAAATCGTAGGTGCTGCGGTCGCTCTTGGAGTAGCTGTAAGTAAACTTATAGCTGAACTGCAGGAAGGTAGCCTTCCAGAGCGGCTCACTATAGGTCAACTGACCCGCATAACTGTAATTCTTCGAAGGAGTCAGGTTATAGCGGTTGGTCTGATAAGTAGAATCCTTACCCTCCGCAGTCTGAACGAGATAGAGCTTGGCATTGTTGAGCGAAATGCTCTTGCTGTCATTATCCGTATATTTGGCATCCACACGGAAGGTGATGTTGCGTCCCTTGTTGCCCAACTTACGGTTTACCTGCAGCATACCACGCACATTATTGCTCTCGGAATAACTGATTCCCTGGGAAAGCTGTCTGTTCACCATAGCATCTGCCTTGTCCAACTCATCGATACCTTCCTCAGAAAGAGGGTCTTTGGAGGTAATGGTATAAGGATCCTTGTTATAGGAAGCCGACTGGCTGCCACTCAATCCATCACTGGTACTCCAGGAGATGGAAGGACGGAAGAGGATATTGGTCATGGAATCAGGCATCCACTCCAATCGGATGTTACCATTCCAACTGTTGCTGCGAGAGAAACTCTGGCTCAGGCTATTGCTGAAAGAGCTGCTGCTACCCATGAAGTTCTCGCTGGAACGACTGCTCCATACATCGCCATCGCTGTGGTTCCAGCGGAGGGAAGTATTGAACTTGAACTTGTTCTTCAACTCATAGTTATAGTTGGCTCCTATCATCTTGCTGGCATTCAAACCGTTGGCACCGCCCCAGAACCCTCTGCCAGGACCACCGCCGAATCCTCGGTCGCTGGTATTGTTGGCATTGGCAAAGAGCATGAACCGGTTGTTATCATTGAAATAACCTCCCATGCCACGCATATTGTAGCGGCTCTTGTTACCCACACCCAGGTCGATATTGGAAATCACACCCTTGTTCATACCCTTCTTCACACCGAAGTCGAGCACGGTCTGCTCCTCGCCGTCATCAATTCCGGTTACCTTAGAGAGATCACTCTTCTCATCGTACGCCTTAATCTTGTCGATGATGCTGGTAGGCAGGTTTTTCAGGGCAGTCTTGGTATCGCCCGTCATAAACTCCTTGCCATCCACGAGAATCTTCTTCACTTCCTTACCATTAATTTTGATGGTACCATCGTCGCTTACCTCAGCACCCGGCAGGCGCTTCACCAGCTCCTCAACCACCGAACCTTCCGGTGTGCGGTAAGCAGCCGAGTTATATACGAAGGTATCCTCCTTCAGGTTCACCTTCTGAGCCATGGCGGTTACCACGGCACCCTTCAGCATGATGGCATCTGCACCGAGAACCACATTGCCCATCGCCAGATTCTTGTCATCAGAAATCTCGATACGCTTTACGGTAGTCTTGTAACCTACACTCGACATTTTGAGTAAATACTTGCCATTGGCAGGAGCCTTGATATGAAAGAGGCCCTGCTCATTGCTGAGAGCACCCGACACATAGGTACTGTCGGTCTTGAGTAACTGAATCGTTACCTGTTCTACGGGATCCTTGGTGTCACGGTCGGTAATCGCACCGGTAATCAAGCGATCCTGAGCAAAAGATGCCATGGTTACGAACACCAGAAGCATCATCAGAATAGATCTTTTCATTAATTATAGACGTTATTATTATTTCTTACTTATATATTTGACTTACTTACATGATTAGACCCGATAAAAGAGCAATTGTAAAAAACAGATGCTCTTTTTGGGCATTCTGCTTCTTTTGACGCATAAAATATATCAAGGTTTAAACTTTTATAGATAAAAAAGTGCTTTTTATTTTGTTTTGTCTCTGATTTAACGTACCTTTGCAAGCGAATTTACAATGAGTTGCCCACAAAAGGTGACTCTGAAAGTCAGTTTCTTTTAAAAGTATATATGTTATGAATCAGAGAGTAATCATATCAACCCATCTGGAGAACGAACTGGTAAGCGCTCTCTCAGAATGCGAGCACGACAAGCTGTTTGTGCTTACAGATACTACCACACTGGAAATGTGCCTTCCGGTTTTGCAGAAATTCTACTGCATGAAGGAAGCCAAGGTGATAACGATTCCGGCTAGCGATAGTCATAAGGACATCGAAAGCCTGATGATGGTATGGAAGGGACTGCAGGAAGGTGGCGCTTCACGTCACTCTTGCATGATCAACCTCGGAGGCGGTATGGTAACCGACCTCGGCGGTTTTGCTGCCAGCACCTTCAAGCGCGGCATCAACTTCATCAATATCCCTACTACCCTGCTGGCGATGGTAGATGCATCTGTGGGTGGAAAGACCGGCATCAACTTCGGAGGTTTGAAGAATGAGGTGGGTGTTTTCAACGATTCTAAGTTCGTAATTCTCGACACCGAGTTCCTGAAGACCCTGGATGCCGAGAATATCTGTTCGGGCTATGCCGAAATGCTGAAGCACGGCTTGATTTCTACCGAGGCGATGTGGGAAGAGCTGGTAAGCTTCGACCTTGCCAACCCAGACCTGAAGCTGTTGCAGCGCATGGTGGGCGACAGCGTGAAGGTAAAGGAGCGCATCGTAGAGCAGGATCCTCATGAGAAGAGCATCCGCAAGGCTCTGAACCTGGGTCATACATTCGGTCATGCCTTCGAGAGTTGGGCATTGAAGCGCAAGCCAATCCTTCATGGTTATGCCGTGGCATTCGGTCTCATCCCTGAGCTTTATCTCAGTGTGGCAAAGACAGGATTCCCAACAGAGAAGATGCGCCAGACCGTGACCTTCATCAAGGAGAACTACGGTACGCTGAATATCACCTGCGATGACTACGACGAGCTGATAGAGCTGATGCAGCACGACAAGAAGAACCAGAATGGCATCATCAACTTCACCATGCTGGGAGCCATCGGAGACATCCGCATCAACCAGACCGCTACAACAGAAGAAATCAAGGAAGCACTCGACTTCTTCAGAGAAGGATAATATAATATGGCGGGCTATCAACCCGCCATTATTGTATCTTTATGCCAAACAGCAGCGCTTCGGCTTTCCGGTTTCGGTAAGCGGAAGATGCTCTACATATCGGAATTCCCTTGGAATCCAATATTTATGACTTTTAGATTCAGATGATTTATTTGAATCATCTGATTTACCAGATAAGAGGCGGCGGATAGTCGCCTCTACTTTTTTGAGATCCTCATCCTCTGTCAGGAGAACGGCGATTTCTCCAAACTTTTCATCTTTCTTCTTGGCAAGCATGAAAGGCTTTTCAAGATGAGACTTCAAGAGAGCCTCCACTTCTTCTATCTGAATCTTGATACCACCGCTGCAGATAACATTATCCTTTCTGCCTTTGATTCGGAAACGAAGTTTTTCCACCTTATTATATATATAGGATTCTATTTCCACAATATCATTCGTTACCAGGGTTTCGGCACAGACCAGAGGGGCATCGATGACGAGACAGCCTTCTTCAGTCTGACTGATTTTCACGCTATCAAAAGGCTGATACCATTCGCTAGCCTCAGCGCCATTGATTCTTCGCAAGGCGATATGAGATAAGGTTTCGGTCATGCCGTAGGTACTCCAGATAGCGATATTGCCAGGAAGAGCCTGGAGTTCCTTTTCCAAGGATGCATCGATGGCTCCACCTCCGATAATCAGATGGCGGATATGAGTGAGTCGCTCACGCTCCTCAGGAACCTGCAGGGTGTTATACACCTGCATCGGAACCATGGCGGCAAAAGTAATCTCCTCGTTGATATCCTTCAGCGGATGACCACTAGGAGAAACAGAAATAAGATGGAGATGGCGCTCGATACTGCGCACCACCACCATCTTACCTGCGATATAATCAAGCGACATACAGAGCAAAGCGCTATCACCAGGCTTCAATCCCAGAAAATCACAAGTAATGCGGGCGGAGTTGAGCATTCGCTTCTTCTCCACCATCATCGGCTTGGGCTTTCCCGTGGAGCCACTGGTATGCACCAGCACCCGGTCGCTATCGTTATTCCATTCAGAAAGGAAATCTTCTAAAGTCATAATTTAAATTATACCCTGCTTAGCGGATTACAAATCCGCAATAGTTACCCAATGATGCGGCGGATTGCAAATCCGCCGAAACAAATAGGGGTAAAATACTATATTATATTATTTTACAACAAAGAGTTTATCCCCCCGGATTTCCAATGGCATTGGGATGTTATCAGTAAAGAGCTGACCGGTGCCCAGACCTTGCGGCATCTTTACATTCGGACCATATACCTTGGCTGCATAATGTGCGATGGCATGGAGACCAATGTTGCTCTCCAATGCCGAGGTAATCCAACTGCCGATGCCTCGCTGGCTGGCCAACTGGATCCACTCGTTGCAACCATAGATACCACCATGGAGCGAAGGCTTCAGGATGATATACTGTGGACGAATGGTATCGAGCAATGCCTCCTTCATACTTCTGACATTCACACCAATCAACTCCTCATCCAGGGCGATAGGGAGCGGAGTTTCCCTACAGAGCTGCGCCATCTTGGGCCACTGATGCTGCTTGATAGGCTGCTCGATGGAATGGATATCATACTTAGCCAAAGCCTCCAACTGGCTCATGGCATTCTCTGGCAGAAAACCACCATTGGCATCCACTCTCAGTTCTACCTGTTCCTGGGTATAGACATCACGAATGCGCTTGATGAGATCGAGTTCCTTGAAGAAATCAATGGCACCAATCTTCAGTTTCACACAATGGAAACCCGCCTGGAGCTTCTCCTCCAGTCGTGCCAGCATCTCCTCGTAAGTACCCATCCATACCAGTCCGTTGATGGTGATACCCTCTTCTCCTTTTCCGAAAGGAGAGTCGAAGAGATCTACCAGGTTCTCCATTCCTGCTGGAACAGAGACACTTAAGTTCTGCTTCTTTGCTGCATCGAAGAATGAGGCAAAGGCGGTTTCCAATCCGAAGGTGATGCTAGGATAGGCACGAATCATATCGTATGGGATGCGTCCCATCTGCTCCACCATCTGACATACCTGTCGAAGGGTGACAGCATATTCCGGTTTGGCATCGCAACTGAGATCAGGGAGCGTAGCACACTCACCCACTCCCTCTACTCCCGGCAATTCATCCGATGTAAGGGTGAGATAATAACTGTGTCTCGTGGTATATACGCCACGAGACGTGCCTGCCGGCTGCTTGAAGTGGAGCGTGCGCTCCGAGATGTCTATCTTATACATGATTTATTCAAATTCTGAATATTGGGGAATTATCTGAAGCTAACTTACTTCTTCTGTTTCAATTCGTAGAGATCCTTGCGACGGTCACGAAGATTTCGAACGGCACCGTAGGTATGAAGCTCATTCAGGAGATTCAAGTCAACATCTGAAACGAGAATCATCTCGGTATTCGGTGTTGCCTCCGAACGCTTGCCATCGTTAGGGAAGGCGAAGTCGCAAGGAGTGAATACGGCACTTTGGGCATACTGGATATCCATGTTGTGAACACGTGGCAGGTTACCCACACTACCTGCAATGGCTACATAGCATTCATTCTCAATGGCACGCGCCTGGGCACAGACTCTCACTCTAGAGTAGGCATTCTGCGTATCGGTCATGAATGGAACGAAGAGGATCTGCATACCATCCTCTGCCATCAGACGGGAAAGTTCAGGGAACTCCACATCATAGCAGATTACGATACCTATCTTACCACAATCAGTATCAAAGGTCTGGATATGGCTACCGCCGCTCAATCCCCAGCACTTCTGCTCATCAGGAGTTACGTGAATCTTCTCGTACATATCCACGCTACCATCTCTACGGCAAAGGAAACCGACATTGTAGAGGGAATCATCCTTGAGATAAGGCATACTACCCGTGATGATGTTGATGTTGTAACTGATGGCCAACTCGCGGAATCGGTCACGGATCTCATCGGTATATTGAGCCATCTTGCGGATGCTCTGTGCCTCACCCAAATCGTTGAATCTCGCCATCAATGGCGCATTGAAATACTCTGGGAAGAGGATGAAATCGCTCTTGTAATCGCTCACGGAATCCACGAAGAACTCTACCTGCTCAAAGAGGTCGTCCACCGAAGCGTATGGACGCATCTGCCACTGTACCAGACCGATTCGCACGGTTGGCTTTCTATCTACATAAGAATCCGTAGGTGGCTGATAGTAGATATTATCCCACTGCAGCAGGGTGGCGCAGTGTTCGCTTTCCTCATCACTAGGAAGATAGTTACGGATGACACGGCGAACGTGGAAGTCGTTTGAAAGCTGGAAGGTAAGAACCGGGTCGTAAATCTCACGGTTTCTTACGTGCTCGATGTACTCCTTAGGGCGCATCTTGTCGGCATACTTATGATAGTTTGGAATACGACCACCAAACATGATCGCCTTCAGGTTGAGCTTCTCGCAGAGTTCCTTGCGATACTCATACATACGGCGAGCCAATCGCAAGCCACGATAGTCTGGGTGGATAAACACCTCGATGCCGTAAAGGATGTTTCCATTAGGATCGTGGGTATTGAAGGTTTCATTACCTGTCACCTGAGCATAGGTATGGTCGCCTTTCACCATATTATAGTTGACGATGATAGAGAGCGCACAGCCCACAATCTTATCATCAACGATAATAACCACCTGTCCCTCAGGAAAGATAGTAATGAGTTTCTTAATCTGTTCTTTTGTCCAGAATACATCTGAGTCTGCGTAAATACGCTTAAACGACTTGGCAAGCTGATCGTAATCCTCCATGCGAAGGTTGCGCATGCCTACCTTTTCGATTTTTCGAGTTGGTTCCATAACAACTGTATTTTTATTATTATCTAAATCCGGGTGCAAAGATACAGCAAATTATAGATACGACAAAGAGTTTTCGCAAATAATTGATATTTACGAAAACTCTTTTCATGTATTTTGCTGTAAGAAAGCCTTTTGGCTTAGAATTTAACGCAAAAACTTGGCATCTTCCTGCGGTATTGCCTCGTCATGATCATCGAGATAGAGCAACTTTACCGGATGATATTTATCACTTGCCACCGAGTATTCATCCTGACGATAATGGGTCTGAATGCCACCGATGCCCAACATGGTATGAAAAGCCGAAAGACTACTCTGTACCTGTTTTGACCGATTTTCTCCCAATGCCTTCAATATATCCGGATATTGTTTACTGAATCCTTCAGAAGTCCAGATGATGAAAGGCACATGCAGTTCGTAATCCGAAGCCTTCGGGGCAGCATGAAGGAAGAGGCAGCGCTCATCATCGAAAATATTCTCTCCATGATCGCTGGTATAGAGCATCGCTGATATAGGCTGACCATATACCCCATCCGTCTTAGTCTGTATCCCCTCCCATTTCTGCAGACGTTCAATGATACCATGCAGGATATAATCGGTATATCGGATGGTATTATCATAGGCATTCAGGAGGTCACGCCGATTCTCCGACTTTGCCTCACTCCTGCTATCGGGCTTGAAATAAGCGAAACTACGGGGATAACGCTCCTGATAATTGAAGTGAGAACCATAGGTATGAAGAACGACGAAGAGCTTGCGATAACGGTAATGGGCAGACGAGGAAGCATCAGCCTTGGGCAAGATTCTATCAAGTTTCTGCAACAGATCCTCATCATAGTGACTGCCCTGGGCAGATTCTTCCTTCTTCAGAAAGTAATGCTCATCAGCCTGTTCTCCCAGAAAATCGATAAACGAATGATTGGGCAACTGGTTGCTGATAAACACGGTATGGAATCCGGCTTCCCTGAAGGCTGTCAGAATGCCTTTCTCATGAAAGAGCCGTGGGAAATCCTCTGCTGAAGCAGCCGACAGAAGCATCGGTACACTCTTGTGGGTGGTGTTGCTCTGCGTGGTTGCATCAGGGAAAGCCATAATACCCTGCGTTTTGGAAAGCAGAGGATTGGTATTTCGAGGATAACCATAGAGACTGAAGTTATGGGCACGAGCCGTCTCTCCTACCACCATTACATACACCTCAGGAGTTTCCACATCGTGCTCGCTCCGGGCATCAAACCGGAAGTTACGGCTTGCCTCCTTGTAATTCTCCGATGCCGCATTGCGCTCGAAAGCCAGATAGAGATTGTAGCAGACGTTGACAGGATAGAGCTGATTGCGCATCCGGTAATCATCCACCACCACATAGCATGCCAGCAGACAGAAGAGGCCGATAGCCCCCACCTCCATCACCCATTTTCGAACGTGATGCTGAAAAGAGACAGATAACTGACGCTTCTTCCTGATATGGATGACAGCCAGAATGAGCAAGGGAAGATAAATCACAAAAACACCTATCACGGCAGGTACCAGATTGTCCAGCAGTTCCATCACCTCTCCTGGATTGGTGGTCACGAGATTCAGGAACATATCCACCGCTATCACTCCTGTACCGAAGAGATAGAGCAACACCAGCTGGAAGGCTGCGAAAAAGACAAAGAGAAATGCCCACCATACCATCTTGCCCGGACATCTGGCTACGGAAAAGAACAACATATACAGTGCCAGAGGCAACAGCACATTGGCTGCGCCCGCCCAGAAAGACAATCTTTCGGTAAAGCACAGGGCGATGTTGGGCAGCAGCAATGCCACCACCGCATACCAGTAAAGGAAGGTACCTGAAGACACCTTATTATATATAGTATTACATATAGAATGATTCATAGACTACACCTTATTATATAATGAAAAAGTCTCATCAAAATGCCTCGTTGATATTGAAGAGGAAGCCAGACTGTCCCGACTTTCCAAATCCATAATCCAATCGTACATTCACATTCTTCTTGAACTCCCAGCGATAGCCTACTCCCGCATTCGGCAGAATCTGTCTGCTTCGCAACGCAGAGAACTTAGGGAAAACTGTACCTGCTCCAGCCCAGACCACAATGCCATTTCGCTTCCAGACATGCTGGCGCAACTCCACGGTAGCCTCCAGGGAATGCTTGTCGCGATAGCGGCCCTCGTAATAGCCACGCATCGAACTGGTACCTCCCAGTTCCGCCATCATACCCCATGAAGGATTGCCGAAATTGAGATTGGCTCCGAAATCCTCGGCAAGAATCGTTCCCTTGCCCAGTCGCTGATAGGCATCAAAACGGAAATGAGTCGTACTAAAGGCATAATCATTACCCATAAATTCTGGCCGGAACATCTGCTTCAGATTCAGATAGATACCCCGGTGCGGATTGGTAAGATTATCTCGGTTGTCATAAACCAAAGATACACCCACTCCTACATTCCAGGTATGCTTATCCATCCCCTGCAGCAATTCCGGGCGCTCTATCTGCTTGCCTATCACATAGTCGTAAGCTGCCATCGGTCCCACATAGAAGTTATCGGCTACCCTGAACAGAAAACTGGCTTCTGCCTGAGCCTGCCAACGCTTCATATCACTCTTGTTGTCATCGTTATCGCCCATCTCGTAACCGATTCCCCAGAAATCGGAAGGGAAGGAATAGAAATAGAGATGATAATCAATGCGGTAACGACCGGCAGGAGCTATATGATTGCCCCGAACACCCAACATATAGAAGCCCACCGAACTGACATCACCGAAAAGCGATACATTGGAAGGCGGCAAGATGCTATCGTTAGGATCGGTGCGGTAAAGTCCTGCAGCCACCATTCCCAGACCAAACTTGGTATCAGAAGCATAGTGAGGACCTCCGATTACGCTGAAGTCGAACCGCTTATGCTGCTTGTTCTTGTTGGCATCATTGAAGTAGTCTAGGAATCGCGTCATCCACGATTTCTTGACCTGCTGGGCTGTATCCACCTTCTCTGAAGAGAGAGTATCTGAAGAAATTGGCTGCGAGGCATAGCTGCTCAATGCCATCATCGCAAAAAGTATGATTAGAATATGCTTCATAAAGTCAATATTTAAATGATTAATACACCAATGCCACATTATCTATCCACAAGGTGTTGCCTGGTGTTCCGATATAGGCACCGCCATCCGAAGAAGAGAACTGGAGAATGAGATGAGTAGGCGTTTCATCGGCAGCAGCCCATCCCACTTCTCTTACGGGCACACTCTTACCCTTGCTGTTGCGGGCATAATCGGTAGAACGGAGTCCCATCGTTGCGGCATGGTAGCCAGCCATGTGACGGATATCACCATAGTGGATGGTATAGGTTGCATCTTCCACCCATCCATTCGTACTCTTGCCGTATCGTACCACCATCGTACCCACTCGCTTGGCTGTGATATTACCCTTGGCATCCTCGTGACGCTTCTGAAGATAGAGCACCACGATGGCATGGTCTCTTCCAGACACAGTAGAGGCACCACTGAATCCATTCTGTTTGATACGGTTGGCAACATTAGGAAGGGAGGTCTTGTAATCGAAACGCAAAGCCTTAGGACGAGCCGTAAACGGAATACCCCAGTTGATAGCCTTTGGACCATCCTTGGTACTGGTGATCGGTTCACGAACATCTCCCAGGAAAAGGGAACCAGCTGCAAGTACCTTAATATTGATAAGTCCCAACACCTTTACCTTTTCTATATGAGTCTCCAATTTGGCGCAATAGCCACTGCCGTGCCTGTCGCGATAAACCGAATTATTGGTCTTGTAAATGCCGGAAACATGCGCAAGAACATTGGATGAGCCCCAAGGAGACCCACCCTTATTGGTATATGGAGTATTGCCATGGATAGTCATATTAGGTCCTACGGCATAAATGGTTTTCTGATTACCCCCAATGATAGCCGACTCTTTGATATTTCTGATTACCCAGTGGTCCATGTTTCCATATTTCAGAGGAACCACTTTTTCCTGTCCCTGCATAGGAAGGCATGACAAAATAGCAAGCGCTAATGCAATGCCGAAAATTACCTGTTTTTTCATATCTATTACTTTTATCTTTCTAAATGCTGCAAAGATAGAAAAACTTTTCGTACTTTCGGGTTTTCATAGTACTAAAAAATGAAATATTAAGAAATAATAATATATTTAGGGGATTTTAATCGATGAAAAACAAAAAAAGCCCCGCAAGAGCAAAAGCTTGGGATAGTGAAAGCTTTTGCTCTTACAGGGTGTCTATTAACGGTTAGAATACATGTTGTCGTAGTACTTCTGGTAATCACCAGAGGTTACGTTGTCCATCCATTCCTGATTCTCGAGATACCACTTCACGGTTTCCTCGATACCCTCCTCAAACTGGAGTGATGGCTCCCAACCGAGTTCCTTCTGAAGCTTGCGAGAGTCGATGGCATAACGCATATCGTGACCCTTTCTGTCAGTTACGTAAGTGATGAGATCCATATCCTCGCCTTCCTTTCTGCCGAGCAAACGGTCAACAGTCTTGATGACCACCTTGATGATATCGATGTTCTTCCACTCGTTGAAACCGCCGATGTTGTAGGTCTCAGCAATCTTACCCTTGTGGAAAATCATATCGATGGCACGGGCATGATCCACTACAT
>OGHM01000802.1_pt1 | contig 14663 bp, 9 predicted proteins | sample 1571531 | NCBI WGS metagenome assembly OGHM01 (sample SAMEA2582031, study PRJEB24529) | metagenome | biome: Human gut stool | place: China | collected 2011 | reverse complement strand
AACAGAACAGATGCCGAACTGGATGCTTCCGATGTCTTTTGGACGACGTGGGAAGGTTAGTAGTCCGTTGGTTGTCACGCTTCTTTTGTCTGATTACAAAATTACTAAAAATATGCGAACGAACGCACAAATCTTCTGTTAATGTTCGGCTTGGTGCCGAGGTTGTTCCAAGACCTCCGCTACAGCATGCGGCGTGCTCTGCTCGTTTACTTTCACTCGCGTGTGTGGCATACAATTTGCTACAGCCCGAAAATGGTCTATTTTACCGCTCAGGAGTGCGATGAAAATGAAGAAAGGAAGGGGCGGACGGTTTTTTGAGGGGTTTTAAAATGGGCGTTTTTCACGCTTCGCAAACTTATCGTGAGACTTTACATGGTAATAGCTATGCTTTTACTGGGTAAAACCTATGCTTTTACATGGTAAAAGCCCACGATAAGTTGGCAAAAAACAGCGAAAAACTACTGAAAAACATGGAAAAAGTGAGGAAAAACCTAAATTTTGGACAAAATCGGCTTGGAAGGGGTTGGTTCGAGGCGGCGAAAAGGCTCGGAAAGCGCAGCGAAAATCTCTAGAATGGGGATTCGCGCGGAAGTCGGGTGGTCAATATGGCGTGTGCAAGTTACGGGGTTGGCGGAAAGAATTTTACTGCGAATTTCGATGGAGGATATTCTCCCACGGATGGCACGAATACACAACAAGGGGGTGCAGCTGTCTCTGCTGCACCAACCAAACTGCTACTCACCCCACAGAATGCACGGAACACACGGAACCTTCTGCTGAGAGAGACTCCCACGGATAGCACGGATGGACACAGATGTTAGGGTGCGCAGGGATTGAACAACGGATTAAACCGATTGAACGGGTTCCTGCTGCTTGGGATTTTCAACAACGGATTGAACCGATTGAACGGATTGTATAGTAGCGGAGGTATCCAGCCTCCACCGCGGCCCTCCTACATTCGTGCTATTCGTGCTATTCGTGGTAGAAACATATTGGATGTGAGAGGTCGCCCACAGAACACGCTGAATACACGGAAGACGATTGCTGAGAGATGGACGAACACGAATTACGCGAATAACACGAATTTCGTGTGCCTCCCTACATCTGTGAACATCTGTGCCATCTGTGGGAGGCTTTTCTCTGCAAGAGGTTCTGTGAGTTCCGTGCGTTCTGTGGGAATCTCTTTTCTCCCACAGATTTCACAGATCTGCACAGATGTTAGTGTGCACAGAACTTAACCACGGATTGAACGGATTAAACGGAAATAAGGGTGGGTGCGCAGAGAATCCGATTAATCAGATAAATCCGTTGTGAAAAAAAATATATTGTTAGGGTGCGAAGGAACTTAACGTGGATTGAACGGATTGAACGGATTCGGGAGATTCGTGTTCAATAGATTACGATTGAATATGTGTTGCTGCGTGCTGCGGAGGCAGGATACCTCCGCTACGGATGGGTGCGCTGAAAATCAGATTAATCAGATAAATCCGTTGTGGAAAAAATATATTGTTAGGGTGCGCAGGAACTTAACGCAGATTGAACGGATTGAACGGATTGTAGGGTGCGGAGAGAATCAGATTAATCAGATAAATCCGTTGTGGAAAAAATATATTGTTAGGGTGCGCAGGAACTTAACGCGGATTAAGCTGATTGAACGGATTCGGGAGATTCGTGTTCAATAGATTACGATTGAATATGTGTTGCTGCGTGCTGCGGAGGCAGGATACCTCCGCTACGGATGGGTGCGCTGAAAAACAGATTAATCAGATAAATCCGTTGTGAAAAATATATTGTTAGGGTGCGAAGGGATGAACAACGGATTGAACGGATTCAGGAGATTCGTGTTCGATAGATTACGATTGAATATGTGTTGCTGCGTGCTTCGGAGGCAAGATACCTCCGCTACGGATGGGTGCTCAGAAAATCCGATTAATCAGATAAATCCGTTGTGAAAAAATATATTGTTAGGGTGCGCTGAAAATCAGATTAATCAGATGAATCCGTTGTAAAAAAATAACACAATATAGTTTTTGTTTTCAATGCATCGGGCGATAGTTTGGAATAGTTTTCGTAACTTTGCATATAGAGAAACGAACTCTGAACATTGAAAGAAACGAACTCTGAACATTGAAAGAAACGAACTCTGAACATTGAAAGAAACGAACTCTGAACATTGAAAGAAAAACAAACAGCATCATGCAATATACAATAACAGCACCCCAGACTATTAACGCTACTATCGCCCTGCCGGCATCGAAAAGCATCAGCAACCGCGCACTTATCATACACGCGCTGTCGTGCGGCGACATACTGCCGCAGAACCTCTCGGTGTGCGACGACACGGAGGTGATTATCGACGCGATGCAGCGACGCCCGTACGAGATTGACATCAAGGGGGCGGGCACGGCGATGCGATTCCTCACGGCGTTCCTCGCCACGCAGCCGGGCGAGCATGTCATCACTGGCACCGACCGCATGAAGCAGCGTCCGATAGGCATCCTGGTGAACGCGCTGCGCTATCTGGGCGCCGACATCGAATACTTAGGCAAGGAGGGCTATCCGCCACTGCGCATCAAGGGGCGCACGCTCGAGGGCGGATACATAGAGGTGGCGGGCAACATCAGTTCGCAGTATATCTCGGCGCTGCTGATGATTGCGCCGACGCTGAAGAACGGACTGCAGTTGCGTATCACCGACGGTGCCATCTCGCGCCCGTATATCGACCTCACGCTGTGGATGATGCGCGAGTATGGGGCGGACGCCGACTGGAGCGACGCGGACACCATCACGGTGAACGCGAAGCCGTACGAGCGACACGAGTACACGATAGAGAGCGACTGGAGCGCGGCGGCTTACTGGTACGAGATGCTGGCGCTGCGGGGAAACGACGAGTCGGAGGTGCGCTTCAAGGGCCTCATGGACGCGTCGCGTCAGGGCGACTCCATCGTGAAATATATCTTCTCGCTGCTGGGCGTGAAGACAAAGTACAGCACGGTAGAGGGCGAGTGCTTCCCGACGGTGAGCATAAAGAGTCACCTTTGCATGCTGCCGCGTCTCGACTACGACTTCAGCAGTGTGCCCGACCTGGCGCAGCCGGTGGTGGTGACGTGCGCTCTGCGCGGCATACCGTTCCGCTTCACGGGTCTGGCTACGCTGCGCATCAAGGAGACCGACCGCATCGAGGCGCTGAAGCGCGAGCTGCGCAAGTTGGGCTTCGTGCTGCGCGACGAGAACGGCGACACGCTCATCTGGGACGGCACGCGCTGCGAGCCGACGCTGGAGCCTATCGACACGTACGACGACCACCGCATGGCGATGGCGTTCGCGCCGGCTGCTATCATGTTCCCGGGGCTGCGCATCAACGAGCCGCAGGTGGTAACGAAGTCGTACCCGCAGTATTGGGAGGATATGCAGAAGGCTGGGTTCGAAGTGAAAGGGTGTTGAGATGGTGAAAGGATGTTGTGGTGGTGAGATGGTGATGTGGTGAGATTTGCACACTACTTCTGTGGATTCCGCCAGGGGGTGCAGCTGTCTCAGCTGCACCAACCGAACAAGCGGTGAAGAAACTCCCACGGAATGCACCGAACACACAGAACCTCTTGCAGAGAAGAGCCTCCCACAGATGACACGGATGTTCACAGATGTAGGAGGGTATGGCATTCCTGCCATACCCACGCTGCCAACCCAGGGGGTGTAGCTGTCTCCGCTGCGCCAACAAAACAAAAGGCACCTATTGCTCGGTTGGTGCACTTATTGCTCGGTTGGTGCACTTGAGACAAGTGCACCCCCTTGAAGGCACCATAACATCTGTGTAGATCCGTGAAATCTGTGGGAGAATATCGATTTTGCTCGGTTGGTGCACTTCTTGCTCTGGCAAGCGGCAAAGCCGAGCGGAGACAAGTGCACCCCCTGGAAGGCTCATCCGTTTAATCGATTTAATCCGTGGTTAAATTCTGCGCACCCTCACATCTGTGCAGAGTGAAATCTGTGGGAGGACAGATATTCCCACTGAACGCACGGAACACACAGAACCTCTTGCAGAGAAAAGACTCCCACAGATGGCACAGATGTTCACAGATGTAGGGAGGACACCCAATAAAACATTGAAAAGAATATGATAATATTAGTGATTTCGATAATTGCGCTCGGCATAATCGCAGCGCTGATCGCCAAGCTGAGCAAGCACGACGGCGAAGAGAAGATAACCGTGGTGGAGACATGCGCCACATGCAACGGCACGAACGACAAGTGCGAGCAGGACTGCATGATGGAAGCCGCCACGAAGGACATCGTCTACTACGACGACGAGGAGCTCGACGCGTTCAAAGGACGCCCGTCAGACAGCTACACCGACGAGGAAGTGGAGCAGTTCAGCGAGGTGCTCTACACCATGCGACACGAGGAGATTGCCGACTGGTGCCGCAGTCTGACGCTGCGCGGAATCAGTCTGCCCGACCAGATAAAAGACGAAACATTCATGCTTATGGAGGGCTAAGGCAATAAAACGCCACAAACAGAGTTATTTATACGTGAAACTATTTAAGACAAGACATATTATCCCCATCCTTCTCGCAGCTGTATTGGTAGTTGCGACAGGATGTTCTACGCAGAAAAACACCGCGCGCACACGCTGGTGGCATTCGTTCAAGGCTCGTTATAACACCTATTATAACGGCTCGCTGGCGTATATCGACGCCTCTCTGGAGAAAGAGGAGGGCAACAAAGACAACTTCACCGAGATTATTCCACTCTACACCGTGAGCAACAAAAGCAGCCGAGAGATAGGCAAGTCGAACTACGACCGCGCCATCGAGAAGTGTCAGAAGACCATCAAGCTGCACAGCATAAAGCGCCGACCGCAGTGGACGAAGCAGCGCAAGAAGACGGCGAAGGACCTGGAGTGGCTCTCGCGCCGCGAGTACAACCCGTTCCTCTGGAAGGCATGGATGCTCATGGGCCGTTCGCAGTTCTACAAGGGCGCGTTCGACGAGGCGGCGGCTACGTTCAACTACATGGGACGTCTCTACCAGACACAGCCCGCCATCTACGCCAAGTCGAGAGCATGGCTCGCCAAGTGCTACATCGAGGAGGGATGGCTCTACGACGCCGAGGACGTGATACGCAACATGCAGCGCGACTCCATTCACTGGTCGGCGCGCAAGGAGTGGGACTACACCTACGCCGACTACTACGTGCACACGGGCGAATACGAGAAAGCTATTCCCCACCTGCGTAACGTGATAAAGCACGAGATGCGACGCAAGCAGCGCGCCCGCGAGTGGTTCCTCATGGGACAGATGCAGGCGGCACTGGGCAACAACGTGGAGGCTACGAAGGCGTTCAAGCACGTGGTGAAGCTCAACCCGCCGTACGAACTGGAGTTCAACGCGCGCATCGCCATGACGGAGGTGATGTCTGCCGGTCAGTCGAAGAAGATGATTGGCAGACTGAAGCGCATGGCACGTTCGGACAAGAACAAGGACTATCTCGACCAGGTATACTACGCCATCGGCAACATCTATCTGGCGCAGAACGACACCGTGCAGGCTATCAACGCCTACGAGCGCGGAGCGGCTAAGGCTACACGCTCGGGCATAGAGAAGGGCGTGCTGCTGCTGAAGTTGGGCGACATCTACTGGGACAAGGAGCGCTACAACGACGCGCAGCGCTGCTATGGTCAGGCTATCGGTATGCTCGACAAGGAGCGCAAGGACTACGAAGAGCTTGCAGCACGCTCGAAGATTCTGGACGACCTCGTGCCGTACACCGACGCCATACACCTGCAGGACTCGCTGCAGTCGCTCGCCAAGATGAGCGAGAGCGAACGCAACGCAGCCATCGACCGCACCATCGAGGCGCTGAAGAAGAAGGAGAAGGAGGAGCGCCGACTGCAGGCTGAGCAGAACGCACAAAACCAGCAGAACGGCGGCAACGACATGGCGCAGAACAACCAGTTCGGCAACAACACGGCGATGCAGAACCAGCAGAACCAGCGCAATGCACAGTGGTACTTCTACAACCAGATGGCGGTGAGCCAGGGTAAGGCGGCGTTCCAGAAGCAATGGGGCAAGCGCGAGAACGTAGACAACTGGCAGCGTATGAACAAGACGGTGGTGGCGTTCCAGAGCGACGAGCCCGAACTGACAGAAGAGCAGCAGGACTCAATAGCGCAGGCTGAAGCCGCAGCCGACTCGCTGGCGCTCGTGGCAGACAGCGCGCAGAACGATCCGCACAAGCGCGAGTATTATCTGGCGCAGATTCCGTTCACGGAGGAGCAGATGGCAGAGAGCAACGCCGTCATCGCCGACGGACTATACAACTCGGGCGTGATCTTCAAGGACAAGCTCGACAACCTGCCGCTTAGCGAGAAGCAGTTGATGCGACTCATCGGCAGCTATCCGAACTTTGAGAAGATGGCGGAGGCTTACTATCACCTCTACCTGCTATATATGCGCAAGGGCGAGAAGCAGACCGCCGACTCGTACGTGGCACTACTGAAGCAGGAGTACCCCGAGAGCGAGTGGACAACACTGCTCACCGACCCCTACTTCGTGGAGAACGCTCGCCTCGGCGTGCATCTCGAAGACTCGCTCTACGCTTCTACCTACGACGCGTTCAAGGCAGCGCGCTACAAGGAGGTGAGCGCCAATGTGGCTGTCTCCGAACATCGATTCCCGTTGGGAGCTAACCGCGACAAGTTCCTCTTCATCGGCGGACTGGGCAAGCTGAACGACGGCGACTATGAGGGCTGCATCGAAGACCTGAACACGGTGGTGAAGAAGTATCCGCAAAGCCCCGTGGCAGAGATGGCAGGCATGATTGTGAAGGGCGTGAACGAGGGCAGACGTCTGCAAGGCGGCAAGTTCGACCTCGAGAACGTTTGGGAACGCCGTTCGCAGGTGCTCAACGAGGACGACTCGACGGCTGTGCGCGAGTTCTCTAACGACCGCAACGCCGCGTTCATATATATGATAGCTTACAAGCCCGACTCGATAGACGCCAACCGAATGTTGTTCGAGCTGGCACGCTACAACTTCACGTCGTACATGGTGCGCAACTTCGACATAGAGATTGAGCAGGTAGACGGTCTGAACCGTATGCTCGTGAAGGGATTCCGCAACTACGACGAGGCGCTGCAGTACGCCCGCCAGTTGCAGAAGCAGAAACAGCTGATGAAACTCGTGGGCAAGAGCCGACAGATCGTTATCAGCGACGTCAATCTGCCTATGCTCGGCAAGCAGTTCAGCTACGCCGACTACGCCAAGTTCTACGAGAAGAACTTTGCTCCGCTGAAGATAGCTTCGGAGGATCTGCTGGAGATACCAGAGATGACCGTAACCGAGCCTGACGAAAGCGAGACGAAGAAGCCGCAGGACGACTTCGACGAGGAGCAGAACAGCAACCAGAACTCTACCAACACCTTCTTCGAGGAAGAACCGCAGCCGGCAGAGAAGCAGACTACGGAGAGCGGCGTCGTGAACATTGAGGACGAACAGCCTACGCAGTCGACTACCGAAACCGTGATTGAGGAAGAACCCACAACAACTGTTATTAAGGAAGAACCCACAACGACTGTTGTTGAGGAGGAACCTGCAACAACGGTTATTGAGGAGCCGAAGCCAGTGGTTAAAGAAGAACCGAAGCCAGTGGTTAAAGAAGAACCGAAGCCAGTCGTGAAGGAGCAACCGAAGCCAGTTGTGAAGGAAGAACCGAAGCAGCTGGAGGACGAGTTCTACTTCGGCGAAGACCCGCAGCCTCAGCAGAGCACATCGAAGAAGCAGGGCAGCAAGACTCAGAAAGACAACTTCGACGACGACGAGTATTACGACCTCGACGGTTTTTAACTAAAAAAGAAAGAGCATTATGAGCAACGGATATTTACTGTGGGTTGACGACGAGATAGAACTCTTGCGCGCCCATATCATCTTCCTGCAGAACAAAGGATACGAGGTGGTGACCGTGAGCAACGGCACCGACGCCATCGAAGAATGTAAGCAGCACAAGTTCGACCTGGTGCTGCTCGACGAGATGATGCCAGGTATAAGCGGACTCGAAACGCTGCAGCAGATAAAGGAGCTCTCGCCTGCCACGCCTATCGTGATGGTGACGAAAAGCGAGGAAGAGAACATCATGGACCAGGCTATCGGCTCGAAAATTGCCGACTACCTTATAAAGCCCGTGAACCCGAACCAGATTCTGCTGACACTGAAGAAGAACATTCACCGCAAGCAGATTGTGTCTGAAGTGACGCAGACGGGCTATCAGCAGAACTTCCAGGACATATCGATGCAGATAATGAACTGCGAGACAATAGACGACTGGAAGGATGTGTACCGAAGGTTGGTGCATTGGGAGCTGGAGCTGAGCTCTACGGACAGCAACATGACCGAGATGCTGCAGATGCAGAAAGAGGAGGCGAACAACGGTTTCGCCAAGTTCATAAAGAAGCACTACATGTCGTGGGTGGCGCCGGGCGTTACGGAGCGTCCGCTGATGAGCCCCGACATAATAAAGCGCAAGGTGTTCCCCGCAATAAGCAAGGGCGAGAAGGTGTTCCTCATCGTGATAGACAATTTCCGCTACGACCAGTGGCGCGTGCTCTCGAAGGAGATAGGCAACATGTTCGACATCGAGGAGGATATGTACACCAGCATTCTGCCGACGGCTACGCAGTACGCCCGCAACGCCATCTTCTCGGGTCTGATGCCCGAGCAGATTGAGAAAATGTTCCCCGAACTGTGGGTGGACGAAGACGAGGACGAGGGCAAGAACCTCAACGAGGAGCCGCTCATACGCACGCAGATAGAGCGCTACCGACGCCACGACTCGTTCTCTTATCATAAGATAAACGACTCGACGGGCGCCGACAAGCTGCTGGCGCGCCTCAACGAACTGACGAAGAACGACCTGAACGTGATTGTCGTGAACTTCATCGACATGCTGTCGCACGCAAGAACAGAGTCGAAGATGGTGCGCGAACTTGCCAACAACGAGTCGGCATACCGTTCGATAACGCTCTCATGGTTCCGCCATTCGGTTATGGCAGACTTGCTCAACGCGCTCTCGCAGATCGACTGCAAGATTATCATCACCACCGACCACGGCAGTATACGTGCGTCGAAGCCGGTGAAGATAGTAGGCGACCGCAACACCAACACTAATCTGCGCTACAAGCTGGGCAAGAACCTCAGCTGCCAGTCGAAGGAAGTGTTCGTGATAAAGAACCCGCACGAAGCGCAGTTGCCTGCGCCGAACATCAGTACGTCGTACATGTTCGCCACCGGCAGCACGTTCTTCGCCTACCCCAACAACTACAACTACTACGTGTCGTACTACAAGGACACGTTCCAGCACGGCGGCATTTCGCTCGAAGAGATGCTCATACCGCTGATAACACTAAAAGGAAGAAAATAGAAAACCGGCTGCCAACAGCCGATTACATAAAAAGAAAAACTATGGAAATAAGAATCAACTCTCTGGCAGACATCAACGAGGCTGCCAAGACATTTGTCGAGAACATGGGCGACGGCAAGGTGTTCGCCTTCTACGGCAAGATGGGTGCAGGCAAGACTACGTTCGTGAAGGCTGTCTGCGAGTGTCTGGGCGTGGAGGATGTAATCACATCGCCGACGTTCGCCATCGTGAACGAGTATACTTCCGCCACAACCGGCGATGCGATATACCACTTCGACTTCTACCGCATAAAGAAGCTCGAAGAGGTATACGACATGGGCTACGAGGACTACTTCTACGGCGGTTCGCTGTGCTTCCTGGAGTGGCCCGAGCTGATAGAGGACCTGCTGCCGGAGGACGCAACGAAGGTTACTATCGAAGAGACCGAGGACGGCGCTCGCGTAGTGAAGTTCTAAACTACTTGAATGCGACGCGATAGGTGCATCCGTTCTTCCAGTTGCTGCATCCGTAAGCCGTCTTACCTTTAATGATAGTACCCTTGCCGCAAACGGGGCATGTGGTGCCGATAATGCTGTCGTCTGCCGACGGCTCGCTTGTTGCGGGCTGCGGTGAGGCGGCAGCATTTTTTGTTGATGCAGTCGACGACGTTGCAGCAGACTTTGCTGCAGCTTTCTTCGGCGCAGCAGTCCTTTTCTTTTTCGCCTTCTTCAGATCCTCGTCGGTAGTGATGGTGACACGGCGGTTGCTGTTGTCGCGCAGCACGTCGTAGACAATCTCCGTAACCTGCTGCTTCAGCTCGTTGATGAAGTCGGCAGCCTCGTACTTCTTGTGTTCTATGTCGCGCAGCTTCTTCTCCCAAATGCCAGTAAGCTCGCAACTCTTTAGCAGTTCTTCGTGAATGATGTCGATAAGCTCTATGCCCGTAGCCGTAGCGATGAGGTTCTTGCGCTCGCGGCGTATGTAGTGGCGCTTGAAGAGCGTCTCGATGATGCCGGCACGCGAAGACGGACGACCGATGCCGTTCTCCTTCAGCGCAGCACGCAGCGTCTCGTCGTCGACAAACTTGCCGGCGGTCTCCATGGCACGCAGCAGCGTAGCCTCGGTGTAATACTTAGGCGGCGTGGTCCACTTCTCGGTGAGCGTAGGCGTGTGCGGTCCACTCTCGCCCTTTACGAATGTGGGCAGAGTGCGCTCCTCGTCGCGCTTGTCATCGTCTTCGGACGATGACGGTTGTGGGTTGTTGGGTTGAGATGGTGAGGTTTGTTGTTGGGTTGCTGTGGGTTGCTGTGCGTAGATGGTGCGCCATCCAGGCTCCAGTATCTCCTTGCCGCTCACCTTAAACTCCACATCCTCCACCTTTCCGAGCACGGTAGTGGTAGAGAACTTGCAGTCGGGATAGAACACGGCGATGAAGCGGCGCGCAATGAGGTCGTAGACGTTGCGCTCCATGTCGCTGAGCGCCGACGCCGGCACACCGGTAGGAATGATGGCGTGGTGGTCGGTGACCTTCGACGTGTCGAAAACACGCTTCGACTTGGGCAACTTCTTGCCGGCAAGCGGCTGTATGTACTGCTCGTAGCCACGCATACCTGTGAGTATGCCGGCACACTTCGGGTAGATGTCGTCGCTAAGAAACTGCGTGTCGACACGAGGATAGGTGGTGAGCTTGCGCTCGTAGAGCGACTGTATGAGGTTGAGCGTCGTCTCGGCGCTGTAAGAGAACTTGCGGTTGCACTCCACCTGCAACGAGGTGAGGTCGAAGAGACGCGGAGGCGCCTCGTTGCCGTTCTTCTTCGAGACGCTCGTCACTTCGAACGGCTTGTCGGCGATGGTGGCGAACGCCTGCTCGCCCTCCTCCTTCGTCGTGAACTTGCCCTTTGTAGCTGTGAAGAGCGTATCGCGATAGATAGTGGACAGCACCCAATAGGGTTCAGGCTCAAACGAGTCGATCTCCTTCTGACGGTTGACGATAAGCGCGAGTGTAGGCGTCTGTACACGACCGATGCTGAGCACCTGTCGGTTCTGTCCGTACTTGAGAGTGTAAAGACGCGTAGCGTTCATGCCCAAGAGCCAGTCGCCGATGGCACGGCTCAGTCCGGCAACGTACAGCGGCTGATACTCGCTCTGGTCTTTCAGCGAGTTGAAGCCCTCGCGGATAGCCTCATCGGTCATCGACGATATCCAAAGACGCTTGACGGGGCACTTAGCCTGAGCCTTCTGCATCACCCAACGCTGTATCAGCTCACCCTCCTGGCCGGCGTCACCGCAGTTGACGATGCAGTCGGCAGCCTGCATGAGGCGTTCGATGACGCTGAACTGGCGCTTGATGCCGTCGTCGTCGATGAGCTTGATGCCGAAGCGCGGCGGAATCATCGGCAACGCCGAGAGACTCCAGTGCTTCCAGTTCTCGGTGTAGTCGTTGGGCTCTTTCAGCGTGCAGAGATGTCCGAAGGTCCACGTCACTTGAAAGCCATTACCCTCCATGTATCCGTTGTGAGAGGTGGTGGCACCCAATATGCGGGCTATATCCTTGGCTACACTTGGTTTCTCGGCTATGCAGACTATCATTTTGTTCTTCTAAGTTTAAAAATTTAAATTCGGAGTGCAAAGGTACTTAAAAATATTGAGATAGGTGTTTTATGCTTTTCTTTTAGAGAAATTAACTTTTTATTTCGGTTTTACACCCTTTATCTGAATTATTTGGCTTAACTTTGCATCATGTGTTAAAGCAAAAGCACAAACCACAAAAAAACGAACTACGACTGAACGTAGAATACATAGAGAGTATTCGAGAAATAAGTAAGTAAATAAATAAGTAAAGAACAACATTAGTATAACCCCCAAAAACGGAATATAAACATGAGCAATAGTATTCATCGTCCGCATGAAAACAATCTCTTGAAAGTATCGGTACTTCTTGGTGACATCGTCATCCTCAACCTGCTTTACTGGCTGTTCTGCAGTTTCATACCATTAGAACATTACGTACAGATAATGCGCCACACAATGGTAGCTGGCAGCATCATCTACTTCGCTTGCACCATGAACAACGGTGTTATACTGCACCACCGCAAAGTGAACAGCCACCAGATAGTAATGCGCGTAATGCGCAACGTGTTCATCTACTCGCTCTGCTGCTTCCTGCTGTTCTCTCTGGGCAAGTTCCCGCATCTGTCGCTGTTGCGTATGGGCACCTACTGGATTACCTCGTTCGTGTGCATATCTATCTACCGCATCATAGTGAGAAAGATGCTGGTGGCATGGCGCCGCAAGCCGGCTAACAAGCGCAACATAGTGTTCGTGGGCAGCAACAACAACGCACGAGGGATGTACAAGGAGATGACAGATAACAACACATTAGGTTACAACGTGCTGGGCTACTTCGACCATCAGCCCAACGAGATGTTCAAAGACAAATGTTTGTATCTGGGCACTCCACAAGACTTGCCGAAAGTGCTGGATGGACATCATGACATACACGAGTTATACTGCTGTCTATCGTCAAGATTCAGCGACGAGATTCTGGAAGTGATACGCTACTGCGAGCATAACATGATTCACTTCTACTCGATGCCGAACGTGAGCAACTACCTGCACCACCGCATGCACCTGAACCTGATGGGCGACGTGCCCTACCTCAGCCTCTACAACGAGCCGCTGAGCCAGATGGAGAACCGACTGGTTAAGCGCCTGTTCGACATCCTCGTCTCACTGACGTTCCTCTGCACGCTCTTCCCCATCATATTAGTTATAGTGACGGCAATCACGAAGATAACCATGCCTGGTCCGATCTTCTTCAGACAGAAGCGCACCGGACTCAACGGCAACGAGTTCTACTGTCTGAAGTTCCGCAGCATGAAGGTGAACAAGGATGCCGACACGCTGCAGGCTACGAAGAACGACCCGAGAAAGACGAAGTGGGGCAACATAATGCGCAAGACGAACATCGACGAGCTGCCACAGTTCATCAACGTGTTGCTCGGGCAGATGAGCATCGTAGGTCCACGTCCGCACATGGTGAAGCACACCGACGACTACTCGAAGCTGATAGACAACTACATGGTGCGCCACTACATAAAACCCGGCATCACGGGATGGAGTCAGGTGACGGGATTCCGCGGCGAGACCAAGCAACTCTCGCAGATGGAAGGACGCGTAAAGGGCGACATCTGGTATCTGGAGCACTGGAGCATCTGGCTCGACATATATATAATGTATAAGACCGTGGCCAACGTGATAGTAGGCGACAAGCAGGCTTTTTAACACACTGACATACAGAAGGCGTACCCATTGAGGGTGCGCCTTTTTTTGTGCAGCGTAACGAAATTGTAACACGTTAGTAGTATGTGTGAATACAATTATATATAACTTTGCAACCAGAACAAAGATATAGCAGTTATGAAACAGAATCAAAGAATTCTTGTGGTGGACGACGAGCAGGACTTGCTCGAAATCCTTAAGTTCAATCTCGAAACGGAAGGCTACGAGGTGCAGACAGCGACGTCGGCAGAAGAGGCGCAGACGCTCGACATAGCATCGTTCGACCTGCTGCTGCTCGACGTGATGATGGGCGGCATGTCGGGATTTGCCTTGGCCCGCTTGCTGAAAGCCAACCCGAAGACAGCCAGTGTGCCTATCATCTTCCTCACCGCACGCGACACGGAGAACGACACCGTGACGGGATTCAACCTCGGTGCGGACGACTATATATCGAAGCCGTTCTCGCTGCGAGAAGTGATGGTGCGTGTGCGTGCCGTGCTGCGCCGTACGGCGATTGACAACGGCGAGGAGGAACCGCACCTCATTACATACCAGGGCATCGTGATGAACCTCGACAAGAAGACCGTAACCATCGACGGCGAGGAGATAGCGTTCACGAAGACGGAATTCGAACTGCTGCACCTGCTGCTCGACGAGCGAGGACGCGTGTTCTCTCGCCAGGAACTTATCGACCGCGTGTGGCCGAAGGATGTGCTTGTGCTCGACCGCACGGTGGACGTGAACATCACACGTCTACGCAAGAAGATAGGACGTTTTGCGAAGTGCATCGTCACACGCCTCGGTTTCGGCTACTACTTCGACGCTTAGGAGAATGGGTGTAAAACTACAAAACATTGGCTAAATTGAATAGCAAACGATAAGAATCGTAGGAGGGGGCAAAACTCGCAAGCGACACGCCCCGAAGGGGCAGCACCACATAGCCCAGGGCAGCGCCCTACCCTTTATACACATCTTTTGTTCTTTGAAAT
>OGHM01000799.1_pt1 | contig 14703 bp, 10 predicted proteins | sample 1571531 | NCBI WGS metagenome assembly OGHM01 (sample SAMEA2582031, study PRJEB24529) | metagenome | biome: Human gut stool | place: China | collected 2011 | reverse complement strand
GAGCCTTGACTTGCAAATGCCGACGCGGGGACGCGTCGCCCCCAGGTGAGGACGCACCCCCCCAATTAGGCAGTTCTTCTCTACTTAATCAACAAAGCACCGGCCTCATCAAGTACGACGTGATACGTTTTACCCTTTTGCGTATTGAAGCTGAGCGTTTGCGTGCCATAGCGCAAACGACATGTAGCACCTGAACCTGAAGTAATCGTGGCGTGCGTTAACTTGCCGTCACGCCAAGCAAGGTCGACACCAAAGTTGCCACGCGCACGCAGTCCTTGAATGCTTCCCGTAGCCCATGCATCGGGCAATGAGGGTAAGAGATCAATACAACCAGCATGGCTCTGCAACAACATCTCAGTCACACCCGCTGTGCCGCCAAAGTTGCCGTCTATCTGGAAGGGAGGGTGTACGTCCCAAAGGTTGTCGGCTGTACCGTTCTTCAACAAGTTGCCATAAAGCACGTAAGAGTGGTTGCCGTCATGTAAGCGTGCCCACTGATTGAGTTTCCAACCCATGCTCCAGCCCGTAGCACCGTCGCCACGATGTTCGAGCACCACCTTTGAAGCCTCAGCCAAGGCGGGAGTGGTTAAAGGCGAAATGGTATGACCTGGGTGAAGGCCAAAGAGGTGGTTGACATGGCGGTGTTGGTCGTTAGGGTCGTCAATGTCGCGACTCCACTCTAAGAGTTGTCCGTAACGACCTATCTTATAAGGAGCCAAACTGCGCAGAATGTCCTCCCACTTTTTCACCTCGTTAGCGTCGGTGTGCAACACCTGTGCTGCACTGATGCAATCGAGCAATATTTCACGAATAACTGCGTGCGTAAACGTAGTGCCTTCGTCAATAGGACCGTGTTCGGGCGAAGTAGAAGGAGCCGCCGTCAGTGTGCCGTCCGCCTTGCGCCACAAGAAGTCTTCGCAGAAGAGGGCACAGCCCTTCATCAAGGGATAGGCCGTTTGACGCAAAAACTGTTCGTCGCGCGTATAATCATAATAGTCCCAAAGGTGAGTAGCCAACCACGAAGCCGCCATAGGGTTGTAGTTCCACGACATATCTGCCCCTTCAAGCGGAGCGGTGAAACCGAAGATATTGGCCGAGATACCAGCTGCCCAACCGCGAGCGCCCCAATAGGCTTTAGCGGTGCGTTCGCCGGGCTTTTCAAGCAGACGGATAAAATCCGTCAAGGGTTCTGCACACTCCGTAAGGTTGGTAGGCAAGGCGGGCCAATAGTTCATCTGAAGGTTGATATTGTTGTGATAGTCCACACGCCATGGGCCGTCTACATTGTTATGCCACATACCTTGTAGGTTGGCGGGTAAGTTGCCAGGGCGCGACGATGCAATGAGCAAGTAGCGGCCGTATTGATAATAGAGCGTTTCGAGTCCAGCGTCCTTCACGCCTTGACGATAATCGGATAAGCGTTCGTTGGTAGGTTTGGTAGAAGTTGGGCCGTCCAACGTAAACTTTACACGATTATAGAGCGCAGCATAGTCGGCATAGTGTTGCTTGAAAAGTTTCAAAAAGCCCGTTTTCACCGCATTTTTCATCCACTGTTTAGTAGTGTTTACAGGATTAACGCCTACGTAAGCCTTGTTGTCGGTAAAGTCGGGATTATAGTTGGGAGCATAGTCCGTATCAGCCGTGAGCAAGAGAGTGACCTCATCAGCATTGGTTACTGTCAATTGGCCGTCAGCATACGTCACGCTGCCGCCCTTCGCTATTGCTTTGATGCGAACGACGTACTCCATGCCGTTATTGTCGAGGTGGGCCACATAGCACAAGCCATTTTTGCCGTCGGCTGAGAATGCGCCTTCACTCACAGGATTGGGAGCGTACTTGAGCGTGAAGTTTTGTTTTCCTCGTTGACTGGCCGTTAGGCGAATGGCCATCACATTGGCAGGATAAGAGATAAAGCTCTGGCGCTCATAGTGTACCCCATTGGCTGCTGTGAAACTTACACGTGCGAAAGCGGAGTCTACCGACAAGGCTCGACGATAGTCACGCACGCCTTCGGGGTTAATGTCTGTCTCTAAGGTCAACTCTCCCATTGTCGTGAACGACCCAAAGCGGAATTGGGGTTCGCCCGTTGCCTCATAAGGAACGGTGCTGTTAAAGTTTTGGGTGGTGAGTTGTGCGGCCTTGTTCCAATCGCCGTCGGTGAATGCTTGGCGAATATCCTTCAGCACATGAGCAGACTGTTTGTTTTGGTTCCAATAGTCGGTAGCTCCTTTGGCCGTGTTGGGACCACCGCGCCACAAGGTCTTTTCGTTCAGTGTATAACGCTCCGTGGCAATGCTTCCCATCACGTTGCAGGCGATGCTACCATTGCCTAAAGGTAGGGAGCGATATTCCCACTCGTGGTCAGAATTGACGGCAGAATCGCCCGCTCGCACGGGTTTGCTACTGTGATCTTTTTGCACTTTCCACCAACACTGTTGTCCATTGAGCGTTGTGGGTTGGTCAAACCATACTTCGTTGGTTTGAGCTTGCCCCGCCAAGGGCGCAACGGCAAGCAAGGTGGTAAATAGTAGTTTATGCATGTGATAATTTGCTAATTTGCTAATGTGATAATATGCTAATGTGTGAATGATTACGCTTTGTCTAATCCTTCTAACGCGCAACGGATATTGCGCGTGAGACCTTCGAATTTTGCCCTTTTCACCGCACTTTTACGAAACAATTGACGATATTCTTCCTCGGTCAAGCGGCCCCACTGCGCTGCGGTCATGCTCAGAAGCGAAGGTCGAGGCTGAAAGGCGGCTATCGTGGTGTGGGTGGCAAATCGTTTGTTCCACGGGCAGACTTCAGCACAGCGGTCGCAGCCATAGAAGCAATGGCCCAACTTGCCTTGTACTTCGGGGGGAAGTTCGCCACGATGCTCAATTGTGAGGTAGGATAGACAGCGGCGCGCATCTAACGTGCCGTCTCCATGCAGAGCGTGCATGGGACAGGCAGCGAGACAGGCTGCACACGTTCCACACCGATTTTTAGCCTTGTCATCGTAAACGTCTACTTCGTCCGTCAGCACCAATTCGCCCAAGAAGTAGTAACTTCCCATACCCGGAATGATGAGTTGCGAATTGCGTCCTCTCCACCCAATGCCACTCTGTTCGGCCCAATACTTCTCATCAATCGGGGCTGTATCGACAAAGCAACGTCCGTCAACCAATTCTACCAATCCTATTCGCTGCATCATACTGCGCAGCATCTGTTTCACCACTTCATGATAGTCTGTTCCGTAGGCATAGCGTGACAAACGGAGTCTATCCGCCCCTTCATTTTGCACGGTTTCATCACAAAAAGAGGATTTTTCGGCGTTTTGATTGTCACAACTGGCGGGGTTATAGTTCACGGCCACCGACACGACTGTCTTTGCCCCTTCTACCAACAAACGTGGGTCAAATCGCACGTCAACATTACGTGCCAAATAGTCCATATCGCCCTGTTCGCCTCGTGAGAGCCATGCTAAGCGTTCGGCCTCTCGCGCGGGACTTACTCTTTCGGCACGTGCAATGCCACAGACCGAAAATCCTTCAGCCTGTGCCGCTTGTTTTATGTCAATGGAACGTAGCATTCTGTAGCTTGATAAGATAATAGAATAAGAAGGTTAACCAAACGTTTAATTCATTACACGCTTTTGCAAAGCGAATGCAAAACGTCAAGCTTGCTTGAACGATATGCTGAGCCGCAGCCTATCTTATGCAAAGGTAGTAAAAATAGTTTACGCATACTTAAAAGAGCGGAGCAACATACCGCTGTATGCTCGCTCCGCTCATCAACTATATTCAACTAAACGATTTTTATTCTTATTACGAGTGCAAATATAATCGACACACTTCGCATAAGGTGTCCACTTGCTATACATTGTTGTCCGATTGCTACAAAAAAGGTGTCCGATTGCTATCAATCGGACACCTTTCTTTGGTTTTCTTTATTTTACTGCTCTTGTTTTTCGCGCCACTCGCGGGGAGTCATGCCCAGTCGCGTGGAAAACATCTTGTATAACTGACTGCGTGACGAGAACCCACAAATGGACGAGATGCTCTCGTTACTGTAATCGGGGTGGGCCAATATGAGGCGCTGAGCCTCAGCAAATCGCAAGTCTGACAGCCAAACGCGGAAGGTCTGACCTAAGTGTTGTTCAAAATAAGCACTGAGTTCGCGACGTGTCACCCCAACTTGTTGGGAGAGTTTGGCCATATTGACATCGCTCTCGGTAAATCGCTCTTCATCACACCATTGCGTCAAGCACTGGCCTATCGAGGCGATACGTTCGTCCGATAAGTGGGTAGTCAATGAAGTTGACTCGGAAGAATCGGTGCCTTCGATTTCTGTCGCAGTTTCTACTATGTCATCTTCCTCATCGCAAGACAAGACGTCTTCAAGCGGCTTCATGTTATATCCCAGAGCTATGAAACTAAATATAAATACGAATAGGGCTAATAGCAACAAGGGGCCAAACACAAATAACAAGGGACGATAGATAATAGCAAAGGCCATAAGCGCGGCCGTAATGCAGAGCATCGTATAGCCAGACCAAGTATAACGATTGTAAGGTGCGATGTCGGCTCCCGTTTCTGCCTCAACGCGCCCTTGATTGCGACGTATTTCGAACATCGGCGCGAATATGCTGCTCGCCATAGCTAATAAGAAGAGCACGTGCATAATCCACTTGGTACGGGTATACAAGAAGGTGTCGCGTCCCATCAATCCTACGATGAATACGGCCAAAATAGCGAAATATATCACCATAAAGGCGGCATCGTACTGCCAACGTCGCCGACGGTTGCATTCGATATTGAGTATGGAATGGGCTACGAGGAAGGTAACGGGCGAATAGAAGAGTATGTTGACGATTGTTCCGACATCATCACTCTCAGCACGAAAACCGCATACCATCTGTAGCACATAGTGTAACACTAATAAGCTCATGCTTACAAAGAGGGCCCAACGTGAACGCTCATAAGTAGCATTTACTACGTCTACGTGGAAGCGCGAGGTGAATAGCATTAGGGCCAACATGGCCGTGAAGATCAAACACGCAAATTGTAAAAGATATAAGGACGTCATGTCTATCCGATCGTTGAATTAGTCATGCAAAATTAGAAAAAACATTGCCGCTATCAAACAATCAACACAAAAAAACTTCTTCTTAAAGGATATAGAAAGAGTCTATCTAATCGTTCGCTAATATGCTATTTCGCTAATATGCTATCTGCTACTTCGCACAACTCGTCGTACCATGACTGACCGAAGCGGCGAATGAGAGGATCTTTCAAGAACTTATAGATAGGGAGTTGCAACTCACGGCCTTTCTTTACGGCTGCGTGGCAAACGCTCCAACGATGATATTGCAGGCCTACTGTGCCATTGGAGAACTGCTTCTCGCGTATGGGATAGAGGGCACATGAGATAGGTTTGCACCATGCGGTGCGTCCTTCACGAAAGGCTTTGTCGGTGGCACAGAAGCAACAGCCTTCGGCATTGTAGCACGTAAAAACGCAGTCTTTACCATTGACAATACTCGTCACGAGGTCACCCTCGCTATCGGTATAGGCCACGCCTTGGCGATCGATAGTGGCTTGGGCCGTAGCGCTGAGTTCGGGCCACACTTCGTCGAGTACGTTTTCGAGTTGGCCTACCTCATCGAGGGTTAGTGGCGCACCGCTATCACCTTCTACGCAGCACTGGCCTTTGCAGGCTTCGAGGTCGCAACAGAAGCATTCGGTAAATATGTCGGACGACAGCAATACGTCGCCCACTTGTATAATAGGTGGTATTCGGGTCATGAGATTGTGAGTTCTATAAGTTTAATGAGTTTAATGAGTTTAGTCGCTTAGCGCGAGAACATACATAACATACATGTTCTTGCACACTTCGACATGCTTGAAATATTAACATCACCAATTAATCGGCACTTGTCCGTTTTTGATAAGATAGTCATTACAGAGCGTGAAGTGATGATTGCCAAAGAAGCCGTGATAGGCGGAGAGGGGCGAGGGGTGGGCAGAGCAGAGGACGAGGTGACGCGAGCGGTCGATTACTTGTCCTTTCTTCTGCGCGTAACTGCCCCAAAGGATAAAGACAAGGTGATCACGCTCGGAAGAGAGGTGGCGAATAACGGCATCGGTAAACGTCTCCCAACCATGACCTGCATGTGAAGCTGCTTGGTGTTGGCGCACAGTAAGGGTGGCGTTGAGCAACAATACGCCTTGTTCGGCCCAGCGGCGCAAACTGCCTGAGGAAGGAATAGGACGCCCCGTGTCGGCATTTATCTCTTTGAAAATGTTGACCAATGAAGGGGGAATGCGCACACCGTCTTTTACCGAGAAGCAGAGTCCTTCGGCTTGGCCCGGCCCGTGGTAAGGGTCTTGCCCGATGATGACTACCTTCACCTTGTCAAAGGGACAGAGGTTGAAGGCATTGAATATCTCGTGTCCGGGAGGATAGCACGGACCTTGTGCATACTCTGCTCGCACAAAGTCGGTAAGTTGCTTAAAGTAGGGGGCATCAAACTCAGCTTGTAAGTGTTCGCCCCACGAAGGGTCAATGTTTACTTTCATAGCGACAAAGGTACAAATTTTGTTTGGAAACGCATCAAATGAAGGGGGGCAAGCCTCCCGGCTTGCGGAGTAGTAAAACTCTATTAAATATAGTTTTACACGATTCCGCGGGCCGGAGGGCCTGCCCCCACTTGCTGCGTCGCTCTCATTTGGGTAGTTAATAACGTCTTTCATTTAACACTACCCTAACGAAAGCAGTTCGCGTTAGTCTTCGTCAGCGCTCCAATCAAAAGATTCGTCGCCCCACTGGCGCTCATTGCTCCAGTCGTCGCCTTGACTGATGCTTTCGCCCGTGCTCTTGCTGCCAGCCAACATGGCTACAGCACTTTCAGCGTCAAAGCGAATAACAGTGGCCGTGGGCTGTATATATGTCTTTTTCATTGTCTTTTTGTAATCGTTTAGTAAGTAATCTTTATTGAGCAATAAATTTGCGTCCTTGCTGCAAATAGATATTGCCCTTCACGGTAGTAAACACGCGGCGACCGCTGAGGTCGTAGATAGGAGCGTTGGGGGTAACTTCATTCTTAATAGCATTCGTGATCCCCGTTGTTGTTCCACCAAAGTTCATGGCGAGCGACTGAATGGTCTCGTTGTCTACCTTGAGGTAAGCGCGGTTAGCCTTCAACGTCGCATTAGTAGAACGGAAGAACCCTACACTGCCCGTACCATTGGCGCGGCCAAGGGATAAGATGCCTTCGGTGCTGATCTCACTGGTAGTACCTAAGAGGTCGTTGTCAATAGCATCGGCAGAAGCAATCACGTTCAGTACGACCTGATTGTCACTTGCGCTTTCACCACTCAAGATGATACCTTGGTTAGCAGGTACGGCTGCAACTTCCTTCATTTCGAGTTCGGTTTTCGCTTCATTCAACTTACCAGCGTATGCCTTGATATTTTCTTGACCCTCTGCTACCTCAACGGCATAAGGCAAGCAAGTAGTGGCAAAGGTCTTGTTGTCAGCCTTTGAATAGTTGAGCGGCATGGTGATAGTTGCGGGAATGAGGCGGAAAGTGTGATTATCGTCAATGGTAAGATCTTTGGTAAATCTTACTTGGCCTCTGCCACTATTATAACTCCAATAATAGCCATCACCCTTTACAGCAAACGAATTATCATCAACCTCGTAGAGATACCATGTGTAAGTGTTATTGATTGCACCTTCAAATGCTAAAAAACAATTACCTTGTACAAAGACACTAGACAACTGCGCGTTTGAGTGAATTAGGTTTCCTGTGGCAACATTTGTAAATTGATAACCATCAAAAGGATTACCTTTTACGAACCAAAGATCATTACGAACATTATTTAATTGCTCTGCTTGTGCATCTTCACGAATCCCTACAGATGAGTTGTTATTATACAACATATGGCGTGTATCCGTACCATTCACCAAGTAATAGTAAACAGGGGCCTCATCAGTGCTGGTAGTGAAGGGCAAGTTGACATTCAAATCAAAATTGAACGTAGTCTCGCTTGTAGCCTTCTTGAATGTGCCTTGAGGATGAGTTTGACCGAAAGAAACATAAGCAGGCAGGCTGCTTTCTGAGATTGTCGTTTCGGGATAAGCCTGACCTTCAAAAACGTTTACTTTACAAGAGTAACGCACAGTGCCTTCATATACGTAATTATAAGTCAACTCTGTAGCGTCTTCAGTCTTGTAGAATACGAACTGTGCAGCATTGGCTTTTGTTGTTGACGTACCAATATATGAGTCTGCATTTGTACCATTGCCATTAGTGGTGAGATAGGTGGTGTATCTATCCCAAACCAAAACGCTTCCATGATAATATGATAGCACAACTGATCCATCTTTATCATTTACCGTATACGATTGAGCATCTTTACCCATCGTGGCCTTATCATCATTTTTGCCATTACCATTGATATAGTAATTATTTTCCAGGCTCATCAAGGTAACCGTATTGCCACTCTTTGTCACCTTCCAAATATACTTTTGTTGGTCGGTATTGAGCGTGCTACCAATTAGGTCTGTACCCATAGACTTCTTGTCTACATAGGCACAATCATCACTACCGCGATACATAAAGTTGCCCGCATCACTGGTTTTGCTTGACTTAACGAGCACGAGGTAATTACCAGTGGTCAAATTGCTCCACGTGGTAGGTGTGCTTGCTACTTGTTGTGCCAAAACGCTCATTACGCAGCTCACGAGCAACAGTAGCACTGAGGTAAATTTCTTTGTCATTGCTTGTTGTATATTTTTTATTATTAATTGCATTCGATGCGCAGCCTTGCGCTAAAACCGAGTGCAAAATTGACGTTTTTATGCTATACAACATGCGGTAAGGGGGTAGTTTTTGCGGTAATACCGAATTTATAACCAATTACCACGCTTTTTGAAAGGTCCGACTACCAAAACGCGTTATCATAAAGGAGCGAGGAATAATGCGTATCGAAAAGTTTTTCGTACCTTTGCCAACATAAAAACGACCTTGAATGAATCCTCCCGAAACATACTCGCATCTACTTCGTCAAACGGTTGACGACCTATCGGACACGGCGAAAATGAAAGGACTCTTTCATCAACACCGACATGGCGACCCACTACCCTCCTCTGCAGCATTGGAAGAGATTATTGGGTTGTGTCGCGCTGTGCTCTTTCCGGGGTACTACGGACGCAGCACACTGAATGCCGTGACCGTGCGTTACCACATCGGCATGGAAGTGGAACGCCTCTTCTCGTTGCTCACCGCACAGATACAGGCGGGACTCTGTTTTGGCAGACAAGAAGAGGACAATCGCTGCATGGGCATTGACTATCACGCCAAGGCAGAGGCCATTGCGGCCTCTCTCATCAGCCTACTGCCTCAGGTGCGCCGCACATTGGCTACCGACGTTGAAGCGGCTTACTTGGGCGACCCTGCAGCACAGAATTATGGTGAGGTGATCAGTTGCTACCCCGCCATTCGCGCCTTGACATGTTACCGCATCGCACATGAATTGTATCGATTGGACGTGCCGCTCATTCCGCGTATCATTACGGAATTGGCACACAGCGAAACGGGCATCGACATTCACCCTGGGGCACAGATTGGCGAATACTTCACCATCGACCACGGCACGGGTGTGGTAATCGGAGCCACCTGTATCATTGGTCGTAACGTTAAGCTCTACCAAGGTGTCACGCTCGGCGCAAAGAGTTTTCCGCTCGACGAGCATGGCAACCCAGTTAAGAATAACCCGCGTCACCCCATTCTCGAAGACGGTGTGATCGTTTACTCTAACGCCACCGTCTTAGGACGCATCACGATCGGACGAGGTGCCGTAATTGGTGCCAACAAGTGGGTCACACACGACGTGTCCGCAGGGGAGAAAGTGTAGCCCCTACGTAACGCGTGCTTTCCAGCACGCGATAATATAGTTTCTACTTCGCGTGTGTAGGAAACACGCGATACATAGGCCACATTAGCCCATGGACACATTAGCATATTAGCACATTAACTTGATTATGCAAGAATTTGAACTCATAGCCAAAACCTTTCAAGGACTGGAAGAGGTATTGGCACAAGAACTCACCGAACTCGGTGCAAACAACGTACAAATAGGACGCCGCATGGTGTCGTTCACTGGCGACAAGGCCATGATGTATCGTGCCAACTTCTGCTTGCGCACGGCCATTCGCGTGCTCAAACCCATTAAGCACTTTAAGGCAAAGAGTGCTGACGACGTGTATGCCGCTGTGCGCAGCATTGACTGGAGCCAGTACTTAGACGTTAACACAACGTTTGCCGTTGACTCGGTGGTGTTCTCTGAAGAGTTCCGCCACTCTAAGTTTGTGGCCTATAAGGTGAAGGACGCTATCGTTGACTACTTCCGCGACACGACGGGCGAACGTCCTAACATTCGCATTACCAACCCCGACGTAAAGCTCAATATCCACATAGCCGAGGCTGACTGCACACTCTCACTCGACTCTTCGGGCGACTCGCTCCACTTGCGCGGCTACCGCGTGGCTACGGTCGAAGCTCCTATCAACGAGGTGTTGGCCGCTGGCTTGATTAAGTTGACGGGCTGGACGGGCGACTGCGACTTCATCGACCCCTTCTGCGGTTCGGGTACGTTCTTGGTAGAAGCTGCCTTAATGGCGCGCAACATCTACCCTGGTGTGTTCCGCAAATCATTTGGCTTTGAGAAGTGGAAAGACTTCGATGCCAACCTCTTGCAAGAGATCTATGACGACGACTCACAAGAACGTGAGTTTACACACCATATCTATGGTTACGACATTAACGTGCCTACTGTCGACATTGCCCTAAAGAACGTACGCAGCGCTGGCGTGTCCGACATTGTAACCGTTGAAGCACAGGACTTCCGTAAGTTTAAGAATCCCAGCGAGAAGGCTATCATGGTGACCAATCCTCCTTACGGCGAACGCTTAACACCGCCCGACATCTTGGGCCTTTACCAAGCCATTGGCAAGGTGTTGAAGAATGAGTTCCAAGGGGGCGAGGCTTGGATTATCTCGTCAAAGGCTGAGCTGTTCGAAAACCTTGGTTTGCGTCCCAGCCTCAAAACGCAGATATTCAATGGTAAGCTCGACTGCGACTTCCGCAAGTATCAGCTCTTTAGCGGTAAACTCAGCGAATTTCGCGCGGAAGGCGGCAAGGTAAAGACCGACGAGGAGCGCCGCCTCATGAGCGACCAACGTCGTTTCCGCACCCAACGCGACGAGTTTAAGAAGCGCATCAACGACGAAGAGGAGACACGCTTTGACGACGATGAGACCGAAGCCAAATATCGCATTCTGCGTAGCAAGCACCGCGAGTTTGAACAGACGCGTGCTCCACGCAAGCCCAAACGCGAAGGTGGCTTCCGTGGCGGCAAGGGTGAAGGCGGCTTCAAGAACGGTGGATTTAAGAAGGACGGCTTCAAAAAACGCGAAGGCGGATTTAAGAAGAAAGGCGGATTTAGTGGCGGACGCAAGCGCGACTAATTGCGAGAGACTTTTAAAAAGTTTGATGGCTATGAGGTTATAAAGTTACCGAAAAGCACTTACAGACCTACGCGGCCTTGCCTCTATATTCTGACCACCGCGACCCTAATGACCGCATCATTGTGGCACAAGCTATTACCGACCAGGTACCACTTATAAGTTCAGACCGCAAGTTTACACACTATGTGAAAAGCGGTTTGAACTTTATTTTTAATGAACGATGAAGTGAGTTGATTTCTAATAGCTACGCATCCTCACCTGGGGGAACGCATCCTCACCTGGGGGAATGCATCCTCACCTGGGGGCGACGCGTCCCCGCGTCGGCATTTGCTTGGCAAGGCTCGATACCTTGACAAGCAAATACAAGACCCTTTTCTTATTGCCAAGTTGGGGCATCGAGCCCCAACTTGACAATACCGACGCGAGGACGCGTCGCCCCCAAGTGAGGACGCGTTTCCCCACAAGATAGGACGCGTCCCCAAAACATACTTACTCCTCAACCCCAGAAAAATCAAACACAATATATAATGAACATTAAACACTTAATCGCAGCAACCCTTGCGTTGCTACTTGGCACCACCGCTATGGCACAAAACAAGAAGAGCTTTACGCTTGAAGACTTGATGTGGGGTGGCAACAACTATGCCAACATTATGCCCCGCTATTATGGCACAGCCTTTTGGGGCGACCGCTTGTTAAAACTCAATGTAGACGAGGTGAGCACCCTCACCAATGCGAAAAGCGTAAAAGAAAAGTCTAAAGTGCTCTTCACCACTAACGAGGTGAATGCCGCTATTGATACGGCAAAGGTGGGCAAGGTGTATAACTTGCTTTACGCTGAGTTCCCCTACGCTAACAAGACGCAAGTGCTACTGAGCACACAGAAGCTCCGCGTACTTTACGATTGGAACGCAAAGAAGGCCGTTTGGACAGCTGAACGCACCGCTGGTGAGTCGGCCTCTGACCTCTGTTTTGCCTCAAAGGCCGAGGCTTACGTGAAGAACTGGAACCTCTACGTGCGCACCGCTGACGGCAAAAATCACCAAGTCAGCACTGACGGCACACGCGAGTTGCAGTATGGCCTCTCAGTTCACCGCGATGAGTTTGGCATTCATAAGGGCACATTCTGGAGCCCCAAAGGCTCCTTGTTGGCCTTCTACCGCATGGACCAATCAATGGTGACAGACTATCCTTTAATCGACATCAACCACCGCGTTGCTCAATTAGCTCCTGAGAAGTACCCCATGGCGGGCATGACCAGTCACAAGGTGACGGTGGGCGTATATAACCCTACGACCGAAAAGACCGTTTACTTACAAGCAGGCGACCCTACCGACCGCTACTTTACCAACATCGCGTGGAGCCCTGACGAGAAGACGATCTATATGTTTGAGTTGCCCCGCACGCAAGACAAGGCCGAGCTCGTTAGTTATGACGCTGCAACGGGTCAACGCAAGGCGGTACTCTACACCGAGACGAATAGCCGCTACGTAGAGCCTTGCAACCCTATTCAGTTCTTACCCTGGGACGCTACAAAGTTTGTGATGCAGACACGCCGCGATGGCTACAACCACCTCTACCTCTTCGACGTAAGCGGCCGTCAGCTCAAACAATTGACGAAGGGTAAGTATGAGGTTATCAATGTACTGGGCTTTAACACCAAGACCAAGAGCATTGTTTACCAAAGCAATCAGAACAACCCCATTCAGTATAGCAACTTTAGCGTAAACGTGGCTTCGGGCAAAATCACCCTACTCGACAATGGAGAGGGTACACACTACGCTACTTTGTCGGCCAATGGCCTTTACCTCATGGACCGCTGGTCGTCACCGAAGACTTTCCGTCAATACGACCTCGTGGCTACTACGAAGCCTGCCGTAACGAAACTGCACACCGACGGCAATCCTTGGACGGCTTATAACGTGCCTGAGATTACGAGTGGCAGCATAAAGGCGGCTGACGGACAGACCGACCTTTACTACCGCTTAGTAAAGCCTGTTGACTTCGACCCGAATAAGAAGTACCCTACAGTGGTATACGTTTATGGTGGTCCGCATGCCCACAACGTAGAGGCTGCGTGGAACTACCTTACGCGCCCCTGGGAGGTGTATATGGCGCAACGCGGCTACGTAGTATTCGTCGTAGACAATCGAGGCTCTGAGAACCGTGGATTTGAGTTTGAGAGCTGCACACACCGCCACTTGGGCGACATCGAGATGCAGGATCAACTGGAAGGCGTGAAGTATCTTAAATCGCTTCCTTACGTTGATGCCGACCGCATTGGCGTACACGGTTGGTCGTTTGGTGGCTTTATGACGACTAACTTGATGTGTTCTTATCCTGACGTATTTAAGGTGGGCGTAGCAGGTGGTCCTGTTATCGACTGGAAATACTACGAAGTGATGTATGGCGAGCGTTATATGGACACGCCCCAGGAAAACCCTGAAGGCTACGCTTCTTCATCGTTGCTCAACAAGGCCAAAAATCTGAAAGGCCGTTTGCAAATCATCGTGGGCTATAACGACCCCACTTGCGTGATGCAACACAGCTTGTCGTTCCTCCGTGCTTGTGAGGACGCTGGCACGCAGCCCGACTACTTCGTTTACCCTGGCGATGGTCACAACATGATGGGCCACGACATGGTCCACCTACACGAACGCATTACGCGCTACTTTGACGATTATTTGAAATAATAAAAATATAGTAAAAGGCGTTTGCTGATAGTAAGCTATCAACAAACGCCTTTTGTTATGCCCTTCCTCCCCCGCTTCTAAACAAAAAAAGCAGTGTCATATAGACACTGCTTAAATAAAAGAACCCTGCGTAAAATGGGGAGAGACGCAGGGTTCGGGGAAGGGGATGTTGTTCCACTCCGATTCGAACGGGGACTGAGAGAACCAAAAACTCTAGTGCTGCCATTACACCATGGAACATCCGCAATTATCAGAGCGTATTGTTCTGATTTGCGGTGCAAAGGTATGTACTTTTTTTATAACCACCAAATGTTTTGACAAAAAAATGCAACTTTTTTTTTCAAAAGGCAGTTTTCTGTATGATTGGACGATTAATTAAACTGCAATTTGTCGGTCTAATTGGGGGGGCGGGTTTGTAACCCGCGGAAGCAGCAGAGTGTAAGCAAAGGCGGGCTGAAAGCCCAATGGTGCCTTCAGCCCAGGGCAGCGCCCT
>OGHM01000797.1_pt1 | contig 14743 bp, 14 predicted proteins | sample 1571531 | NCBI WGS metagenome assembly OGHM01 (sample SAMEA2582031, study PRJEB24529) | metagenome | biome: Human gut stool | place: China | collected 2011 | reverse complement strand
AGAAAAGTAAACAATGTGAATAAGTCAATCAACTCGAACAGGAGGCCCCATGACCAAGTATTTAGTCCAGAAGTTTTTCTGGTTACGAGAAAAAAGTTTGATTCAAATTTCCCAGAAAACCCTGGTTTCCTTATTTCCTTTTTTCCTATTTTCAGGAATCATTCGGGTGATCGCTCTATCGGTCTTCTCCGATCGAGGCTATATCCATCAGCTCTTTTCGATGGATAGTTGGTTGCCGTGGGATCAAGCTATTAGTCAAGTCCTTATCAATTTTTCCAACTTTCTAGGAGGTCTAGCTGGACCGTTAGCAACCTACTTCGCTGGAAAATACACAGCTGGGCACTATGGCAGAAGTACAGGAACAGCTGGAGTGACAGCTCTTTTGGTTAGCCTGGTGGTGGGGTCCCAGGAATTATTGGTGGGTCCACTCCATGACGGGCAACTGACGCGTATCAACTTACCTGCGACGACCAATATCCTCTTAGCCATTGTTTTAGGCTATCTTATCGGACAGATCTTTCGTCTATCCAAGGCCAGTGACGACCAGATTGTGGATAAGGATTTCATCTATCAGCCCAAGACGGTGCGTCCCATTTTCTTATCCTTAGTTCTAGGGGTCAGCCTCAATCTTCTTTTGGTTCTTGGAAATCAATTTAATATTTTTCAGACTATCCGACAGTTCTTGGCTTCTCTAATGGTAAGCAGTCATCATCTGCTGTCCACCTTTGTCATGGGACTATTTAGTGGGCTATCTGCTTGGTTTGGTAATAGTCAAGCCTTTGCCTTGAACTCAATTGCGGATGATAACTTTGCTTTGGAAAATCTCACCTACGCTGTGACCCATCATTCAACAACAGGCATTCCTCATCTCTATACCTTGACCAATTTGTACCGCAGTTTTGGTCTGGTAGCTGGAATTGGTGCAGTTCTAGCCTTATTGGTAGCGATCCTGCTGGTTTCACGAAGTCAAAAGGACAAGAAAGTCAGCCTCCTCAGTCTGTTTCCAAGTCTCTTTAACAATGGGGCGTCTTTCATGGTAGGGATACCGGTCCTTCTCAACCTGCTTTATGTGATTCCTTTCTTGTTGATCCCTTTGGTGAATATGGCGATAGCAGCTCTAGCTTTGTGCCTCAAACTGATGCCAGCAGCCGTCTATCCGGTGCCAGATGGGACTCCTAGCCTTCTCTATGCTTTTATTGGAACAGGAGGTAGTCTGAGAGCCTTAGCTGTCAGTATACTTTGTTTTGCTGTCGATATCCTCCTATATCTACCATTTGTCCGCATGGGAAATCGTATCCGAAAAGATTTAAAAGTGAAAGGAGAAAGCGGTGAAACAATCTAAAAAAACAGCAATCGTCCTTACTTTGGTCAGTCTTTTCTTAATCGCTTTAGCCATTCCATCTTATAGCTGGACTCGGACCAATGTATCCAAAATCGAGAAATTCTACAATTCAAAATTATCTCCTATCATTATGATTCCGGGAAGTTCAGCGACAGAGAATCGATTTGATGGTTTGGTAACCAAACTAAACCAAGATCGACGCGGGACCAAACACAGCCTGCTCAAGGTCAAAGTTTGGAATGATGGGCATATCACCTATAGTGGAAGTATTGATGCCAAGGACAATGAGCCGGTAATTGTGGTTGGTTTTGAAAATAACAAAGATGGCTATAGCAACATTAAAAAGCAAGCCAAACTATTTAATCAAGCCTTCGAAGCCCTTCAAGAAAAATATAATTTTAATAATTTTAAGGGCTTGGGTCATTCCAACGGTGGCTTGATTTATACAGCCTTTATTGAAAATTATCTGGGGGATTATGATGTGGATCTCAAGACCCTTATGACCATCGGAACTCCCTACAATTTCACGGAGACCAATATCAAAAATAAATCTGAGATGTTGGCCGATTTTATCAAGGCCAGAAAAGCTATCCCGACAACCCTTCATATGTATTCAGTAGCAGGGACCATTACCTATGATTCAGATGAGTTGGTCCCAGATGCCAGTGTTTCTGCTGGGAAATATATCTACCAAAACCAAGCAGCTAGCTATACGGAGATTACGGTGACGGGGGAAGATGCACAGCACTCGGACCTTCCAACCAATGATCAGGTAGTTGCCTTGGTGAAAGAGCATATTGAAAGTCAAACGGATCGTCGAGCCAAACCGAATAAAATAAACTAAGTGTGAAGAAGGGATTCCTTCCTCACCTTTTTTTTAGTATAATAAAGTTTAGTATGAAAATAAGGGAGACTATAGGAAATAAGATGAAAAGAAAACAATGGGTGCAGTTAGGATTAGTGGCTTCGAGTATGGTCATGTTAACAGGATGTTACCAGAGATACCAACGCCAGTCCAGTCCCAAAAAAGAGGCAGCAACGAGCCAAACTTCAGCAAAGAAACGAGCCAAAAAAGCAGATAACAAACAATTATACCAGTCTGTTTTTTCAGACTACCAAAAGATTTTTGCCACTTCAAAAGAGTTAGATGCCATTTCCAAATTGAATGATGCATTAGCCAAAGAAGATCGGATGATCAATAGCTGGGTGATCGAGACCGTGATCAATCAGCCAGAAGCCGTTCGCTATGCCTTTAAGGACTTAAATAACGATGGGGTAGATGAGATGATCATCGCCAATCAGCAGACCGATGGAAGCTACTTTGTGACAGGAGTTTATTACCTCAAGAACCAAAAACCGACTCTACTAGCTGAAGGTTTCGTCGCTGGACATGGTGGAGCGCGCAATGCGACGACCCTCTATCAGGGAGGAGAAGTCATAGAAGTCAGCTGGATGTCAGGAACTGGCCGTGGGGTAGCTGTGCTCTCACGGATAGAAAAGACGCCTCAAGCTGCGACCAAAGTCCAGGAAGAAGAAGTCCAAGTACCTGGTTCAGATCTGAATAGCCTCTTTGGAAAATCGGATGAGGAAAAATTGGATCTCAAGAGTTTCGACTGGCAAACTTTTGACAGCACACCATCAGCGGGAAATAGCCAAAGCCAGGAAAAAACGCCTTGGAATGCTGAAAAATCAGCAAAATTAGCAGAATTTATGAAGACCTGGGGCGAAAAGATGGGCCAACCCAACTATCAAAAAGGCATCGCTGGCGGTGATGTAGGACCAGACAACCTCTATACTCTAGGGGAAAATAGTAAGATGGATGCCATTTATACAGATACCGGTCAGGGAAATGCAAAATACCGCATCGTGGAACGCTATAGCAATTGGGACAAGTATCCAGATGTGCATAGTTATTTCTTTGCTATTACAGATACAGGAGAAGGCATTGTCTTTCATTCTCCAACGACTAATGGTGGAAAGATGTATCTAAAACCAACGGACAACAAGGAACTTCAAGAAGAATTTACACAGTTGCTTCATCAATAAAAAGAAGAATAAACCAGAAAAGGACTGCTTTTCTGGTTTTGTTTATTCAAAGAATGAATAAAAATATATTTTCTGGTTTTTGTGAATTGGATGGCGAAATATGTTAAGAGTTAGTGATAAAAACTGGTATAAGAAGGATCAAGTACATAAAATATTTGACAATAAAAAGGTTTCATCTTAAAATACAATCAATCAATATCTATAGGAGAAAAATTATGAAAAAACTTCTCACAGCAGGCGTGGCTCTCTTATCAGTCGCAACATTAGTAGCATGTTCTGGCAAAACTGCTTCAGAATCATCAAGCAAAGATGCAAAAGCTTCTTCTAGCAAAGTAGAAAAATCATCTACTTCAGAAAGCAAATCAAGCAGTTCATCAAAATCATCTAAATCAGCAACCTCTTCTGTTAAAATTCCCGAAATTGTCTTGTTAACTGATGAAGAAATCGACAACGCCAAAACACTTGGTGATATGAAAACCATTTATGGAAAAATGATTGACAACTACACAAAATATGTCAAAGAGATTGGTGACAAGATCCCAGCATCTGGTAAAGATGCCTATAATAAGCAAGTAGATCCTGCGATCCAATCTATGGAGACTGCAAGAAAAACATTTAACGATACACTTTCAGCTGCAGGTTCTGATGATACAGTTGTTCCTGAACAAGCTCGTAGTCAATTCGCACAACAATTGAAAAATGCTCGCGATATTGCCCAAAAAGCTCTTGAAGGTGCTTATCAATCAATTGCACCATTGCTCTCTTCATCAGCTGAATAATCAATAAAAAAATAGGTTAGGACTTGAAGTCCTAGCCTATTTTTCCTTTCTTACAAAAATGTAAGAAATAAAGGGGAAAATGTAAGGTTATGTTATGGTGAAAGCGTTTCAGTTTTAGTACAATAGATTTGTAAAAAACGATTGAAGCTTTTATCGAGCTAGAAAGGAACGGACCATGACCCTACTAGACGTTCAACATATCAAAAAAATCTACAAAACCCGCTTTCAAGGAACGCAGGTTGAAGCCTTAAAGGATATCCATTTTACCGTGGAAAAAGGGGAATACGTGGCCATCATGGGGGAATCAGGATCCGGGAAATCGACCCTCCTCAACATCCTAGCCATGCTGGATCAGCCGACGGAAGGGCGGGTCTATCTCAATGGCACCGATACCTCCACCATCAAGAACAAGGATGCTTCGAGCTTCCGTCGGGAAAAACTAGGTTTTGTCTTTCAAGATTTCAACCTACTTGATACCTTGTCTGTCAAGGACAATATTCTTCTCCCTCTAGTCCTCTCTCGCAGACCGGTCAAGGAAATGATGAGCAAGGTCGATAGCGTCAGTCGGGAGTTGGGCATCCACCAACTGCTTGAAAAATACCCTTACGAAATCTCTGGTGGGCAAAAGCAACGGGTAGCCGTAGCGCGTGCTATTATCACCTCCCCTGAAATCCTCCTTGCGGATGAGCCAACAGGGGCGCTGGATTCCAAGTCTTCAGCTGCGTTGCTGGACGTCTTTGAAGATATCAATACCATGGGCCAAACCATTCTCATGGTGACCCACTCGACTGCAGCGGCAGCACGGGCCAAGCGCGTGCTCTTTATCAAGGACGGGATTCTTTACAACCAGATCTTCCGCGGGGAAAAGACAGAGCGTCAGATGTTCCAAGAAATCTCGGATACCCTGACGGTCATGGCAAGTGAGGTGGAGTAGATGTTTCGATTAACCACTAAACTAGCTTGCTCCAATCTGATCAAGAACCGCAAGCTCTATTATCCCTTTGCGATTGCGGTCATTCTCGCAGTGACCATCGCTTACCTCTTTGACTCCCTGACCTTTAATCCCCGTATTTCCGAGCTTCGAGGGGGCTCTTCCATAGTGTTCACTCTCAGCTTGGGATTCTTCGTGGTCAATGCCGCGGGAGCTATCATCGTGCTCTATGCCAATAGCTTCGTCATGAAAAACCGCTCCAAGGAGCTGGGAATCTACAGCATGCTGGGTCTTGAGAAACGCCATCTCATCAGCATGATCTTCAAGGAACTCTTGATGTTTGGCTTTCTAACCATCTCAGCCGGAGTCTTGATTGGAGCCCTCTTTGACAAGCTGATCTTTGCCTTTCTTTTGAAACTCATGAAGATGAAGGTCCAGCTAGTATCTACCTTCCAACCTGGGATTGTCATCTTGGTCTTTGTCACCTTTGGTCTCATCTTTGGACTTTTGATTCTTCTCAATGCTTGGCGCATTCTTCGTTTGAATGCCTTGCAGTTGACGCGTGAGAAATCTAGTGGCGAAAAGAAAGCCCGCTTTTTGTGGCCTCAAACCATCCTGGGCTTAGCCTCTCTCGGTTTTGGCTACTACCTAGCTCAGTCTGTTAAAGACCCCATTTCTGCGGTTTTGATTTTCTTTCTAGCGGTTATCTTGGTCATGATCGGAACCTACCTGCTCTTTAATGCTGGGATCACCGTCTTCTTGCATCTGCTTAAGAAAAAGAAGAGCTACTATTACCAGCCCAACAATATGATCTCGGTCTCTAACCTCATCTATCGTATGAAGAAAAATGCAGTGGGCCTTGCGACCATTGCCATCCTCTCGACCATGGTGCTAGTAACCATCTCTGCAGCAACCAACATCTATGTCGGTAGCGAAATGGTCAAGAAAATCATGGCGCCTCATGATTTCTCTGTCCAAGGAAAAGGGGTTGAGCTGGAGCAGATCAATCAGAAATTTGATGAATTTGCTTCTGAACATCATCTTGAGATCAAGAATCGCGACCTGATGACCTATGCCAACTTTGGGGTCAAATCGCAAAAGGGTACGGATTTCACGGTCTATCCAGCTGATGAACGCAGCGTCACTCCTAAGACCATCTTTATGGTCTTTGATGCAGCTAGCTATGAGCAAATGACAGGGGAGCACGTCGATCTGACCGGCAACCAAGTGCTCCTCTTTGCTCATAACAAGGCTCTTAAGGGGCAAAAGCAGTTCACTATCAATGGCCAAGACTTCCAAGTCAAGGAAGAAGTGACCAAGGATTTTATCACCGATCACGTGCCCAACATGTATAACATGATAACGGAGGATTTCAATTACCTAATCGTACCTGACCTCTCAGCCTTTATCGCCCAGTTTCCAAATCTTGCCATCTATACCAATATCTACGGTGGTTTCAATGTCAATGTCGATGAAGACCAGCAGCTCAAGTTAGCAGCTAGTTATGACAAGATGATCGATGAATTGAGTAGCCAACAGGGCCAAGGAACATTTATCTATGGAGGTAACCGAGCCAATGATGTGGCAGAGTTGAATAGCCTTTTTGGTGGCATATTCTTTATCGGGATTTTCTTGTCACTGATCTTTATGGTCGGAACGGTCATCGTCATCTACTACAAGCAAATCTCAGAAGGCTATGAAGACCGTGACCGCTTCGTCATCCTCCAACAGGTGGGGCTCGATGAACACGAGGTCAAACGGACCATCAACCGTCAAGTGCGGACTGTCTTCTTCCTCCCTCTCATCTTTGCCTTTATCCACCTGGCCTTTGCCTACCATATGATCCGACTCATTCTCAAAGTCCTCGGTGTCATCAATAGTGGCCAAGTCCTCGTCGTGACCCTCAGCGTCTGCGCCGTCTTTCTCATCACCTACCTGATCGTCTTTTGGATCACCTCTCGGAGCTATCGTAAGATTGTGCAGATATAAGGAAAGAAGCTCGAATCAAATTAGAAACTTTCCTTAGGTGAGTACGGACGTCAGCGAACTTCGAAGAAGTTCCATGACTAATTATTGAGCCTAAGGTCTCAATAATTCCGAGTGCCTGAAACATAATTATTTCAGGCACTTTTCTCACAGCGGAAAGTTTCAATATACTCTAATAATAATCAGATATTATTTGGATATTTTTGCACAATAATCCAGCATAGGTTATTCAAAGAAAAGAATTGTCAATTTTTTTAGCTTGCTCATAGCGGGCTTTTTTGTACGAAAACCGACTGCGATTGTTTTTGTTTTTCAAAGGGATACACAAAAAAGACTGAACCCGTAGAGTTCAGTCTTTGTTCACTTTCTATTAAAGTGATGTAAGGAAAGTCAATCCCCCTAGGATGACACCTGCCGAATTCGGAATGATCAAAATCCAGTCTTTTTTAGGTTCCTTGGTCCAACCATAAATGACCCAGATCAAGCAAGAGATAGCTGCTGACAAGGGTTGGAAAGGTTGGGCCTTATTTCCCTGTAAATTAGCAATAATTTGTGGGATGTAGGCAATGAAAACGATAATCCCAATAAAGGCACCGATCGAGCCAACGATTTGGTTGATTTTTTGTTTATTCATAAAATTTTACCTCTGTGTATCAAAATAGCATAAGTAGGAAGAAAATGCAATTAATTTGCATGCTATGCAAGATGAAAATGATTACATTCGCAAAAATTAGACAATGTGTCAAAAAATGGAAACTAGAGAGAAGACTCACTCGAAAAGAAATCCATCTTCCTGCAAAATCACAAGATTGTGACACTTTACAGTTCGGTAACATTTGAAAAAAAGACTTGAATTTGTAAAGGACAAAAGGTAGAATAGTGCATACTTAAAAAAAGAAAAGGAAATGGTAGTTTCAAAATGAATGAGAAACAAATGAAAATTCTTGGTTGGGTTGCGACCTTTATGTCTGTTATGATGTATGTGTCTTACTTCCCACAAATCATGGATAACCTCGCTGGTCACAAAGGGAACTTTATTCAACCCCTTGTCGCAGCCATCAACTGTAGCCTTTGGGTTTACTACGGACTCTTCAAAAAAGAACGCGATATTCCACTTGCTGCAGCCAATGCACCAGGGATCATCTTTGGTTTGATCACAGCCATCACAGCCTTGTAATCAATGAAAGAGAGAGTGGGACAGAAATTGGTAATTCGTTAGAATTCGATTTCGTTGTCCCACCTCCGCACAGTTGAGTAGGGCTGTAAAAGCTGATGAAATCAGCGTAGTAGAGCCCACTCAACCACTGCGTCTTGCTCGACAATCTAAAGACAATTGAGAGGCCAGGACTTTTGTCCCAGCCTCTTTTTTATAACTTCACTCATTTCCATGGTATAATGGGGGGACTATTAACCGAGAAGATCAAAAGGAGACACGAGTGGATCAAAAACATCACTGCCAAGTCCTATGGGCCAAAAATAAATACCTGGTGCTGAGTCATTCCAGCAATATTTACAAGGAGATCCGGGAATACCTCAAGCAAGACCAGGTGGAGGTCAGCCACGTTGAGGACCTGATCCAGCAAGCGCTGGCCTTACCGGAAAATCGTGGTCAGGTCTCTAATGCCTTCCAGCATATCTGGGGCTATTTCAAAAAGCAGGCGACTCCTGAGGAAAAGGCGGACTTCATGCTACTACTTGAGAAATACCAGCATGGCCAAGCTAGCCAAGAGGATCTCATCAAGGGGATCCAAACGCTCCTAGAGCGCTATCCCAATCGCTACTTACAAGACTCGACACTACTAGGAGGTCAATAGATGAGACTGTGGCACCAAGACTTGATTAGCAAACTCCCTCGTCCCCAGCTCCTAGGCCAACACCGGGAATGCTGCGCTCTTCGAGGCAATGGCTGGGGCAAGAAGCACGCAACGGTCAACTATGTCTTTGACTACTCGCCTTATCGCCTCTATGCCTATCACCGCCTGATCATGGAGGAGATGACCGCTCGTGGCTACAAGGTCAGTCCAGAGTGGTGGGAGTCAACCTACCGAGGCAAGACCTGCCCGGCCTATCCAGGACTGAAAGAAGAAGCCTTGAGCACCCCTATCTATCCAGAGCCCCAGGCTACTTACCTCCAAGAATGCCTAGACAATCTAGCAGAAAAAGGGATTCAATTAGACTAATCATTGATTTAAGTTTCCCATCTAAGATTAAGAAATAATGTAAGCTAAACCATTCGTAATCCAATTAATGCGAATGGTTTTTATTATAATTTGATAAATATGATAAAATAGAAAGGATAACACATTAATTAAGGGAAGTAAAAATGGCAAGTAAAGAAAATGCAGAGCGCAAGGAACTTCACCGTAAAATTTGGGCGATTGCGGACGATGTTCGTGGGGCTGTAGACGGTTGGGATTTCAAGCAGTACATACTGGGAATACTATTTTATCGATTTATTTCTGAGCATATGGCAGACTATTTTGATCACGCTGAGCATGAGGCTGGCGATTTAGAATTCCGTTATGCTGAATTGAGTGACCAAGAAGCTGAGCAAGATTTCAAACCAGGGACAGTTGAGGATAAAGGTTTCTTTATTCTTCCAAGTCAATTATTTGAAAATGTCGTCAAGAACGCGTCACAAAATGGAAATTTAAACGAAGATTTAGCCAATATTTTCCAAGACATTGAAAAATCGGCGATTGGATTCAAGTCAGAGGATGATATCAAAGGCTTATTTGATAACTTGGACACACGAAGCAACATCCTTGGTGGTACTGTTCAAGAAAAAAATAAACGCCTTTCTGATATACTCAATGGTATCAATAGTATTAACTTTGGGAACTTTGAGGAAAATGATATTGATGCCTTTGGGGATGCTTATGAGTTCTTAATTTCCAACTATGCCAGTAATGCTGGTAAAAGTGGTGGTGAATTCTTCACTCCTCAGACAGTTTCTAAATTACTTGCTCGTTTGGTAATGGTTGGTAAGGACAAGATTAACAAGGTATATGACCCAACATGTGGTTCGGGTTCACTCTTGCTTCAGATGAAAAAACAATACGAAGACCATATCTTGGAGGATGGTTTCTTTGGTCAAGAAATCAATATGACCAACTACAACTTGGCTCGTATGAATATGTTCTTGCACAATATCAACTACAACAACTTTGATATTAAGCGAGGAGATACCCTTTTAAATCCTCAGCATTTAGAAGAAAAACCTTTTGATGCTATCGTTTCTAACCCTCCATACTCTGTTAAATGGGTGGGAGATGGAGACCCAACTCTCATAAATGATGACCGTTTTGCGCCAGCTGGTAAACTAGCCCCTAAGTCAAAAGCTGACTTTGCCTTTATCATGCATAGTCTCAACCACTTGTCTAACAGAGGTCGAGCAGCCATTGTTTGTTTTCCAGGCATTTTCTATCGTGGAGGTGCTGAAAAGACCATTCGTCAGTATCTGGTAGATAACAACTTTGTTGAAGCAGTGATTGCCCTTCCAGATAATCGATGCGAGCAAGGAGTTCAAAAAAGAGACCAATAACAATGTCTTGACGGATGACAATATCGACCATATCGTTGAGTTATTCACTAATTATCAAAGTGTTGACTATAAAGCAGCTCTTGTTGATAATGAAGTGATTGGTTCAGAGCAGGATTATAACTTATCTGTATCAACCTATGTCGAACAAGAAGACACACGTGAGAAGATTGATATTGATGTTCTCAACAAAGAAATTGCTGAGACCGTTGCTACGATTGACCACTTACGTTCAGAGATAAACAAGATTGTAGAGGAGCTAGGAGGTAGATGATGAATATCCTAGAAGAAATCCAAAACTGTCCCGTTGAGTGGAAAGAGTTGGGGGAAGTGACTGATACTGTTACAAGTCCAGTAAAATTAACTAAAAAGGAGTATCAAGTATCAGGGAAAATACCAATTGTTGATCAAGGGGAACAATTCATTGCAGGTTTTTCAGATTATGGAAAATATCTGAAAAAGGATGAATATATTATTTTTGGGGATCACTCAGAGCATGTAAAATATATAGATTTCGCTTTTGTTCAAGGAGCTGATGGTTTAAAAATTTTGAAATCTAAGAGTGGCATAAAAGCAAAATATATATACTATTGCTTTTGTAATTTTTATAAGAAAGAAGGAAGTTATAAAAGACATTGGAGTAAAGCAAGAACTACTCTTATACCAATTCCTCAAAGTGAAGAAATTCAAGAAAAAATCGTGCAAACACTTGACAAATTTACGGATTATGTTACAGAATTGACCTCAGAATTGACCTCAGAATTGACCTCACGTAAAAAGCAATATTCTTTTTATCGAGATAAACTTTTGTCTTTTGAGGATGAGGTTTATCAGGTTGATTGGAAGACTCTAGGAGAAGTGGCTACAGTAACTAAACTCGCAGGTTATGAATTTACTAAATATGTAAATTATTCATCAACTGGGGAAATTATTGCTCTTAGAGCCTTAAACGTAAAAAAAGGAAGATTAGTATTAGATGATGTGAAATACATTGATAATAGTGAGTTTTCAAAATTAAATAGAAGTAAATTACAAATTGATGATATGCTGTTTACTTATGTCGGTACAGTAGGAGAAGTCGCATTAATAGATAAAGATGACACGTATTATTTAGCACCTAATGTTGCAATGGTTAGGTTGAATACGAATACTATTATTGCTAAATATTTAATGTATTATTGTCAATCGAATGGATTTGTTTACAATCAAATTGAGAGATTAATGGAAGCATCATCTATGAAAAATTTGACAATGGAAAAAATTAGAAAATTCAAAATTCCAGTCCCATCTCTCGAAATCCAATCTCGTATTGTTCAAGTTTTAGATAACTTTGACACGGTTTGTAACGACCTAAATATCGGACTGCCCAAGGAGATTGAACTACGTCAAAAACAGTACGAATATTTTCGAGATAAACTCTTGACATTCGTCGCCGAAGGCGAGTACACTGACAGTACAGTACAGTACAGTACAGACAAGACATCATTAGGCTCTTGAACTGGGTATTTGGACCAATTCAGGTGAAGTTGGGACAAGTCATCAATTTACAACGTGGGAAACGGCTTGTTAGAAATCAGCTAACTACTTCAGGAAGTTTTCCAGTTTATCAGAACAGTTTGACACCTTTAGGATATTTTACACATTCAAACAGATCAAAAGGAACTAGTTTTATTATATGTGCTGGAGCAGCTGGTGAAATTGGGTATAGCGATACGGACTTTTGGGCAGCAGATGATGTCTATACACTAGAGACATCAGATAATATTTCAGATAAATTTATGTATTATGTCTTGATAAGTAAGCAGGATAGGCTCAAATCACAGGTTCGAAAGGCAAGCATTCCTAGATTATCTAAGGATGCTATTGATAAAGTTGCTTTTTATCTACCATCCCTTGCTGAACAAGAAAGAATCGTCTCCATTCTTGATAATTTTAACACTTTAACCAACTCTCTTTCTGAAGGTCTTCCAAAGGAAATTGAACTAAGACAGAAACAGTATGAATACTGGAGAGAACAATTATTAAATTTTACTAGATAAACTCTTTAATCATTTTGAGAAAGTATCTCAATTAAAATAAAAAAGGAAGCATGCTATGGTTGATTATTCAAAAATACATGAAGTAATTGCGGAAACGAATGAAGGGATTCTCTTGGCTGAGTATCAACCAGAGTATCGCACGGATAGAGAGTATCAGTCAGAGGCTGATTTAGAAAATCAGTTGATTTCTGATTTGGTAAATCATCTCAACTATGAACGCTTAAATATTCATACACCTGAAGAACTTTTAGCAAATGCCAAGGTGCAAATAGAAAAACTCAATAAGGTGACTTTTACGAATGCTGAGTGGGATCGCTTTGTAGTAGAGTATCTGGATTGTCCCAATGAAGGATTAGTTGAAAAAACTCGAAAAATCCAAGAGAATTATATCTATGATTTTGTCTTTGATGATGGACGAATTAAAAATATTTTTATCCTTGATAAGAAAAACATTCATAACAACAGCATGCAGGTCATCAACCAAGTGACCCAAGTGGGTAGCCATATCAATCGTTATGATGTTACTATTTTAGTGAATGGTCTGCCGTTAGTTCAGATTGAATTGAAGAGACGAGGGGTTAGTCTTAAAGAAGCTTTTGAACAAATCCATAGATATAGCAAGGAAAGCTTCAATAGCGAGAATTCTTTGTATAAGTATATTCAAATTTTTGTGATTTCTAATGGAACCTATACACGCTACTTTGCCAATACGACAGCTCAAAATAAAAATCATTATGAATTTACGTGCGAGTGGGCGGACCGTAAAAATAGGACAATTCATGACCTGGAGGACTTTACCATTACCTTTTTGAGCAAACGAGTTCTTTTAGAAGTTTTAACCAAGTATTGTGTCTTTGATGCTGATAATACATTACTCATCATGCGCCCATATCAGATAGCTGCAACAGAGAGTATTTTACGAAAGATTCATTCCACAAATGAAATGAAGAATTTCGGTACGATCAATGCTTGTGGTTATATCTGGCATACGACAGGTTCAGGGAAAACTTTGACTAGTTTTAAGGCAGCTCGTTTAGCAACAGAGTTGGACTATATTGACAAAGTGATTTTTGTGGTGGATAGAAAAGATCTAGACTATCAAACCATGAAGGAATATCAAAAATTCCAACCAAATTCAGTCAATGGTAGTAACAATACAAAAGAACTCCAACGTAGTATTGAAGAAAATGATGATCGAATTGTTGTCACAACCATTCAAAAATTAAATAAGTTTATCACTGCTAATCCAAACCATGAAATCTACAGTAAAAAATGTGTTCTAATCTTTGATGAATGTCATCGTTCCCAGTTTGGGAAAGCGCAAAAGCGTCTTAAAAAAGCTTTTAAACAGTATGCCTTATTTGGATTTACAGGAACTCCGATTTTCCCAGAAAACAGCTTAACAGGAGAAACAACACAAGAGGTTTTTGGAGATCAACTTCATAACTACGTTATCACAGATGCTATTCGAGACAATAAAGTGTTGAAGTTCAAGGTTGATTACAACTATATCAAGCCTGAAATCAATAAATATAGAGAAGCAGAAAAGGCAGTAGGTCGAGAGATCGATGAGAAGAAACTCAAAAAGATGGAGAAGGAACTCCTTTTGCATCCTGAACGAATTGCAACCATCACTGAGTATCTGTTGAGAGTTTATAATGATAAGACGCACCGAAATCAACACTACACTCACAAACAAAAACAACTGTCAGGATTTAATGCCATGCTGGCTGTACAAAGTATTGAAGCTGCGAAATTATACTATGAAGAACTTCAGCGACAACAAGCAGCATTACCAGAAGCTAAGCGTTTGAAGGTCGCGACTATCTTTAGCTTTGCGCCTAACGAAGAACAGTCAGCGTATGGAGAAATTCAAGATGAAGAGCTAGACCCTCAAGATACAGCCATGCCTCTTTCGTCTAAAGAGTTTCTTTCTAAGGCAATCTACGACTATAATCAAATGTTCAAGACCAACTTTTCGACTGATGGGAAAGAGTTTCAAAATTACTATCGTGACCTTTCTAAGAGAGTTAAGTCTAAAGAAGTGGATCTTCTGATTGTAGTGGGTATGTTCTTGAC